>Ga0308167_1001226_pt1 | contig 32051 bp, 25 predicted proteins | sample PhyCR1_2_FD_202138 | JGI IMG/M metagenome (GOLD analysis project Ga0308167, IMG submission 202138) | Phyllosphere microbial communities from UC Gill Tract Community Farm, Albany, California, United States - DLSLRC.R1 | ecosystem: Host-associated > Plants > Phyllosphere > Unclassified | place... | reverse complement strand
CGGGACTTGAGCACAGACTGGCAGTTAGTTGTAAATTTTAGGCGCGCAGCCTGGGCAGGATTTTCCGGATCCTTCCAGAATTGATCGTTAAATCAGCGACTTTATAAACCCCTGTCGCAAAGGGTAAGAAAAGGGCGATAACTGTAACAAAAATCACCCATCCGAAACAGGAAAACTGATCGGTGAACAGGAGTTTTACCTTGTGAAACGGTGTGTAAAAAGGAGTTTTACATGACCTGACACTATTGCAGATTAACTGACCATGCTGAGCGCTTTTCAAACCCGTTAGCGGGCGTTATTTGACCCGTCTGGCAGGATGACCGGATTTTCCCCGAACATGTAACGATCCACGTTAAATTCGAAATCATCCGCCGTGGCATTGAACAGCATCTGTTTAGTATTTTCCAGATGTTGCCACATCGCCAGTTTACTGGCGGCCGGATCTTTGCGCATCAGGGCTTTAAGGATCTGATCGTGGTCATCACACCAGCTGAGGATGCTGCGCTGGTCGATGTGCTCGTGGAGTTTGAGCCAGTAAGGATTGTGCAGGCGATGCAGCCACATTTTTTCAACGATGGCGGCTAACGCGCTGTTCTGGGTGGACTGGGCAATACGAACGTGGAACTGCATATCCCATTCGGAATCACGGAAATGATCTTCCTGCCGGGCTTTTTCCTGAATCGCCATCAGGTCGATAATATCCTGGCGGGTCACCTGCGTGGCGGCGAACTCGGCCACGTTACTTTCGATCAGCTGACGTGCCTGTAATAACTCGAACGGGCCAAAAGTGGCGAACTCCAGCTGACTGCTGGTCGGTGCAATGCGGTTCTGCTGCTGGCTGGCCATCACGTGGATACCCGAGCCCTTGCGTACCTCAACATAGCCTTCGACTTCCAGCATGATGATCGCTTCACGGACCACGGTGCGACTCACTTCCATCTCTTCAGCAATCAGGCGCTCGGCCGGCAGTTTCTCGCCGATCGGGTAGATTCCGGCTTCAATGCGGCGTTTCAGCTCGCTGGCCAGCTGTTGATAGAGTCGACGGGATTCAGTGAGGTCCATAGCACAGTCCAGGTAGCAAACAGAGAGTTGTTATACCACTTTGCGTCGTGCGAGGAAATGGGCTGGCTTACGCCAGCCCGGAAGACTAACTGCGAGCCACTGCGGCCTGCGGTGCGGTTACGGTTGGCGTAAGCTCTGAAATCGGTTTGTTTTTCAATACCGTCCAGATCACTACGGCACCCAGCAGGTCGAATACCGCCAGCGCGGCAAACAGCGGACTGAAGCCCAGCGTATCGGCCAGTGCGCCCACCACCAGCGCAAACATGGTGCTGGCTGTCCAGGCTGCCATGCCGGTTAAGCCGTTAGCGGTCGCCACTTCATTGCGGCCGAAGACGTCAGAGGAGAGGGTGATCAGAGCGCCAGAAAGTGCCTGATGAGCAAAACCACCGACGCACAGCAGGGCGATGGCCACGTACGGGCTGGTAAACAGGCCGATAGTACCCGGCGCAATCATCAGCACCGCACCCATGGTGACCACCAGTTTACGTGAGACGATCAGATTGACGCCGAACCAGCGCTGAAACAGCGGCGGCAGATATCCGCCAATAATGCAGCCAAAGTCGGCGAATAGCATCGGCATCCAGGCAAACAGCGCAATCTCTTTCAGATTGAAGCCGTAAACCTTAAACATGAACAGCGGGATCCAGGCGTTGAAGGTCCCCCAGGCCGGTTCAGCCAGGAAACGCGGCAGCGCAATGCCCCAGAATTGACGATTGCGGATAATTTCCAGCGCCGACATTTTGCGGGTGTTACCGGTCTGATGCTGCGCTTCCTGACCGGAAATGATGTAGTCGCGCTCTTCATCACTGAGTTTAGTCTGCTGTTTCGGGTGTTTGTAAAACACCAGCCAGCACAGGGCCCACGCCATGCTCAGCACGCCGGTAATGATAAACGCCATCTGCCAGCTGTGGGCCATAATCGCCCACACCACCAGCGGCGGTGCCAGCATCGCCCCGATTGACGAGCCGACGTTGAAATAGCCGACCGCCACCGAGCGCTCTTTGGCCGGGAACCATTCGCTACTGGCTTTCAGACCCGCCGGGATCATCGCCGCTTCAGCCGCACCCACCGCACCGCGAGCCAGCGCAAAACCACCCCAGCTACCGGCCATCGCAGTGGCGGCGCAGAAGATAGCCCATAACACAGCAAACACCGCATAACCGACTTTGGTGCCCAGCAGATCGAGCACATAGCCCGCCACAGGCTGCATCAGCGTATAACAGGCTGAATAGGCTGCGACGATGTAGGAGTACTGCTGCGTGGTGATATGCAGTTCAGTTTGTAAGGTGGGGGCCGCCACCGCGATGGTGTTGCGGGTCAGATACCCTAACACCGTGCCGAGAGTCACCAGTCCAATCATGTACCAGCGTAACCCTTTGATTTTACGCATCCTCTACCTCTTCCAGTTCTGTATGCGGTCATGCCGCTGTTGTTATCTGGAGCGGGACAGCTCGTGATGCAGCTCTGCTCACGCCCGCAGGTCCTGTCTGAGCGACCGTTACTGACCTTGCCGTTTGTGAGTCAAAACACCCTCACGATGGAGCGAGAGCCTAACTTGTTATACAACTTTAAAAGTTGAGAGCCATCACAAAAACCCTTTCTGCGCTGTGGGATACTGGAAACCTGCGAAATGACAGCCATTTAGCACGCTACAGGCGACAAAAGTGTCCATAACCGCCGGCAGACAACGTCGTTTATGTGAGCAGGATCGCAAATAAATCCGCAGCGCGCTGAAATTGGTATGATAACTTTGAGCCATTAGCGGTTCAGTTGATGAGGAAGTTTCTATGTCGCGTTTTATGACCGAGGATTTTTTGCTGGATAACGAGTTCGCCCGTCGTCTCTATCACGACTATGCGAAGGATCAGCCGATTTTCGACTATCACTGCCATTTGCCGCCGCAGCAGATTGCCGAAAATTATCGCTTCGCTAACCTTTACGATATCTGGCTGAAAGGCGATCACTACAAGTGGCGGGCGATGCGCGCCAACGGTGTACCGGAGGCGTTCTGTACCGGCGGCGCCAGCGATCGTGAAAAGTTTGATGCCTGGGCGCGTACCGTGCCGCATACCATCGGCAACCCGCTCTATCACTGGACTCATCTGGAATTACGCCGGCCTTTCGGGATTACCGATACGCTGCTGTCGGAAAAAACCGCGGATAACATCTGGCATCGCTGCAACGAACTGCTGGCGCAGGACAGCTTTACCACGCGCGGCATCATGCAGCAGATGAAGGTGAAAATGGTCGGCACCACCGACGATCCGCTGGACGATCTGCGTCATCATCACGCACTGGCGCAGGACAGCAGCTTTACTGTCAAAGTGCTGCCGAGCTGGCGGCCGGACAAAGCATTCAATATTGAAGCGGAAACCTTCCTGCCGTGGATTGAGACGCTGGAGCAGCTGACCGACATCAGCGTGCAGCGTTTTGACGATCTGCGCAGCGCGCTCTATCAGCGGCTGGATCACTTTGCGGCGCACGGCTGTAAAGTCTCCGATCACGCGCTGGACGTGGTCTGTTATGCCGAAGCGGATGACGCTACGCTGGATGGGATTCTGGCGCGCCGCCGCAGCGGCACGGCACCCAATCCGCAGGAGACCGCCCAGTTCAAAACCGCGGTGCTGGTGTGGCTGGGCAGTGAATATGCCCGTCGCGGCTGGGTGCAGCAGTATCACATTGGCGCGTTACGCAACACCAACCCGCGTCAGTATCAGCTGTTAGGGCCGGATGTGGGCTTCGACTCGATTAACGATCAGCCGCTGGCTGAACCGCTGGCCCGGCTGCTGGGCGCGCAGAATCTCAATAATGCGCTGCCAAAAACCATTCTCTACTGCCTTAATCCGCGCGATAACGAAGTGCTGGCGACCATGGCCGGTAACTTCCAGGGTGAAGGTCAGGCCGGCAAGATGCAATTTGGTTCCGCCTGGTGGTTCAACGATCAGCTTGATGGCATGCAGCGGCAGATGACCCAGCTGGCGCAGATTGGTTTGCTGAGTCGCTTCGTCGGGATGCTGACCGACAGCCGCAGCTTCCTCTCTTACACCCGCCACGAATATTTCCGCCGTCTGCTGTGCCAGATGATCGGTCGCTGGGTGGAGCAGGGCGAAGCGCCAGCGGATGAAGCGCTGTTAGGCGAGATGGTGCAAAACATCTGTTTCAACAATGCCCGTGATTATTTCGGCATTGAGCTGGGAGCTTGATAATGAAAAGGCTCAATCGGCACGACTTCCCGGGTGCGGTTTATCGCGATCGGGTGATCCAGTTTGGTGAAGGAAACTTTCTGCGGGCGTTTATCGACTGGCAGATTGACTGGCTTAACCAGCACCAGGGCACCGATGCCGGGATCGTGGTGGTGCGGCCGCGTAACCGTGAGGTCAGTGACAGCCTGAATCAGCAGGACGGGCTTTACACTACGCTGATTCGTGGCCTGAACGATCAGGGCGAGTCGGTGAGCGAAACCCGGCTGATTCGCAGCCTGAACCGCGAGATCCAGCCTTATCAGCAGTTCGGCGATTTTATGGCGCTGGCGCACAATCCCGATTTGCGCATGGTGTTTTCGAATACCACCGAGGCAGGTATCGTTTTTGACAGCAGCGATCGGCTCACCGACCAGCCTGCCAACAGCTTCCCCGGTAAACTGACCCAGCTGCTGTGGGCGCGCTATTGCCACTTCGAAGGCGCCAGTGATAAAGGCTGGCTGGTGGTGCCGTGCGAACTGATTGACCACAACGGCGATACGCTGCGCGATAGGGTGCTGCGCTACGCTGAGCACTGGCAGCTGCCCGCCGAATTTAACCGCTGGATTAACCAGCATTGCGCCTTCTATAACACGCTGGTGGATCGCATCGTCACCGGCTTCCCGGCTGAAAGCGCGCAGATTGAGGCGGCGCTGGGCTATCAGGATCGCTATCTGGTGGCGGGCGAAGTCTACTATCAGTTTGTGATTCAGGGACCGTCGGCGCTGTTTAGCGAGCTGAAACTGGACGCGCTGGCACCCCAGGTGCGGCACGTCGATGACATTGCGCCGTATAAAGCGCAGAAGGTGGCGATCCTCAACGGCGCGCACACCGCGATGGTGCCGGTGGCCTTTCTCGCCGGACTGGAGAGCGTAGGCGAGGCGATGGACGATCCGGCGATTGCCGGCTTCGTGGATGCGTTGCTGCGCGACGAAGTGATCCCGACGCTCGATCTGCCCGCGAACGAACTGCACGCCTTTGCCGACGCGGTACAGCGTCGCTTCCGCAATCCGTTTATTCGCCATGCGCTGTTGTCGATTGCGCTGAACGGCATGACCAAATTCCGCACCCGTCTGCTGACGCCGATGCTGGCTGCACAGCAGCAGAGCGGCGAGTGGCCGACCCGCATCACTTTTGCACTGGCAGCGCTGATCGCTTTTTATCGCGGCGAATCGGCGGATAAAAGCTGGCCGTTGCAGGATGATGCACACTGGTTACAGCGCTACGCCGAAGGCTGGACGGCGCTGCAGGCCGATCAGATTTCGCCAGAGCAACTGGTGCGCAGCATCCTGAGTGATGCGCAGCACTGGGGCGAAGATTTAACCCAACGGCCCGATCTGGTGGCTGTGGTGACCCGACACCTGCAAAACATCATCGCCCACGGAATGCGTGAGGCGCTGAGTCAACTGAGATAACGCTATGCAAGACGCAATTAAAATACATTCCCGCGACAACGTCGCCGTGGCGTTGCGTGACTTAGACGCCGGCGTCACCACAGAGCTACTGGCGCATTCGGTGGCGCTGCAACAGGCTATCGGGCGCGGGCATAAGTTTGCCCTGCAGCCCATCGCTGAAGGCGAGCTGGTGATCAAATATGGTCTGCCGATCGCCCACGCCACTCAGCCGATTGCTGCCGGAGAGCTGATCCATTCACAGAACGCCCGCACCAACCTCAGCGATCTGGATCACTATCAGTATCAGCCGGACTTCGTGGCCATCCCGCCACAGCCGGGCGATCGTGAGGTGCAGATCTACCGTCGCCCTAACGGTGAGGTCGGTATCCGCAATGAATTATGGATCCTGCCGACCGTAGGCTGCGTTAACGGCATCGCACGGCAGATCCTGCAACGTTTCCTGAAGGAGACGCAGCAGGCGGAAGATATTGATGGCGTCTTCCTGTTCAGCCATACCTTTGGCTGCTCTCAGCTTGGCCAGGATCACGAAAACACCCGCACCATGCTGCAAAATATGGTGCGTCATCCGAATGCGGGTGCGGTGCTGGTGATTGGTCTGGGCTGTGAAAATAATCAGGTTGATGCATTCCGTGACACCCTCGGCGCGTTTGAAAGCGACCGGGTGGAGTTTATGGTCTGTCAGCAGCACGACGATGAAGTGGAAGCCGGGGTGGAACGTCTGCATGCGCTGTATGAAAAAATGCGGCATGACCAGCGTCAGCCTGGCAAGCTCAGCGAGCTGAAATTTGGTCTCGAGTGCGGCGGGTCAGATGGGTTTTCAGGTATTACCGCCAATCCGCTGCTGGGACGCTTCTCGGACCAGATGATCGCCAATGGCGGCACCACCGTGCTGACCGAGGTGCCGGAGATGTTTGGTGCCGAACGCATTCTGATGAGCCGCTGCCGTGACGAAGCGATTTTCGGCAAAACGGTGGCGATGATTAACGACTTCAAGCAGTACTTCATCGATCATCATCAGCCGATCTACGAGAATCCATCGCCGGGTAATAAAGCGGGCGGCATCACGACGCTGGAAGAGAAGTCGCTCGGCTGCACCCAGAAAGCCGGACAAAGCCAGGTGGTTGATGTGCTGAAGTATGGCGAACGGTTAAAAACGCCAGGCCTCAACCTGCTGAGTGCGCCGGGCAACGATGCGGTGGCAACCAGTGCGCTGGCGGGTGCCGGCTGTCACATGGTGCTGTTCAGTACCGGACGCGGCACGCCGTATGGCGGTTTTGTCCCGACGGTGAAGCTGGCGACCAACACGCCGCTGGCCGAGAAAAAACCACACTGGATCGATTTTGATGCCGGACGGCTGATTGATGGCATGAGCATGGATCAAATGCTGGAAGATTTTGTGGATACCATTGTGGCGATTGCCAATGGCAAACCGACCAACAACGAAAAGAATGACTTCCGCGAGCTGGCGATCTTTAAAAGCGGGGTGACGCTGTAAAAAAGCGATCTGCTAAAGTGCGGGTTGCTTGAGATCGTTGCTAAAGTCCGGCTCAGTGGCGGTGAGACTGATCCTGCGAAGGGAACACGGTCCGATCGGAAAGTCGCAAAGGCCGTCATTCATGACACGTTCGGCCCGTGCGATTGCGCACCTCATCCCTGAGGTGCGCCCTGGCCGGGCTAGCGCTTTGCGTTGTTCAAAAACGCGCCCGGCGTTTTTATCCGGGCGGCGGGACGCTTTGCTCTTCGGACTCCGCCACCCGCTCTTTGAGCTATCAGAAAGATTAAGCCCGGCTGGTTTCGCGTTCGGCTTCGGCCTGACAGACCGCGGCAGTAAACAGGATGTCGGTCGAGGAGTTGAGTGCGGTTTCCGCCGAGTCCTGCAGCACGCCGATAATGAAGCCGACCGCGACGACCTGCATCGCCAGATCGTTGGGGATGCCAAACATATTACAGGCCACCGGGATCAGCAGCAGCGAACCGCCCGCCACGCCGGACGCGCCACAGGCACACAGTGAGGCGACCAGGCTGAGCAGAATCGCGGACGGGACGTCAATATTGATCCCCAGCGTATGCACCGCCGCCAGCGTCAAGACCGTAATGGTGATTGATGCGCCCGCCATACTGATGGTCGCCCCCAGCGGAATGGAAACCGAATAGGTATCCTCATCCAGTCCCAGACGTTTCGCCAGCGCCATATTCACCGGAATATTGGCGGCTGAACTGCGGGTGAAGAAGGCGGTGACGCCGCTTTCGCGCAGGCAGGTAAACACCAGCGGATAGGGGTTACGGCGAATTTTAGAGAACACCAGCAGCGGGTTAACCACCAGCGCCATCAGCAACATGCAGCCGATTAACAGCGTCAGCAGATGGGCGTATTGCCACAGTGCGCCAAAGCCGGTAGAGGCAAGAATCGATGCCACCAGACCGAAAATACCGATCGGCGCACAGCGGATAACGCACCGCACCAGCCAGGTCACCGCGTGAGAGGCATCATTCAGTAAGTTGCGGGTAGAGTCACTGCTGTGACGAAACGCCAGTCCGAGACCAATCGCCCAGACCAGAATACCGATATAGTTGGCCTGCATCAGCGCGGTGATCGGGTTCGCCACCATGCTCATCAGCAGACCACGCAACACTTCGGTGATGCCGGACGGTGGCGTGATTTCGGTGCTGCCTACCGCCAGCGTCAGCGTCTGCGGCACCAGATGGCTGAACACCACGGCCACCACGGCGGCGAAAAAGGTACTCAGCAGATAGAGCATGATAATCGGCCGGATATTACTTTTCTGGCCCTGCTGGTGATTAGCGATTGAGGCGATCACCAGCATCAGTACCAGCAGCGGTGCCACCGCTTTCAGCGCACTGACAAACAGTTCGCCCAGTAGTCCAACGGCCAGCGCCGCATCGCGAGAAATCCAGGCCAGCGCCACACCGGCAACCAGCCCAATCATGATTTGCTTCACCAGGTTGCCTGCGAACAGCGCGCCCAGACGTGAGGAGAGAGTTTTCTGCATAGTGTTTTCTATATTTTGTCGCGGATGTAGTTTTAGCGGCGATGTTTTGCATCGGCTAAAGCGGTTTGCCCGGCGGAGTATAAGGAAAAGATCGGATGAGAAAAGAGATAATTCTGCCAGTGTGGCCGCTGTCGGGTTTTTATTATGCTGGATATGGGAAGTGTGACAGAGGTATGAAATGTCGCTGCACGCAGCTGCAAAATAAAACAGGGGCATCGGCTGCCCCTGCAGGTAATTATGGCGCGATTTTTTTCTGGTCTCTTTTGCGGTTAACCCAGGCATTGATCAGCAGCGTTGACGCCAGGATCAGGCCGACGACGCTGAGCGAGATGCCAACCGGAATATGGTAGAGATCGACAATCAGCATCTTAAAGCCGATGAACACCAGCACGATCGCCAGGCCATATTTCAGCATCGAGAAGCGCTCGGCCACGTTTGCCAGCAGGAAGTACATGGCGCGCAGACCGAGAATTGCGAACAGGTTAGACGTCAGTACGATAAACGGATCCGTGGTTACCGCGAAGATGGCAGGAATACTGTCGACGGCGAAGATAACGTCGCTCAGTTCCACCATAATCAGCACCAGCAGCAGCGGTGTCGCAAACAGCACGCCATTTTTGCGGGTGAAGAACTTCTCACCTTCAAGTGCGTCGGTCATGCGCAGATGGTTACGCAGCCAGCGCACTACCGGCTTGTCGCCGACCGCATGATCGTCCTCTTTCGCCAGCGCCATTTTTACGCCGGTAAACAGCAGGAACGCCCCGAAGACATAGAGGATCCAGCTAAACTGCGTCACCAGCCAGCTGCCCGCAAATATCATGATGGTACGCAGCACGATGGCGCCTAATACCCCGTAGATCAATACGCGACGTTGCAGGTTCGCCGGAATCGAGAAGTAGCTGAACAGCATCAGCCAGACGAAGACGTTATCCACCGCCAGCGCTTTTTCCAGCACGTAGCCGGTCAGAAAGGCGAGGGTTTGGGTGTTGGCGACCTCACGTCCGGCGCTGCCTTCCAGATACCACCAGAACGCGGCGCTGAACAGCAGTGAAACCGACACCCAGATCAGCGACCAGACGGCGGCCTGTTTGAAAGTCATGGTCTGCGCGCCGCGGCGTCCCTGCAACAGCAGATCGATGGCCAGCATGATCAGCACCACAACCGCAAAGCTGCCCCAGAGTAATGGCGTACCCACAGTTTGCATATTCGTATCCTGTCTGAAAAATAAAAAAAACGGCTGAAGTCAGAAGACGTCAGCCGCTTATTTTTGGTGTAAGCAAACCTCGCCTTCCGGCAAGGTCTCACTTACAACACAGAATAGATTCCGGGTTGCCTGATGACCGGATGCTTACGCAACGTAGTGACGATCAATCAGCTTACAAGTTACTCCCCTTTGCAGGAGCGTAAGTTACGGCTTAGCCGAACAGGAATCAATCGTTGTTGTTAATATTTAGAAATATTTACACTGCTGGCTGATCGGCCGGAAAAATCACCCCGGTCTGGCGGCGAATTTCGGTCAGCAGCGCGGCGGTAATACGTGAAACCTCCAGTGCCGGATGGTCCACCTGGCGCTGTTCAACCAGCCGGACAAAGGTTTCGGCTTCATACAGCATGGTATTGATATGCTGTGGCTGGCTCAGCGCCTGCTTTTCCGCACCGCGCGGAATAAACGTCAGCTTCTGACACTCGGAGAGTTTCTCAATCACCAGCGCGCCCGCTTCGCCCTGAATTTCACTCGGAAGTGAGGAGTCACTCACCTTAGAGTGCAGGATGGTCACGTCAAAATCGCCGTAGCTCAGTACCACGACGCCGTGCGCATCCACGCCGCTTTCCAGCAGGGTGGCGCTGGCCTGCACCCGCTGCGGCGCACCCCACAACGCAACCGCCGACGCCAGGCAGTAATAGCCAATGTCCATAATCGAGCCGTTGGACCAGCGCGGATCGAAGGTGTTGGGGTTCTCGCCGTTGAGATAGCGCGGATAACGTGAGGAGTACTGACAGTAGCTCAGCAACGCTTTACGCAGCCTGCCAACCTCAGGCAGCGCCTGTTGCAGCCGGAGGAAGTTAGGCAGGCTGGCGGTTTTAAAGGCCTCAAACAGCACCACCTGATGCTGGCGGGCACAGGCGATCATCGCCTCCACCTCCTGCAGATTAGAGGCCAGCGGTTTCTCACAAATCACATGTTTGCCGTGCGATAAAAACAGCAACGCCTGCTGACAATGCAGGGCATTAGGGCTGGCAAGATAGACCGCATCAATCTGCGGACTGGCGGCCAGCGCCTCCAGCGAGGTAAAGGTCTGCTCGCAGGGATAATCGTGGCTGAACGCCTCGGCCTGCTGCTGACTGCGTGAATAGACCGCACACAGTTTCATCGCCCCGGTTTCATGGGCGGCATCAATAAACTGGCGTGTAATCCAATTTGTTCCCACAATGGCAAAACGAATCACGTCATCTCTCCGGCAGAAGTAAAGCGGCAGAGTAACATCTCTCCGGCCGGGTGCAATGGGGCCAGCCGGGCAGGCATTGATCCTGCGATCCGCATTCCAATAATATGATGACGCGATGATTTTCAGGGATAAACCAGGGAGCGCAGGTGAAAGCAAGTAAGCACGCATTAAACTGGACCACCTTACTGATTGCCATTCCGGTCGGATGCGCGGCCTCGCTGGTGACGCTGGCGTTTCGTGGCGTTATCGAGCTTATTAACCATCTGCTGTTCGCCAGCGGCGGCGAAATTACCGAATCGGTACACCTCTGGCCGTGGATTTTCTGGCCGCTGCTGGTGGGCGGCGGTGGGGTGCTGGCGGGTTATTTTCTGCGCTACGCTGTCGCAATCGAGCAGCAACAGACGGTTAAAACCGACTACCTTGAGGTGATAAATGCCCGTCTCGATGCCGTTCCGACCAAAACCTCGCTTTTTCGCGCTTTATCTTCCATTGCCAGTATCGGCAGCGGCGCGTCGATAGGAAAAGAAGGGCCGATGGTGCAGCTATCGGCACTGTGCGGCAGCGCGATTGGCCGGCTGTTACCGGCGTCGCTTAACCTGAAAAACAGTGACGTGGTGGCCATGGCAGCGGCGGCAGGTCTGTCGTCGGTCTATCACGCGCCGCTGGCGTCAGCGATTTTTGTGGCGGAGATTGCCTTTGGTATTTCAGCGCTGCAGCGGCTGATACCGCTGATTATCGCCTCGGCCGTGGCGGTGATGACCATGTGGTCGCTGGGTTTTCGCAATGCGCTTTATCCGCTGGCAGAAGCCAGTTTCCAGATGGATCTCAGCAGCCTGTTGATGACGGTGATGATCGGTCTGGTTGCCGGTCTGGCCGGCTGGCTGCTGATTAAGCTGATTGCCCGCAGCAAGCTGCTGTTCAGCCGGGTGGCGTCGCTGCCGCTGCGGCTCGGCGCGGGCGGCGTCGCGGTCGGTTTACTGGCGCTGATTTCCACCGACATTCTCGGTAACGGCTACGAGGTGATCGTTAAGGTGATGGCGGGCCACTATCTGCTGCCAGGCCTGCTGCTGTTGCTGGTGCTGAAGACGCTCGCCACCAGCCTGTCGGTCGGATCGAATGCGGTCGGCGGTCTGTTTACCCCGTCGTTGCTGATTGGCGCGCTGCTGGGGGTGATTATCGCAAGCGTCGGGGCAGCGCTGCATTTGCCGCTCGGCAATGCGCTGCTTTATGCCGCGATTGGCATGGCGGCGGTGCTGGCTGCCGTCAGTCAGGCACCGTTAATGGCGATGCTGATGGTGCTGGAGATGACGCTCAACAGCAGCCTGCTGTTCCCGCTGATGATCGCCTCGGTGCTGTCGTCGATGGTGGTCTACCGGCTGCAATCGACCAGCACCTACCCGGTAGTGAGTCATCACTTCAACCGGTCCGAAGCCAAATACGACTTCGATAATATGCGCATCGCTGAGCTGATCATTGCCGGTGCGGCGTTGCAGCCCCACGAGTCGGTCGGCCAGGCGCTGGCGGTCAGTTCGCTGAAGCGGGAACGCTACGTCTATGTGATCAATGACGTCGGGGCGTTTCTGGGCGTGGTATCGATCCATGAGATTTCACGGCGGGTACTGGCGCAGGAGATCACGCTCGACTCACCGGTGCAGTGCGTGATGGATGACGAGTTTCCGGTGGTTTATCAGAACCAGAGTATGCGTGAGGGCTGGGAAGCGTTTGCGGCGGTGACGCTGGAGCGGTTGCCGGTGCTGAACAATCCGCAGGAACGGCGCTTTCTCGGGGCGCTGACCAAAACCAGCCTGATCCAGAAAGCGCAGGAGTTTCTTTAAGCCGCGTTGCCGCGCATCGCCTGATCGGTCATCCACAGGCGGGCATCAAACTCAAGCTGGTGGTAATCCGGCTCCATATGGCAGCAGAGCTGATAGAACGCTTTGTCGTGATCCTTCTCTTTCAGGTGCGCCAGCTCATGCACCACGATCATCCGCAGAAAGGGTTCCGGCGCGAGGCGGAAAAAGGTCGAAATACGGATTTCGGCCTTGGCCTTCAGGTTGCCGCCCTGCACCCGCGAAATGGCGGTATGCAAACCCAGCGCGTGCTTCATTACCTTAATCTTGTTATCCCAGATCACTTTACTGATCGGCGGCGCGTTGCGCATGTAGCGGTTTTTTAGCGCCAGCGTGTAGTCGTACAGCGCTTTATCGCTCATCACGTCGTGCGTGTCGGGATAACGTTGCTGCAGAAACGCGCCTAAACGCTGATGGGTGATCAACGTCTGAACCTGCTCAAGAATGGGGGCAGGATAACCCTGCAGGTAGATCAGTGAGGACATTAGGGATTCCCGGCGAAAGACAGTATACTGCGCCCCCTTTTTGGGGCGAAAATCAATCAAAGTGTACCACGCCGGAGAATTCATGAGCCAACTTGAACTGAACGATCGCACACTGATCCTGCATCGTTTCCCGCAGATGCGTGACGAAAGTCCATTACAAGCCTGGGATGCGGCTGATGAATATCTGTTGCAGCAGACGCTGCCCGATGGCCCGGTGCTGGTGGTTAACGACAGCTTTGGTGCGTTAACCTGCGCGCTCAATCCGCGTACCGTCTGGCACGTCAGCGACTCCTGGCTGAGCCAGCAGGCGGCACGTCAGAACCTGGCGTTAAACGCGCTGGATGACGGCGAAGTCCATTTCCTCGATAGCCTGGCTGCGCTGCCAGCCGCTCCGGCCGCGGTGCTGATCAAGGTGCCAAAAACGCTGGCGCTGCTGGAACATCAGCTGCGCGCGATCCGTCAGGTGGCGACGCCAGAGACGGTAATCCTGGCCGCGGCGCGTGCCAAAGAGATCCATAATTCGACGCTGCAGCTGTTTGAACAGATTATCGGTGAAACCCGCACTTCGCTGGCGTGGAAAAAAGCGCGGCTGATTTACAGCCAGTTCACCCAGCCCGCGCTGCGTGACGCTGAGCCAACGCTGGTCTGGCCGCTGGATGGCACGCCTTATCAGATTCACAACTACGCCAATGTGTTCTCACGTGCGTCGCTGGATATCGGGGCGCGACTGTTTGTGCAGCATCTGCCGGAAAATATTGAGGGCGAGATTGTCGATCTCGGCTGTGGCAACGGCGTGGTAGGGCTGGTGGCGCTGGAGCAGAACCCGCTGGCCGAGGTGCATTTTCTTGATGAGTCCTACATGGCGGTCGCCTCCAGCCAGCGTAACGTTGAAGTTAACCGGCCTGAGGATGTGAGCCGCTGCCAGTTTCGCGTCAATAACGTGCTGAGTGGTTATCCTTCCGATCGTCTGCACGCGGTGCTGTGCAACCCGCCATTCCATCAGCAGCATGCGGTTACCGATCACCTGGCGTGGCAGATGTTCCGTGATGCAAAACGCTGTCTGCAATATGGCGGCGAGTTGCGCATTGTCGGCAACCGCCACCTCGATTATCACCACAAACTGAAAAAGCTGTTTGGCAACTGCACGCTGGTCGCCTCGAACCAGAAGTTCGTGGTGCTGCGTGCGGTGAAGATGCGCTAATCAGATGCTGAGCGCCAGCTGCGTCGCCTGCGCGATAGCGCGGCGCGCATCCAGTTCCTGCGCCACATCCGCACCGCCAATCAGCGTGACCGTTTGACCTCTTTCCCGCAGCGCAGCTTCCAGTTCGCGCTGCGGTTCCTGCCCGGCGCAGATAATCACGTTATCGACCGCTAACAGCAGCGTTTCACCGTCGCGTCTCAGATGCAGCCCGGCATCATCAATCGCCAGATACTCTACGCCACCCCACATCTGCACGCCGCGCGCCTGCAGGCTGGTGCGATGGATCCAGCCGGTGGTTTTAGCCAGCGACGCGCCCGGTTTACCGGCCCGGCGCTGCAACAGCCAGATCTGTCGGGCAGCGGCAGGCGGCTGCGGCGTTATCAGGCCGCCACGCTGGCTCAGGCTGCGATCGATGCCCCATTCGCGATAGAACGCGGCCAGCTCATCCTGATGCGGCGGCTGTGACAGATATTCCGCGGTGTCAAAACCAATTCCACCCGCGCCAATAATGGCGACGCGCGCGCCAACCGGGCGCTTATCGCGTAATACCTCGAGGTAGCTCAGCACGCAGGGATGGTCGATGCCGGGGATCGCCGGGGTGCGCGGCTGAATGCCGGTCGCCAGGATCACTTCATCGGCCGCGCTGAGCTGGTCAGCCCCGACCTGACAGCCGGTGATCACCTTTACGCCTGCCGCCGCCAGCTGATGGCGGAAATAGCGCAGCGTTTCGCTGAACTCCGCTTTACCGGGGATCTGCCGGGCAATATTAAACTGGCCGCCAATGTCGGGCGCGGCATCGTAAAGCGTCACCTGATGGCCGCGCTGCGCCGCCTGCAGTGCAAACGCCATTCCGGCGGGACCGGCTCCGACCACTGCCAGACGGCGTGGCGCGGTGGTGGCGACCACCGGCATCAGTGACTCATGGCAGGCGCGAGGATTGACCAGGCATGAGGTGATCTTGCCGGCAAAAACCTGGTCGAGGCAGGCCTGATTACAGGCAATACAGGTATTGATGCTGTTATTGTCGCCGCGCTGCGCTTTACTGACAAAGGCGGCATCGGCCAGAAAAGGGCGCGCCATCGACACCATATCAGCGCAGCCTGACTGCAACAGCTGCTCGGCAACGGCGGGGTGATTAATACGGTTGGTGGCGATCACCGGCACCTTCACCTGCTCACGCAGGCGCTGCGTCACCCAGGCAAACGCAGCACGCGGCACGCAGGTGGCGATGGTCGGAATGCGCGCCTCATGCCAGCCAATGCCGGTGTTGAACAGCGTCACGCCACACTGCTCCAGCTCGGCCGCCAGCTGCAACGTCTCTTCCAGCGTGCTGCCGTCTTTGATCAGATCCAGCATCGACAGGCGGAAAATAATGATAAAGGCCTCGCCCGTGGCGGCACGGACCGCGCGGGTGATCGCCAGGGCGAACTGCATACGCTGGCGGAAGTCACCGCCCCAGCGATCGGTGCGCTGATTGGTATGCTTAACCAGAAACTGGTTAATCAGATAGCCTTCCGAACCCATGATCTCCACGCCATCGTATCCTGCCTGCTGCGCCAGTCGGGCGCAGCGGGCAAAATCCGCAATGGTCTGTTCGATATCGGCATCGCTCATCGCCTGAGGCGTAAACGGATTAATCGGGGCCTGGCGAGCCGAGGGCGCGACCAGATCCGGTTGATAGCTGTAACGACCAGTATGCAGGATCTGCAACGCGATTTTCCCCTGATGCTGGTGCACGGCGGCGGTAATAGGCCGGTGCCAGTCACACTGTGACGCGTCGGTGAGCATTGCGCCGTGTGCGGTTGTCACGCCTTGTGGATTCGGAGCGATGCCGCCGGTGACGATCAGCGCCACTCCCTCACGCGCCCGTTCGCCATAGAACGCGGCCAGCCGCGCAGCACCCTGCGGATGTTCCTCCAGTCCGGTGTGCATCGACCCCATCAGAAAACGGTTTTTAAGTTGGGTAAAGCCAAGGTCCAGCGGCATAAACAGCGCGGGATAGTGTGGATTGAGCTGGGTCATAATCACTCACTGCGAAGTGGTCGGATGAGTCAACTCTAGCGGCTTCCGGGTTAAAAAAAAGTGAAACAGTGTCAGGGTGTGAGTGAAATCAAAAACATCTGACCCGGCGACGGGCCGGGCCGGGCAACTTCGCCCGTGCCAGCCGTGCGATTAACGACACCGGATCCACGAGTAGCGGGAATGATAGCCGTTGCCGAAGTGGGTATTGTGGCGATAGCTCGAGCCGCTCTCCGCCACGCAGTAGGTACAGACGTTGACGTTTTCTATCTGCTGCGGCGGCACGCCGCTCTGTATCAGCATCTGCGTCGCCAGCGCCGGCAGATCAAACCAGACGCCCTGCTGCCGGGCGTTCGCCTGCGGACGCTGTGCCAGTGGGTTGATCGGCTGGTTGTGCTGCCAGCGAAGCCAGCCAGCAAGGGACGGGCGCTGCTGCATCTCAGCCAGCTGCGGTTCGGCCAGTTCGTAACAGCAGGGACCCATTGCCGGACCGATGGCCACCGTCAGGTTTCGTGGATCGCTGCCCTGTTGCTTTAGCTTTTCTACCGCACGGGTCAGGACGCCCGCCAGCGTGCCCTTCAGCCCGGCATGCACCGCCGCCACGGTTTTACGCTGCGAATCGGCGAACAGCACCGGTAAGCAATCAGCGGTGTAGACCGCAACCGGGCGGCTGCCGGTGCTGATGATGCCATCTGACTCGCAGCTTTTTGGCGGCGTATTTTCAATATCGGTCACCACGGTGGCGCTATGACGCTGATGGCCATAAGCTGCATCGGCAGGCGGGGGATCGCCAGCCGCCTGAAAGGCGTAATCCAGCCAGTCGAGCGAGTCGAGTAAGGTTGAGCGCGGGGTCACGGCCATAAGAATCTCCTGTCATAACGGCGTGCGTTGAGCTCCCCACAGCTTACGTTAACTGCTACATTTTTGAAGCTTTCCCACTCCGACCTTTCTCACCTTAAGGATGACATGATGAAAACCTCAGCAAAACTCGCCGCGTCCGGACTGGTTGCGCTGCTGTTAACCGGCTGCGCAACGTCGTCGCACCCGACGGCACAACAGCAGCTCGGCCAGCAATCGGTGCTGGCGGTGAACTGGTTCCAGCAGTCAGGCGAATATCAGGCCCTGACCTGGCAAGCCTTTAACAGCGCGCGCCTCGCGTTTGACCAGGCACCGTCACTGACCGGCAAACCTAAAGCGGTGATTGTCGATCTGGATGAAACCATGCTGGATAACAGCGCATACAGCGCCTGGCAGGCGAAGAACGGCCAGCCGTTCAGCAGTAAAAGCTGGTCGGCCTGGACTCAGGCACGACAGGCTAAAGCGGTGCCGGGCGCGCTGGAGTTTGCGCGTTATGTCACTCAGCACGGTGGCACGCTGTTCTATGTGTCGAATCGCGATCAGCAGGACTACGCCGCAACGGTTGCCAATATGCAGCAGCTGGGCTTTCCCAACGTCAGCGACAAAACGGTCCGCCTGAACACCGACAGCTCGAACAAACAGGCGCGTTTCGATGCCATCAAAAATGAAGGCTACAACGTGGTGCTGTACGTCGGCGATAACCTTAACGACTTTGGCGGTGCGACCTGGCATCAGGGCAATCAGCAGCGTCGTGATTTTGTGAACCTGAACCATCAGCAGTTCGGCACGCAGTTTATCGTGCTGCCTAATCCTCTGTATGGCGACTGGGAGAGCGGAATGGCAGAAAATTACAATAAACTGACGCCGGAACAGCAACTGTCGGTGCGGGAATCACGGCTGCAAAGCTGGAACGGTAAATAATTCGTCAAGAAAAAGAGCCTGACCTGTTCAGGCTCTGTTAACAAACGGTCCTGATTTACTTTCATGTGTCACTATTTTGCTGCAAATTAAATAAATCATCTCTTGCTCCATTCTTATATTAAACCCGGCACGTTTCACTGCCTGTCAGGCTTAAAGGCGGTGAATTATGCTAATGGTTAATTTTCATAATTAAGAGTATTCCTGGTAAATAGCCAGCCGTCTGGTATGGCAGTATTTACCCCCGCTAAAAGTAATTGTATTTATTTGTCATGGGTAACTTTAGTTATTTAACTTTTTAATTTTAGTTAATTGATTTTAAGAGATTAAATATCTTAATCGCTATTTTATTCAGTCCCGTCGCGCTTAATTAAATTTACTGGTCATTGACCGTAACTGACATATTGTTGACAAAAAGTCACGCCTGATGGCACGCCAGAATATGGGTCGTGCATTAGTAATGATTAGCGTCTATAACCTTTTTCTGTGACTGGCTTCTTATTTCACTGACGGCTCGCGCTTTATTTGTGAGTCGATACACTTCGTGGTTGGCCGGGATGCGACCTCCCGGTAGTAGAGAGAAGATGATTGTGACGACACTTAAACCCTTATTAGCGAAAAATCGCAGTTGGGCATTACAGCGCCGCCAGCGTAACCCGAATTATTTTGAAAAATTCCTGCATCAACAAAAGCCTCACTCATTATGGATTGGCTGCTCGGACAGTCGCGTACCGGCAGAGGTGTTAACCGGCTCCCATCCTGGCGAACTTTTTGTGCATCGCAATATCGCCAATATGGTGGTTGAGGATGACGACAATTTGCTCAGCGTATTGCAATACGCGCTCTTCTTTCTCGGTGTGAAAAGGATTGTATTAAGCGGCCACTATGGCTGCGGTGGCGTAGAGGCCGCGCTGAATCTGCCCGGCAGCGTGCTGGAACATCAGGACTCGGCGCTGGCGCGCCGTATCAGCACACTGCGGCAGGCGATTGAGGCTGGCCTGGCGGAAACTCCCGCAGCCGAAGAGAGCCAGAGCGATCTGCTTGACCGCCTGGTTGAGGCCAACGTCAAGGCACAATTCGCCCGACTGGTGAAAACCGAACCGGTCCGGCAAATCTGGCAATCGGGCCAGCCACTGGAGGTGTTTGGTTGTGTTTATGACCTGCGCACCGGCCATCTCAAAGAGTTGATTCAGCAATCTGCAGAGGAACCTTCACCATGAATCTCGATACCCTACGCCGTGATATCCCAGCGGGTCTGGTGGTTTTCCTGGTCGCTTTGCCGCTCTGTCTTGGCATTGCGCAAGCCAGCGGATTACCGCCGTTTGCCGGCCTGCTGACCGGGGTGATTGGCGGTCTGGTCGTCACTTCCCTGAGTCCGTCACGGTTTGCCGTCAGCGGCCCGGCGGCCGGTCTGGTCACAATTGTGGTGGCCTCGATGGCCTCGCTCGGCAGCTTTTCCGCCTTTCTCACCGCGCTGATTATCGCCGGTGCCTTGCAATGCCTGTTTGGCCTGATGCGCGCCGGGCGGTTTATCTCGCTGGTGCCGGGTAGCGTGATTAAAGGCATGCTGGCAGCGATTGGCCTGTTACTGATCATGCAGCAGATTCCGGTCGCGCTGGGCGCGGCAGGAGATGCCGAACTGATTTCGCTGGTCACAGGCGAGATGACTTTCTCGCTGCCGGCGATGCTGGTGGCGGGCATCGGATTGGCTATCCTGTGTTTGTGGACCACCGCGCCGGTGAAACGCATCAAGGCGCTGGCGTGGATCCCGGGGCCGCTGATTGCCGTGCTGATTGGCTGTCTGGCGACGGTAGTGGGCGGGCGCCTCTATCCTGAGATGGCGGGTGGGCTGGCGCGCATCTCACTGCCGGCGTTTGACAGCGTCTCTGCGCTGGTGGCGGAACTGGAGACGCCAGACTGGATGGCGTGGCAAAACCCGCAGGTATGGGTGGTGGCGCTGACCTTAGCGCTGGTGGCCAGCCTGGAGACCTTGCTGAGTCAGGAAGCGCTGAAAAAGCTTCGTCCACAGACGCCGGCACCTTCGCCAAATAGAGAGATGTTTGCCCAGGGGATCGGTAACCTGGCCGCCGGCTTTCTGGGCGCAATGCCGATTACCGCGGTGATCGTCCGTAGTTCAGTGAACGTCAGCGCGGGCGCACAAACCAAACTGTCGATTTTCATTCACGGCGTACTGCTGCTGATTTGCGGAATGTGGTTTAGCGAGATGCTGAACGCCATTCCACTGGCCAGCCTGGCGGCAGTGCTGCTCTATACCGGCTACAAGCTGGCAACGCCGCGTCTGTTTGTGGAACAGTTCCGCATGGGCGCTCAGCAGTACGTGCCGTTCCTCGCCACCATCGTGGGTATTATTACCCTGGGAATGCTGGTCGGTATTGGTATCGGTATTGCCACGCAGATCCTCTATAGCATCTACAAAAGTCATCGCAACGCGCTGCAGCTCACCCGTTACGACGACCACTACGTGCTGCGCTTTCAGCAGAACCTGACCTTTATGCATAACCCGAAGCTGCAGGGGCTGCTGGATGAGATCCCCGAGAACAGCGTGGTGATCGTTGATAACGACAACGCCGAATATATCGATCCGGATGTCAAAGCGGTGCTGAAGGATTTTGGCGATAATGCAGATAAACGTGGAATTCGCCTCAGTCAGTGGCCGGTTGCGGTAAAATAGCCTTAAGCGCAACGGTTAACACGTCAGAGCAGCAAAAATCGGATATCTCGGATATCCGGTTTTTTTATTTACGGGGCATAATTGGCCCCATTCCCGCTGCCGCCTGACGTGTTTCACCTGTAAGGGGGCAATTTGCCCGCTGATTTCAAAGTTAGCCCATGAATAGTGGTTTTATCGCAGGATGACTTTGGTGGCGCCCAGGATTAAATCATTCTGACGCCACGCCCCTTTCAGGTTGGCGTGGACAGCCCGTCTCTCTGCGACAAGGTCCGGATGTATGCACGTTAAGCTGTTTGAAGAACACAATGTTAAGAAAAATGCACTCTCGCTGTTTTTGATTACCTTGCTGTTCTGCTTTATCGGTGGGCATCTGCGCATTCCACAGGAGCTGTCGCTGTTCTGGCCGGTCAATGCGATCGTTGCCGGAGTGATTGTCCGCAACCCTTTCCTGCATCAGGCTCGCTATTATTTCACCTGCTTTAGCGCAATGGTGTTTAACGATGCGGTTTTTTCCGGCTGGACGCTGGCAGCCTTTACTCTCAACGTTGCCAACCTGCTGTTTATTCTGGTCGCCGTATCGTTGCTGGTGAAGCATCTCCAGCATGACTCCGGCAGCGAACGCATCACCAGCGTGTTACGCATTTTCCCGGCCTGCCTGCTGGCGGCGCTGGTCTGTGCGGCCTGGGGGGCACTGGCGCAGCAGGCCAATTTTGATGCGGCGCTGGCGACCGCCTGGGGCGACTGGTTCAGTGAACAGTTCTCAACCGGGCTGATGCTGTTGCCGTTCTTACTGACGCGCGACTGGCGAACCCTGTCGCCACGTCAGCTGTTGCAGGTCCGTAAGCTTTCACCGGTGATCGCGGTGGTCTTTTCGCTGGTGGTCGGTGCGATGATGGGCGGCGCGGGCAGCCTGACGTTCCCGGTACCGGCGCTGGTCTGGTGCGCTATCGTATTGCCGATGACCCTCACCAGCCTGGTGATTTTACTGACCGGCATCACCGAGATCATTCTGGTTTCTCACGGCGTGATGAACATTCAGGGCAATGATAATCTGCTGCCGATCAGCCATCTGACCTCGGCGCGGCTGGGCGTAGCGACAATTGCCATCAGCCCGCTGATTGTGGCCGCGAGCATGGATGCGATCCGTCAGCTCAATCAGCGACTCGCGCTGCGGGCCAATTACGATTTCCTGACCCAGCTGCTATCGCGCTCCGGTCTGTATGAGAGTCTTCGAACCGAACCGTTCAGCCCGTCGCGTAAAGCCGGTGTGATCCTGCTGGATGTCGACTATTTCAAAACCATTAATGACAATTTTGGTCATGATGCTGGCGATAGCGTACTGGAAGAGATCGCCCGCCGTATGCAGCGGGTGGTGGGCAAAAAAAGGCGTATCTGCCGGTTTGGCGGGGAAGAGTTTGTGGTGGTGCTGTTTGATCAGGATCCGGAAGCGCTCTATTTTCTCGCCGAGTCGATTCGTCAGACAATCGCGAAAGAGAAATTCTGGCTGCAGGGCAGTACGGTCACGGTGACGGTCAGTTCAGGGCTGGCTCATGGCAGCGCTGGCGATGCGAGTGACTGGCCACGGATGATTAACCGGTTGATTTCGGCAGCCGATAAAAACCTCTATCTGTCGAAACGCAATGGCCGTAATCAGACCTCGCCGGTTAATCATCGCGCCATTACCAGCGACGTGGCCTGAAACCACGTCGCTGAGAGCGATTAGCTGACGCTGCTTTTCAGGCTGCTGGCTTGCTGGTGACGTTCCATTGCCAGCTCGATCAGGCGGGTAATCAGATCCTGATAGCTGAGTCCGGCTGCCTGCCACAGTTTGGGATACATGCTGATATTGGTGAAGCCGGGCAGGGTGTTGACTTCGTTGACGATAATCTCGCCCTCATCGGTCAGGAACACATCGACCCGTGCCATACCGAAACACTCCAGCGCACTAAACGCCCTGATGGCAACCTCACGAATCGCCTCGCTGACCGCCGCAGGAATCGCCGCTGGTACCACCGTCTGCGCGCCAGTTTCAGAGATGTATTTGGTGTCATAAGAGTAGAACGCATCATGCACCACGATCTCGCCGCAGGGGCTGGCCTGCGGGGCATCATTTCCCAGCACGGCACACTCGATCTCGCGACCTTTTATCCCGGTTTCAATCAGCACTTTACGGTCAAAGGTAAAGGCCAGTTCCAGCGCCGCCTCAAAGGCGTCCGCACTGTCGACTTTGCTGACGCCAACCGAGGAGCCCTGATTGGCAGGTTTGATAAACAGCGGCAGGCCAAGGCGGGCGATCACCGCGTCGGCATCCAGTGTGGCGCGCTGAGACTGGGTGACGCTCAGCCACGGGGCGACTTTCAGGCCGGCATCGCGTAACAGGCGCTTGGTAAAGTCTTTATCCATGCTGACCGCAGAGCCCAGCACGTCAGAACCGACAAACGGCAGCGAGGCCATGCGCAGTAAACCCTGCAGAGAACCATCCTCGCCCAGCGTGCCGTGTACAATCGGGAAAATCACATCGATCTGCGACAGCGGATGCGCATCGCGACGGGTAATCAGCGGTTGCTGCTGGTTGCCGGGCACCAGCGCGACATCTTCAGCCGCGCGATTCAGGGCAATCAGAGCCGGATTTTCAGCATGCAGTAAGAAGTCCGAAGCATCATTAAGACGCCAGTGCCCCTGCTTATCGATACCCAGCAACACTACCTCAAACCTGGTTTTGTCGATCGCATCGAGAATATTTTTGGCCGACTGCAACGACACTTCATGCTCAGCCGATTTGCCGCCAAACACGATCCCTACCCGCAACTTTGTCATCAATTTCTGCCTGCTGAAAAATCAAAACCACAAGATAGCACGCAGTTCTCCGATGAAAACAGGGCAGCGCGGCAGAATGTTGGCTGGGAAGGGGCAGGCACAAAAAATAACAGGATGGATGGCGGACTAGCCAACCCGAAGAGGCGCTAAGGCGGGAATTTATGCGGCGCTGCTGCTTAAGACAGTGAAACCTCAGGCTGCTGAAGCCTGTCCGGCGTCAGACACAGAATGGGCGGTTTTGCGGCATGTCGGGTTTTATCTTAGTGGCGGAAACGGACTGACTGCCGATCCCAGCGATCGCCGTTGGTAAGAAATGCCTCATCATCCGCTTGAGATAAGGGGTTACCGTAACACTCTGCCTGGCCTTAAGATCTCGCTGCTGACCACCAGGTAGGAAGAAGCTAACGTCTTATGAATTTTTCACTCTGATGGCCTGACTGTCATATTTAAACGGTGGTTGAGAAGCCATCTGATATAGCCAATCGGCCAGCCGAAAACATTATTAAATAATCCCAGCGGTAGAGCGATGTTGCAATTTTCAACCGTGTGAGCGCCGTCAAATTCATATCATAAAGATTTAAATATACTAGAATGGTAGTGCGGTTTTTGTGAACAGAAACCACCACCTTGCGACAACACATCCCGTGCTTAGATACCACTTTTACCTTGTCCGCTTTACGCGATTGATGATGAGGATGAATCACTATTCACACCCCAAACCTTAATTTCATTAAGTTATTGTTTGTGATGATGATGATTACAGTGAGCGAGTAATTAAACGGGCGGATAGAGATTATCGCAAAGGTAATAGATAAATGAAGTAATTTTCAGCGATGTTCTGTTCAAAATTTCAGTTTAAAAATATTCTCATCCTGTCACTATCTTGAGGCTCTATATGCTACCTTTTTTATCACTTTTTTGGGTGCTGGCAGGAATTGTTATCCTGGTTGTGCTTAACCTAAAATATAAAGTCCATAATATATTTTCTTTACTGATTGCCGGAATATTTGTCGCCATTATGGTCGGTATTCCGTTAGAAAAAGTGGTTGCGGTTATTCAGCAGGGGATTGGTAGCATTATGGGCCACCTCGCGCTGATTATTATATTCGGCGCGATCATTGGAAAATTCATGACGGAATCAGGGGCCAGCCAGCAAATTGCCGATACCGTTATACGCCATTGTGGCACCCGCTATCTCTCCATCGGCCTGATGTTTATAGGAGTGATATTCGGCATCGCAATGTTTTATGAAGTCGCATTCCTGATTGCCATGCCATTAGTGATGAACATCGCGGTAAAAGCCAACATTCCTTACATGAAGCTGGTGATCCCGACGGTAGTGGGGGCCACGATGGGACACAGCCTGTTCCCCCCTCAGCCTGGCCCGATTGCCTTAATCAGTGCGTTCAATGCCGATATCGTCCAGGTTTATCTTTATGGCGTAGTGGTAATTTTGCCCGCCTTATACTGTGCCGGTATTTTATTACCGAAGTTTCTGCCAGGGATAAATCGCATCCCGCTAAACTCAGTTATTAAGCCGATTGAGGAAATCGATTCGCAGCAGCTTCCCTCGTTTAAAATCAGTATCCTGATCCCGTTGATTCCGGCCATCCTGATGATTCTGGCTTCGGTGGTCAGGCCGCTGGCGGGTGAAGCGTCGATCCTCACCCAGGTGTGCAAATTACTTGGCAGCGCAGAAATCAGCATGCTACTGGCGACTTTTACCGCGATTTGGTTTCTCGGTGTTAAACGCGGCATGACGGCAGATGGCATTACGCAGCATGTCTCAAAGTCGATTTCTCAGATTGCCAATGTGCTTTTTGTCATCAGCGCCGGCGGCATTCTGAAGCAGGTGATTATCGATTCTGATGTTGGCGACAGCATTGTTCAGCTGATGAGCCACGTTCCGTTCTCGCCCTTTATTATCGCCTGGTTAATCACTGCCGTTATCCGCATTCTTACCGGGCAAGGCGCAGTTGCCGCAATCACCTCCGCCGGCATTGTCGCGCCGATGATTGGCGCCTTCGATCTCAATCCCGCCTTAATGGTGCTTGCTGTCGCCTGTGGCAGTAACACAATTACCTTGATGTATGACGGCGGCTTTTTGCTGTTTAAAGAGACGTTTGGCATCTCTATGAAGGACACCTTTAAAACCTGGGGATTACTGGAATTAATTAACTCGGTAGTCGGGCTGGGGATGGTGATGCTGATTAGTCAGTTTATCTGATGTTGGGTTGCAAATCCCAACCGGATTGTTGTGAGTTAATATTCACTTCCCGGCCAGCAGGTGACTTCTCAACCAGCCGGCCGGGAAAGGTGTCGGCGGCCGCTGTGACGCCTGTTATGCATGACCAGAACAGTACGGAAAAAGTCATCACATCGAGCATATTTAACGGCGACACGAAAAACCCATCTGGAAATAATTTGCTGGAAGCACCCGGTTTAAACAGGCTGGGAGACCTTTTCTGGCGGCATAATATAAAAGACCTTTTTGCCTAACTTTTTGAAATGTCGGGTAATCTATGCTGACTTTTAACCTGCACTGAAGATAGCTTGTTGCGTTCTATACAATTCTGTTGGCCGATATTAAACGGTTCGCATGAGATTTCATTATGCTTTTTATTCTGGTAATTGCGAAATGTAATGTGAGGTTATGTCGCTTTAGGAAAGTACCGATGTCATGATATTTTCTGTTTTTTATATAATGAAAAATTCGCTATGCAACTTCATAAAATCATCATTCCCGCTTTCTTTAACAGGTTTCAGTGTGTAGGGCCAGAGTGCTTAATATTGTGCTGTAGGGGGTGGGCCGTAATTATTGATGAGAAAACACATCAAAAATATATCTCATCTTCACATTCCAAAATTTCAAAGATAGCCAGGGAAAACCTTATTATCAGGAATAAAGGGGAGGGTGATTACTCAATTATTAAGATGAATCAAAAGGGGGAGTGCCCGTTCCTCAATGAAAATAACCTTTGTATGGTACACCAGGATTTAGGCGAGAGTGCGCTATCGCATACCTGCAGTTCCTACCCACGGCTTAGAAACTGTTTTGATGACCAGACTCGCCATATTATGTCGCTCTCATGCCCGGAAGTCGTTCGGCTTGTGCTTTTTGATCCGGAGGCGATGGTGTTACAGTTGCAGGAACGACAACTGACAGAGAATGAAACTCACCTTGTTGAACAACGCCCAACTGTCACGCAGGCTGAAAAGGTGGTCCATCTTTTCGCCTGGAATTTAATTAAAGCGCCTGCTGTTAAAATTGAAGAGAATTTAATGGCGCTGACACAATTTATTTTATATCTGCAAAGCATCAACTTCGATTTGCAGAGTCATTTAACCGATGTTGAAAACGTCTATGAAGCATTACTGGCAGAGTTACAAGGCGGTATATCTTTGCTGGGGCCAGGCAATCTGCCCCGTACAAACGCAATACGGTATCTGGCGCTATCCGCAATGGGCAAGTTCTTCGCTAAAAAAACTGTACGAGACAGTCTCATTATTAATGAACATCAAACCGTTATAGAATACCTGGGGTACACAAACCAAACTGATCCCACTGAACTTGATGCTAAATTCGAAAATATCAATCAACAGTGGCAGATGTTATGCAGGGAATCATGTCTGTCAGAGCCCTATGTATTACGAAACTACCTGCTGTATAAACTCTATAGCACTTATTTTCCCGCTAACAATATGGCAACCATCATGCACCAGTTGTATCGCATTGTTCTGGATTTTTTCTATATGAAGACCGTACTTAGCGTAAAATCGATGCAGGACGATATCGACCAGAAGGCTGTGATGAAAACCCTCGCGAGCTTTTCAGCTTATACGATGCACGATGAAAACATTAATAATCGTATGGACGCTGCGATTGATATAATTAACAGCGATGACAAATTCTCTTGTCTGCTACTGATTGGATAAACCCTTCTGTAGAGAATCAGTAATCGTTCGTTATTGCCGGCGGAGCATAATTCAGGGGGGAGTTTCCATCAGCAAGCCTTTTCGGGCGGTCATTGCCCCGCCTGAAACGGTCAATGTCATTGACTGTACTGACATCGCCAGACGGTTGAAATCAACGCACTCCAGCTGGTTCATTTGATATTGTCAGAGCTATTTTGAGGTGTGCAGCTGAAAGGCCAGTGATTCGGTTTCTGGAGCAGAAAGCCTGCTCCTTGAGGCTGAAGCCGGGTTTACGATCAGGCGTAATCCGACACGCGCAACCGGCTAAAGTTGGTGCCTGAAAAAACACAATTTAAGCGTCTGAAGGTTCACCATAAAGTTTGCTGGCAATCCTGAAGACATTAACTTTACCCGGTATTGCAATCTCTCCTGGTAGAGTTCTTACTGAGCGTCTTATTTCAGCAGCAAAATAAATAGCTGGGTGACATTCAGGATTTATTTTGTGAACCTAAATCCGACCTCAGACTGGCGCTTTGCTTGATACCAGCTTAAACAGCGCCGTCACTTTATCGCCACATCCACAGTCAGAAAGCAAAAAAGCCACCTCAAAGGTGGCTCTAATACGCTGATTTAACAACTTAAATTTGGTGGCCCCTGCTGGGTTTGAACCAGCGACCAAGCGATTATGAGTCCCAATTTGAAGCGAGTGAAATCAGTAACTTACTGATTTTTATCTTTTCTTTAGGCCGAATAGTGATGAAAAGTGGCACATAGCGTTGCGCTCTGCTGCCACTTTGCTGCCATTCTCTTCAACTCATTGATCGGTTTTGAGGTTGCATAAATCAGTCAAGGTCACTCTTGGGAGAGGATATCTGTTTGTAAGGTGCAGTGCTATGCTCTCATTGCCCCAGAAATCGTTTATAACCAACCTATTTTGGAATAATCCTATCCAATAATCAGGTGCGGTAATTTCATCTTTGTTTATTGGACAAAATATAGAAATTGAAAGTATTCCCCAAACTACCGTTTCAGGGAATATGATCGTGCTTTCTGCAAGAAGTACAGCACCTTCTTTATGGAAAGAAAATCCCTTAGATAATGAATCACTATGAACCAGACCACACCTTACAACATGATACATTAAGTCTGAAAAATCTGGTTTTAGTATTGGTTCACGCACTCCGTCAGTGATTGGGAAGTTGTCGAATATGGTTTCATCGAGATTTATTCCGCCAAGAGCCATAAACTCAACCAACCAAGAATATTTTTTTATGATGTTTTTGAAGTGTCTTCTGCTACTGGTTTTTTGCTCATAGTAACGCTGTGATGTCACATCAAGAGCATTACAGGCGTGTTCTAATGCCGCATAAATCTCACCTCGCTCCATGTGATCTATTGCGTACTTAACCCTTTCCCCGATAGTCGGCATGTTGCCTCCTTCACTAAATACCTATTTTAAAATGATCATCATGAATTTCTGTGCAGTGAAGGTTCTATTTATTTCATATTTCCAATTGATTCAATGGATTAAATGAAGTCGCTTCTGACAGATGATCCGGAGCAAAATGTGCGTACCGCATCGTTACCTTGATATCTGTGTGCCCTAGTATTCGCTGAAGCACAAGAATATTTCCACCATTCATCATAAAATGAGAGGCGAAGGTGTGGCGCAAAACATGCGTAAGCTGCCCAGCAGGTGTTTCGATACCGGCGCGTTGCATAGCTTTTCTAAAAGCCGAGTAACATGGTTTAAAGAGCACCTGCGCTTTCCTGCAGGATGGCAGTTCAACCTGTAATTTTTCAGTTATCGGCACCGCGCGGTTTTTCTTGCCTTTAGTTTTAACGTAGATGATCTGACCGGCGCGAATTTGGTTTCCCTTCAAGCCTTCGGCCTCACTCCAGCGTGCGCCTGTTGCCAGACAGATTTTCACAATCGTCGTCAGATCTTTGGAGCGGCTGTTCTCACATTCGGCGAGAAGGGTTCTGATTTCTTCAATTGTGAGATATGCCATCTCCGATTCACTAATTTTAAACTCGCGCACGTTCTCAAGCGGATTGGGCGCGGTCCATTCATCCAACCGGCGCAGCTCATTAAACATCGCCCTGAAATACGCCAGTTCTAAATTTACCGTACGAGGCGTAACCGTCTTCACCCGAGTGGAGCGGGTGATCTTTCCGCTTAATCGCTGCTCGCGATAAGACGCAAAAATTTTCGCGTTGAATTCGGTAGCCAGTGGATTTCCCATCGCTTCGCAGGCGAATGCCATTGTGGTTCGCCGCTTCTCGCCATCCGCCAAGGTGATGCCATGTGTGTTGAACCATAATTCAACCAGCTCAATTACCCGGCGCTTATCTGTTTTCTCTCCCAGCCAGGGTTTATCCTGAGTCTGATCCTTCACAAATTTCTCAAAAGACTGCGCTTCGCCTTTGGTGGCAAATTGGCGGCGTATCCTTTTGCCGTCTCGGCCGTTCGGGAACACCTGAGCTTGCCATTTTCCGTTGGGTAATTTGCTAATCGCCATGCTTTGCCTTTAAAGATACTCAGTACGGGCAAGGACTTTGCCCAAAACCTTGATGTCATCCGCTTTGCACTCGAATGAGGCTTTTCCATTCTCAACGCGAATGCGCCCGCCAGGAAAACGGTAAAGCTCTTTAACGCTTATGAGCTTATCAATCTCGATGAGCCATAGCCCATCGGTGATCTCTGCGGCAGTCATATCAACCAGGTAATTCTGTTTTTCGAAAAGTACTAACAGAGGAGCCTCAACATCGCTTGGCAAGAGCTGATTGTCATATTCAACCCAATCCGAGGAAGAAAAGTTCCCATTTGTGATTTTTTTGAGTTCGATCTTGTTGGGTTTCTCATCTTGTTTTGTGATGTTTGAATCACCACGGCCGTACGTCAGCCACTCAAGCGAAGTACCAGTTTCCATAGAGCAGATAAGCACCCAATCAGCTGGAAAGTTCCCGCGCATTATGCGGTTAGCCATGGTGCTCTGAGAGACATTTAAATGGCGGCACAGCGCCTGTCGGGATGAAAAGCCATATGCTTGAACGATGCGTTCAATGGGATCTTTACCACCCTCCGGTAAAGTTGGTGCTTTACGACTCGTAAAATTTCTCGTTGACCTTTCCAATTTGTGATCCTAATATTCACTCGTCGTATCTAGACGTGTTTAATAGTGATGAATAGAGTTGGCTAGAACTCAACAGAGGATAGTGCATCATGACCCGTAAACTTTCAATGCGCCCTTCAATCAACCTCGTGATCTCAGAACCGTACATTACTGTCGAAGAGTTTTGTCGTCGCACTGGTTACAAGGAAGGCACCGTGCGCCAGATGTACCGCGAAAACCGTTTTCCCATCAGAAAGAAAGAGGGCTTAAACGGACTTATCGAAATCAACATGGTTGCTCTCACTATCGAAGCCGCTGCTGGCTGCGAAATCACAATGCAGGGTTAATACATCCATATTGGGATAGCAGAAGGGATTTATCATGTTTGATTTTCGAGTCTCCACACATAGCCATTTCGATGATGCGTGTCGGACGTTTGCACTGAAGCACAACATTATTCAGTTGGCTAACAAGGCCGGGCTGAATCCACAGACCATCCGTAACAAACTCAACCCGGAGCAGGTTCACCAGTTAACCGTTCGTGAAATGCTGCTACTGACCGATCTGACCGAAGACGCAACGCTGATTGACGGCGCGCTGGCGCAGTTGCATTGCCTGCCATGCGTACCTGTTAACGAAATGGCGCAGGAGAATCTACCTGCTTATGTACTGAAAGCCACTGCCGAAGTAGGGCAGTTAGCTGCGGGCGTAGTGAGCCAGGAGCAATTAACAGCATCCTGCCGCCGTGGTCTGGTTCAGAACGTACACGCAGGGATCCGCTGCCTGACTCTGGCAGCACTGGCGGTTCAGGCACGAGTGCATTCTAACCCTGCGCTTTCGGGCACTGCTGATGTGTTAAGTGGTATCGGTGCATCTATGGGGATGGTGTGAGGTAGTTATGATCAAAGTATTGACCTACCAATTTAATTTACAGGGTAAGCGCGCAGAGGTTAAAGATTCGGATGTTGCGTTGTGCTTTCCATCCATTTCAGGTGATGGCAGTTAT
>Ga0308167_1001225_pt1 | contig 32054 bp, 27 predicted proteins | sample PhyCR1_2_FD_202138 | JGI IMG/M metagenome (GOLD analysis project Ga0308167, IMG submission 202138) | Phyllosphere microbial communities from UC Gill Tract Community Farm, Albany, California, United States - DLSLRC.R1 | ecosystem: Host-associated > Plants > Phyllosphere > Unclassified | place... | reverse complement strand
CATCGCGACGCCCGTCAGCAGCGTGCCGACGATGGGGAAGACCCGGTAGCGCCCCGTCTTGGTGATCAGGTTGCCCGAGAGGATCGAGGTGCCGATCAGGCCGGCCATCATCGGCAGCAGCAGCAGCCCGGACACGGCCGCGGAGGCGCCCGACGACATCTGCAGGAACGTCGGGACGAACGCGATCGCCGAGAACATGCCGATGCCGAGCACGAAGCCGACGGCCGTCGCCAGGACGAACACGCGGTTGCGGAAGAAGGACAACGGGATGATCGGGTCCTCGGCGCGTGACTCGACGAGCACGAACGCGCTGACGGCGACGAGCACGCCCGCGCCCCACAGCCACGTCTCGGGTGCGCCCCAGCCGTGGTCCGCCTGGCCGCCGAACTCCGTGAAGAAGATGAGGCAGGTCGTGGCCGCCGAGAGCAGGACGACGCCGAGCCAGTCGACGCGCTTCGTGGCCTTCTTGCTCGGCAGCGTCAGCGCCATCCAGGCGATGACGAACGCGGCGATGCCGACGGGCACGTTGATGTAGAACGCCCACTGCCAGGTGAGGTGGTCGACGAAGAAGCCGCCGAGCAGCGGGCCGCCGATCGCCGACAGGCCGAACACGGCACCGAGCGGGCCGAGGTACTTGCCTCGCTCCGCGGCAGGCACGATGTCCGCGATGATCGCCTGCGACAGGATCATCAGGCCGCCGCCGCCCAGGCCCTGGATCGCCCGGAACACGACGAACGCCCAGAAGTCCGTCGCGAACGCGCAGCCGATGCTCGCGAGGGTGAAGATCGCGATCGCCGCCAGGAAGAGGTTCCGCCGGCCGAGCACGTCGCCGAACTTGCCGTAGATCGGCATGACGATCGTGGTGGCGAGCAGGTAGGCCGTGGTGATCCAGGCCTGGTGCTCGACGCCGCCCAGCTCGCCGACGATCGTCGGCATCGCCGTCGAGACGATGGTCTGGTCGAGGCTCGAGAGGAGCATGCCCGAGATGAGGGCGCCGAAGATGATCCAGATACGCCTCTGGGTGAGGAGGAACGGTGCGTCGGCCGTCTTCGCGATGGTGGTGGTCATGGTCGTGTCAACGTGCTTCCTGGTCGAGGGGCGGTGCGGCGGAGAACAGCTCGCGGGCGAGGGCGAGCTGGTCACGGAGGACGTGGTCGAAGCGGAGGCCCGGCGGTCCCTCGTCGAAGAAGAAGCCGGTCATCGCGCGCTGCACCAGCGCGCCGGCGACCGCCACGACGACGCCGATGCGCGGGTCGTCGTCGGGGACGCCCTCGTGCGACGCCACGGCGGCCGCGACGCGACGCTGCTGCTCGTCGCCCTGCGTCAGCATCGCCTGCAGCAGCCGCGGCTCGCGGTCGAGCGCCGCCTTGAACTCGGCGGCCCGCTCGCGGGTGAGGCCGACGTGCTCGACGCGCTGCACGACGAGCGCCGCGAGGTCGTCGAGCGTCGTCGAGAAGACGGGGAGGCGCGGGTCGCGCCGCGAGGACGCGTAGCCCTCGAGGGCCTCGTCCTCGTCGTCGTCCAGCCCCACGCCGACGACCACGTCGTCCTTGGACGCGAAGTGGTTGAAGAACGTGCGCCGGGAGACGCCGACCTCGTCGCAGAGCTGCTCGAGGGTGAAGCCGGCAAGCCCGTGCTCGGCGGTGAGCCGGCGGGCCGCGCCCACGAGCTCGGAGCGGGTCCGCAGGCGCCGGATCGCGGCCTTGCTGACGGTCGGGACGGTCTCGTTGCTCACGGGGCGCCTCCTCTCGGTCGTCGGTGCGCGGTGCGGCGACGTCGCCGGAGGGCAGGCGCCCGGGACGATGATTGCACTCTGCGGCTGATAGTGCAATGCGTGTGTCCCCGGGGCGAACAGCGGAGGCGGGTCCGCCGCCGGGCTGACAAGATCGACGCATGACGTGGCGCAGGATCTTCAAGCACTTCCCTACGGTGATCTTGGTCGTCGACATCCTCATCCGGATCGTGGCCGTGGTGGCCGTGCCCCGCAACCGGCGTCCCAGCTCCGCCATGGCCTGGCTGCTGGCGATCTTCGTCTCACCGATCCCCGGCAGCGTGCTCTTCGGCCTGCTCGGCAGCTCGAAGCTCCCCCAGGACCGCCGCGACAAGCAGCGCGAGATCAACGACCGCATCCTCGACGCGACCAAGGGCATCGACGACGTCCACGCGGTCACGGACCCCCGCCCGCCGTGGTTCGGCACGGTCGTGACCCTGAACCGCACGCTCGGCGCCATGCCGCTGCTGCCCGGCAACACGGCGACCCTGCTGCCCGACTACGCCGAGTCCATCGCGGCCATGGCCGCCGCCGTCGACGAGGCCGAGCGGTACGTCCACGTCGAGTTCTACATCCTCACCCGTGACGAGTCGACCTTCCTGTTCTTCGAGGCCCTGGAGCGCGCCCACGCGCGCGGCGTCGCCGTCCGGGTGCTCTACGACCACTGGGCCACGATGCGCAACCCGCAGGGCCGCGTCACCCGCCAGTGGCTGCGCGACTCGGGCATCCGGTTCGAGGAGATGCTGCCCTTCCGCCCATTCCAGGGGGCGTGGCGCCGACCCGACCTGCGGAACCACCGCAAGATCGTCGTGATCGACGGCGACGTCGCCTTCACGGGCTCGCAGAACATGACGGACCCGAGCTACAACAAGCGCGGCAACATCAAGCGCGGGCTGCAGTGGAAGGACCTCATGGTGCGGCTCGAGGGCCCCGCCGCCGTCGGCCTCAACGCCCTCTTCATCACGGACTGGTACAGCGAGACCGACGAGCTGCCCACCGACGCCGAGGCGGAGCCCCTGATCGAGCAGCGCCAGGGGCCCGACAGCCTCGAGTGCCAGGTCGTGCCGAGCGGGCCGGGCTTCGACGGCGAGAACAACCTGCGCCTGTTCAACGCGCTCGTGTACGGCGCGCAGGAGAAGCTGATCATCGCGAGCCCCTACTTCGTGCCCGACGACTCGATGCTCTACGCGATCACCACGGCCGCCGAGCGCGGGGTCGAGGTGCAGCTCTTCGCGTGCGAGGTGGCCGACCAGTTCATGGTCTACCACGCCCAGCGCTCGTACTACGAGACGCTGCTGCGGGCCGGCGTGCGGATCTTCCTCTACGAGCGCCCGATCGTGCTGCACTCCAAGCACTTCACGGTCGACGACACCGTCGCCGTGATCGGCTCGAGCAACATGGACATGCGCTCGTTCAGCCTCAACTTCGAGGTGTCGCTGATGGTGCACGGCAAGTCGTTCGTCGACGAGGTCCGCCTCATCGAGGACGACTACCGCCGCAAGTCGCGCGAGATCACCCTCGAGGGCTGGCTGTCCCGCCCCGCAGGCCTGCAGGTGCTCGACAACGTGGCACGGCTGACCGCGTCGGTCCAGTAGGCCCGACGCGGCAGCCCGGCGTCAGAGGAGGCGCTTCTCCCCCGGGCGCACCACGCGCAGCCAGCGGTGGCCGTAGCCCTCGAGCTCGATCTCGACGCCGCCGTCGTCGAGGGGCCGGGCCACACCGTCGCCGTCCAGGACGTCGACCACGTGCCACTCGTCGGTCGCGCCCTCGAGCTCCACGCGGAACGACCGGCCGTCCGGGGCGAAGTTGTGCGCCGCGACGAGCAGGCCGAGCTCGCTGTCCACGCTGTGGGCGAGCACGCAGGCGTGCGGCTGCCGGAGGACGGACAGCTCTCCCCAGCCGATCTCGGGCGCTGCGCGGTAGGCACGGGTCAACTGTGAGACGAAGGCGAGCAGCGAACCCGGGTCGTGTCGCTGCTGGGACACGTTGACGTGCTCCGGAGCGTTGCCGCCCGTGACCACCGCCGACACGAGGTCCTCGGCCGCAGCTGCCGAGAAGCCGCCGTTCGCCTCCGCCGTCCACTGCATGGGGGTGCGGACGGCGCCCCGGCTGCCCTCGACGCGGGAGTCCTCGCCCATGCCGATCTCCTCGCCGTAGTAGAGCACCGGCGATCCGGGCAGCGAGAACAGGAGGCTGTAGACCATTCGGACGCGGCGGGGGTCGCCCTCCAGCATCGGCGGCAGGCGGCGGGTGATGCCGCGGCCGTGGATGCGCTGGCCCTCCTCCGGCGCGAACGCCGCGAAGACCTCGCCCCGCTCGGACTCGCTCAGCTGGTCGAGGGTGAGCTCGTCGTGGTTGCGGACGAAGTTGCCCCACTGGTTGCCGCGGGCCAGGGCAGGTCGAGCCTCGAGCGCCTCCCGCAGCGGGGTCGCGTCCTGGCGCGCGAGTGACAGGTACAGCGCCTGGTTGCCGACGAAGTCGAACTGCATGGTGAGCTCGTCGCCGTCCTCGCCGCCGAAGAACGCGAGCTGCTCGTCGTAGGGCAGGTTGACCTCGCCGAGCAGCACGCCGTGCCCGCTGCGTCGGGACACGAAGCGCCGCAGCGTGCGCAGGAAGTCGTGCTCGGGGCCGTCGTCGCCCTCGATCAGGTGCGGCACGGCGTCGACCCGGAACCCGTCGATGCCGAGCTGCAGCCAGAAGCCGATCACCTTGGCGATCTCCTCGCGGACGACCGGGTCGTCGGTGGCGAGGTCCGGCTGGTGGCGGTAGAAGGAGTGCCTGTAGTACTGCCCGGCCTCGACGTCGAAGCGCCAGACGCCGTCCTCGACGTCGGGGAACATGCTCTCCGGGGCGTCCTCGGGGACGTCGTCGCGCCACTGGTAGAACCGGCGGTACCGGTTCTCGGGGCTGCTGCGCGCCTCCCGGAACCAGGGGTGCTGGTCGGACGTGTGGTTCACGACCAGGTCGACGATGACCCGCATGCCCCGGTCGTGGGCGGTGCGCACGACCTCGACGAGGTCGCCGAGGTGGCCGTAGCGGGGGTCGACCCCGTAGTAGTCCTCGATGTCGTAGCCGTTGTCCCGCTGGGGCGACGGGTAGAACGGCGCCAGCCACAGGCAGGTGACGCCGAGCTCGGCCAGGTGGTCGAGCCGGTGCGCCAGCCCGTCGAGGTCGCCGACGCCGTCGTCGTCCCGGTCGAGGTAGGTCTCGACGTCGAGGTTGTAGAAGACCGCGGTCTTCCACCACAGGTCGCTCGTGTCGGTCAGCCTCATCGGCGCGTCTCCCGTCGTCCTCGCGCCGGACAGGCGCCGAGGTGGTCGACGGTAGGGGCCCGGACGCGGTCGTCGCCTGGCAGGACGCCCCGAGGAGGCCGAGCATCGGCCTGCGCCGTGCAGTGGCTGCAGGAGGCGCTCGCTCGGCGAGGCGCTACGGCTGCGTGGGCGAGGCGCCCGCGTCGTCGTGCTGGCGTGCCGGGCCCGCTGCCGCCGGGCCCGCCGTCGCCGCCGCGCGGTCGAGCGGCTGGCCGAAGGGCGTCACCTCGGCCCCGAGACCGGCGAAGAGCGCCGACAGCTCGTCGATGCGGGGGCTGTCGGGGCCGGGTCGACGGCGTCGGACGAGCTCCTCGAGGTGGGCGCGGAGCTGGGTCTGGCTGGCGATGACGACGGTGCTCACGCCCTCGTCGTCGGCCCGGGGGTCGGCGTGGACGTCGGCGTCGGGGTGCGAGTACAGCACCGCGGTGTCGAACCACGGCTTGCGGTGGGTCTCGGCCCGGACGAGGTCGGAGATGCGCTGTGCCTGGCGCCGGACCTGCTTGCGGGGGGCGTGGCCCTGGTCGTGCGTGCGCAGCTCGAGCGAGGTGAGCGAGTCGCGCTTGACCTGGACGGCGAAGGGCGGCTCCAGCTCGAGGTCGCCGAGGAGCGTCGCGAACGACGAGCCGGCGTCCCGGGGGTGCACGCCGTCGAGCACGACGCCCTTCCACCCCTTGTTCTCGATCACGAGGGCGACCGTCGGCAGCAGGAGGACGTGGTCGACCTGCGCGACGAAGCGCCGGGTCCGCGTCGCGTCGACGGGCACGAAGACGAGGTTCGTCACGAGGGCGCCGTCGAGGCCGAGGTCTGTGACCGCGTCGAGCACCATGCGGCGGGAGGTCTCCTCCCACTTCGCCCCGGCCGCGACCAGGGCGCGGCTCTGCTGGGCGGACGTCTCGGCGTCGACGCGACGAGCCTCGACCTGCTCGAGCTCGCGGGCGTGGGCCTCGGCGGCGTCGCGGGCCGCGCGCTCGCGCTCGGCCGTGGCCTCGTCGAGCGCCTTCCGGTGCGCGTCCTCGCGGGTCCGCAGCGCCTCCTGCGCCGCCGTGGCCCGTCGACGCAGCAGCACCACGAGCACGATCAGCACGATGAGGAGGACGGCGGCGACCGCCCAGGGCAGGTACGGTGTCAGCTCGCTCACGTCAGGCATGCGCCCAGCAGACCACGGGTGGCGTCGGGGGCGCAGGAGGCGCACCGCGCCCGGCCCAGTCAGGGCGCGTCGAGCGCCCTAGGGACCGCCGAGCCAGTGGTCGATCCGGTGGTGGTCCGGCTGGAAGCCGTTCTGCACGCCCCAGAGCACGGCCTGCGTGCGGCTGGTCGCACCGATCCGCCGGTAGACCGACCGGATGTACGACTTGACCGTGTTCGGGCTGAGGTAGGTCAGGGCGGCGACCTCGGCGTTGCTCTTGCCCTGCGTGATCAGCGCCAGGATCTCCGACTCGCGGTCGGTGATGCCCTCGCGGCGGCCGGGCCAGTCGAGGCCGGGGGCGCTCGGCGCACGGCCCCGGACGTCGCTGACGACCTGCTCGCCTCGGTGCACCGCCTCGAGCGCCTCCACGAGCTCGCGCGCCGTGAGCGTCTTCGAGAGGTAGCCGTGCACGCCCTGCGCGAGGGCCGCCTCCACCAGCTCGGGGTGGAAGTTCCAGGTGTAGACGACCACCTTGCCGGCCGCGGGGTTCGCGACGAGCTCGGCGAGCTCGTGGTGGTCGGACTCGGGCTGGGCGAAGGAGTCGTAGAGGACGACGTCGACCTCGTCGGACAGCGCCGTCGTGGCGTCGATCTCGGCGACGACGACCCGGTCGCGGTACTGGTCGAACATGTGGGCGAGGCCGGCGAGCACGACGTCGTAGTCGTCGACGAGCGCGACGGTGATCGAGCGGGGCGGGGCGAGGGGCATGACGACACCATCCCACCCCGAGGGGTGTGCCGCCACACCTCCAGGGGTGGTCTGCTGAGCTGCGCGGCTCCACGGCACCGACGGTGCCCGTCGCGCACCTCTCCCGGAAGGAGAACACCATGATCGGTCTCATCATCAGCCTGCTCGTCATCGGCCTCATCGCAGGGTTCATCGCCCGAGCGGTCGTTCCCGGGCGTCAGGGCCTGTCGATCGCCATGACGATCCTCCTCGGAGTCATCGGCTCGTTCGTCGGCGGGTTCCTCGGCTTCCTGCTGTTCCAGCACGACCCGACCGACGGCTTCTTCCAGCCCGCCGGCATCATCGGCTCGATCATCGGCGCGATCGTCGTCCTCGCGATCTGGGTCGCCGTCTCGGGACGCCGCAGCGCCGCTCGCCGCTAGGCGACGACCGCTGCCGTCGCGGGGGCGCGCCGGGCCGTCACGGACGTCCCGGCCCCTCGCCCCGTGGCGGCGGGCTCGCTCAGCGCCCGGCGGCGTGGCGGGCAGCCACGTCGGCCGCCGTCAGGGCGACGTCGTAGACCGTGGTGTTCTCGAGGTCGCCCCGGAAGTGCGGGCTCGACGGCGCCTCCGGCCACACTCCCCCCACCGTGTCGTAGCCGATCCGCCACCAGCCGAAGAAGTTCTCTGCCGAGGCCTGCGGCGAGGACGCCACCTGCGCCCCGTCGACGTACATGGCCATGCCGGACCCGTCGAGGGTGACGGTGGCGAGGTGCCACGCCCCGTCGGCGTAGGAGGCGGTGCTCGACATCGTGTACTGCTGGCCGCTGTACACGCCGAAGACGAGCGTGCCCCGGTTCGTGAGGTAGAGGTGCCGGTCGTACTGGGTCGACGCCCCCGCCTGGCTGTTGCCGAAGCCGACCAGCTTGCCGCCGGAGGTCGTCGTCGTCCGGAACCACGTCTCGATCGAGAAGACCTGGGGCGCCCTCAGCCTCTCGGCCGTCGTCACCTGCCCTGCCACCCCGTCGAGCGTCAGCCACGGACTCGCGCCGGACGCGCAGTTCCCGCTCTGGATGGCCGCACCCTGCGTGAGCGTGCCCGCCCGCCCGTTGCCGCTGCCGTCCCGCAGCGAGGTCCCGACGCCGTCGTTGTACTGGTAGGCGAAGTGCGCCTGTGCGGCGACCGGGCGGTCCAGGCAGGCGAAGCGGGATGTGGCGAGGCTGCTCGCCGTCGAGGTCGTGCCGGCGAACGCGGAGTGGCTCGAGCCCACGACCAGCAGCAGCACGGCTACGCCGCCGACCACGGCGAGCACCGTCCCGGACGCCCTGGCCGCCCAGACCCGTGCGGTCACGGGGGCAGGCGCACGGTGGCGGGACGGGCCGAGCGGGTCGACCGCCTCCTCGCCGTCCCGCGGCTCGAGCCGGGTGAGGGCGATCAGGACCAGCACGACCAGCGACGCCAGCAGGCCTCCGACCACGCGGTCGCCGCCGTGCCAGAGCATCGGGGAGCCGACCGCGGGCACGAGCAGGACGCCCACGCCGTGGACGTCCTCGACCGGCACCGGGCTCGAGTCGGCCGTCGCGTTGGCGTCGCCCTGCAGCCGGAGCCCGTCGGCGGTGCTCTCGACCAGCCGGTGCAGCCGCAGCTCGCCGGGTCGGTCGGGGTCGTCCACGAGCAGGACCTGACCCGGGACGAGCTCGTCGGCATCCAAGGGCATCGCCACGACGACGTCGCCCGCGACGATCGTCGGCGCCATCGACCCCGACACCACGGTCCTCGGCGACCAGCCCCAGAGGGCCGGCACGGCTGCCCAGAGGAGGAGGCACACGGCCGTCGTGAGGACCACCCGCGCACACGTCGCGACGCACAGGGCACCCCAGAAGGAGAAGGCCGTGCGACCGTGCTGCAGCGTGGTGGTCGTGGTCATGACAGAGCTTCCCGCTCTCGGTGGTCGACCGGGGTCGACCACGGGTCAGCGGGTCTGCGCCTCCCACGTGAAGGCGAGGGCGGCACGCGAGTCCTGCCCGGTGTTCGGGGTGGCCGAGCTCAGCGTGTAGGTGAACTGGAACGAGCGCGACTCGGGGGCCGTGCCCGACGGCGACCAGGTCGACGCACCGGTCGCGTAGCCGGTGCGCTGCCCCGCGAAGTCCGCGAGGGTGCCCGACCAGACCTGGGCGTCCTGGGTCGCGGGCGTGAACCCGTCGCACGAGGCGCTCGACCCGCCGGTGCCCTGCACGATGCGCAGGTCGAGGTAGGACGAGAGCGAGTTCGTCGTCATGGCCGAGGTGCCGTAGAGCCTGACCGCCGACGGCAGGGTGCCCTTCGACGTGACCGTGATGCACTTGGTCCCCGTGTCGCCCGGCTTCAGGCCCGACGCCGAGAACAGGGCGACGTCGGAGTCGTCGTCCGAGAGCTGCACGGTGCCGGTCGACCAGTTGCTGGTCGGGTTCGACGTGGTGGCGGAGAACGCCGAGTACGAGGCGGTCGAGATGATCGCGCCGGAGGCGATCACGGCGACGGGCAGGGCTGCCCAGCGGGCACGGCGCGTCCAGCGGGCACGGCTGATCGTTCGGGACATGTCGGGAGGTCTCTCGGGTAGCGCCTCGGGAGCCCCCGGTGGTGCCGGTCGGGGAGGGACTCGCGAGGGTCGGCACGGTGCCGATGACGTGACGGTACCGACGGGTCGCCAGGGCGGTGAGGGGTCGGGTGTCCCCAAAGAGGGGGATGCCGCCGTACCCCGCGCCTTTCTGCGCCTGCTCCGCCACGCGACCGAGCGGCCGCACTCACTTTCCGTACGTCGCCGTGCCGTGCGCCGCCGCGCCGTGCGCCGCCGTCCAGCGCGAGCCGACACGGCGCAGGGGCCTGAGCAGCTCGCGCGCGGCTGACGATCGATCCGGGGTAGGCCGACCACGACGTCCGAGGACACGACGGCGCGACACGTGGACCACGACTCGCGGAGTGGGCCCTACCGGGCTCGAACCGATGACATCCACGGTGTAAACGTGGCGCTCTACCAACTGAGCTAAAGGCCCTCGCGCCGGGCGAGCCGGGCGAGCAGGAGACACGTTATCGCGAAGCAGACCCGGCCGGCGCCTCCTGCGGGCCAGCCCTGACGGCGAGTCAGGCCGGGACGGACGTGAGCTGGTCGAGCGCGGCGCGGTAGTCGGCCAGCGACCTCGCCTGGCCGGGCTCGGTGAGGAAGTGCTCGCGGATGACGCCGTCGACGTCGATGAGGAACGTCGCGCGGGTGGCGAAGCCCTTGTGCTCGAGGAACACGCCGTACTCCTTCGAGACCTCGCCGTGCGGCCAGAAATCGGCCAGGAGGGTGAAGTCGTAGCCCTCCTCCTCGGCGAAGGCCCGCAGGGTCGCCTTCGAGTCGACCGAGATGCCGATCAGCTCGACGCGGGCGTCCTGGAACATCGCCAGGTTGTCGCGGAGCGTGCAGAGCTCGGCGGTGCAGGTGCTGGAGAAGGCCAGCGGGAAGAAGACGAGGGCGACGGGGCGCACGCCGCGGTAGTCCGCCAGGCGCACGTGCTCGCCGAACTGGTTCGGCAGATCGAAGTCGGGAGCCTGGATGTCGTTCTCCAGAGCCATGAGCACGTTCCTTCCACGCCGGTCCGGGCGACCGACGTCAACACGAGGAGCGATGTTACGCCTCCTACGGCCGCGCGCGAGGACGTTCTCCCAGGGCGTGCCGAGCCTCCGTCGGCGGAGCCAACTAGACTCGCCAGGTCAGTGCGCGACGACGACCCGGGACCCGAGCCGCGTCGAGCTGACTGCCGTGCGCCCCCGTGGGGCGGCGGCTGTTGTCCACCACACACGAGTGATAGAGGTCAAGGGTGACGGTAAACGATCAGGATCCGTACACGGTCGACACGACCGACCAGGATCCCGAGGAGACCGCCGAGTGGAGGGAGTCCCTCGACTCCCTCGTCGCGGCGCAGGGCCACGAACGCGCACGTCAGATCATGAAGAGCCTGCTGTCTCGCTCGAGCGAGCTGCACCTCGGCGTGCCGATGGTCCCCAAGACCGACTACGTGAACACCATCGCCACCGAGGACGAGCCGGAGTTCCCCGGCGACGAAGAGCTCGAGCGCCGCTACCGCCGATGGATCCGCTGGAACGCGGCCGTCACGGTGCACCGCGCCCAGCGCCCCGGCGTCTCGGTCGGCGGCCACATCTCGACCTACGCCTCGTCGGCCGCCCTCTACGAGGTCGGCTACAACCACTTCTTCCGCGGCCAGGACCACGCGGGCGGCGGCGACCAGGTCTTCTTCCAGGGCCACGCCTCCCCCGGCATGTACGCCCGCGCGTTCCTCGAGGGCCGCCTCGGCACCGACCAGCTCGACGGTTTCCGCCAGGAGAAGTCGCACCACACCGGCGGCCTCAGCTCGTACCCGCACCCCCGGCTCATGCCGCAGTTCTGGCAGTTCCCGACCGTGTCGATGGGCCTCGGGCCGATCAACGCGATCTACCAGGCGCAGGTCGCCAAGTACCTCACCAACCGCGGCATCAAGGATGCTTCCGACCAGCAGGTCTGGGCGTTCCTGGGCGACGGCGAGATGGACGAGGTCGAGAGCCGCGGCCAGCTCCAGGTGGCGGCCAACGAGGGCCTCGACAACCTCAACTTCGTCATCAACTGCAACCTGCAGCGCCTCGACGGCCCGGTCCGCGGCAACGGCAAGATCATCCAGGAGCTCGAGAGCTTCTTCCGCGGCGCAGGCTGGAACGTCATCAAGGTCGTCTGGGGCCGCGAGTGGGACGACCTGCTCGCCCGCGACACCGAGGGCGCGCTGCTCAACCTGATGAACACGACGCCCGACGGCGACTTCCAGACCTACAAGGCCGAGAGCGGCGCGTACGTCCGCGAGAACTTCTTCGGCCGCGACCCCCGCGCCCTCGAGCTCGTGAAGGACTTCACCGACGACCAGGTCTGGAACCTCAAGCGCGGCGGCCACGACTACAAGAAGGTCTACGCGGCCTTCAAGGCCGCCAGCGAGCACAAGGGCCAGCCCACCGTCATCCTCGCGAAGACCGTCAAGGGCTACGGCCTCGGCCCGGCCTTCGAGGGCCGCAACGCGACCCACCAGATGAAGAAGCTCACCCTCGACAACCTCAAGCAGTTCCGCGACGAGATGCGCATCCCGATCAGCGACGCGCAGCTCGACGAGGACCCGTACCTGCCGCCCTACTACCACCCGGGCGACGGCGACGAGGCGATCCAGTACCTGCACGAGCGCCGACGCGCCCTCGGCGGCTACGTGCCCGAGCGCCGCAGCAAGTACACCGAGATCGCGGTCCCCGAGGCGAAGTCCTACGACGTCGTCCGCAAGGGGTCGGGCAAGCAGGAGGTGGCCACCACGATGGCCTTCGCCCGCCTGCTCAAGGACCTGCTGCGCTCCCCCGACTTCGGTCACCGCATCGTCCCGATCATCCCGGACGAGGCGCGCACCTTCGGCATGGACGCGTACTTCCCGACGTCGAAGATCTACAACCCCAACGGGCAGCACTACACGTCCGTCGACCGCGAGCTGCTGCTGGCCTACAAGGAGAGCCCCCAAGGCCAGCTCCTGCACGTCGGCATCAACGAGGCCGGCGCCTTCGCGGCCTTCACCGCCGTGGGCACGTCGTACTCGACGCAGGGCGAGCCGCTCATCCCGGTCTACGTCTTCTACTCGATGTTCGGCTTCCAGCGCACCGGCGACGCCATGTGGGCCGCAGGCGACCAGATGGCCCGCGGGTTCATCATCGGCGCCACGGCCGGCCGCACGACGCTGACCGGCGAGGGCCTGCAGCACGCGGACGGACACTCGCTGCTGCTCGCCTCGACCAACCCCGCCGTCGTCTCGTACGACCCGGCGTACGGCTACGAGCTCGGGCACATCGTCAAGGCGGGCATGGACCGCATGTACGGGAAGAACGACGACGGCACCCCGTCGCACGACGACCCGAACGTCATGTTCTACATCACCGTCTACAACGAGCCGATGCAGCAGCCCGTCGAGCCGGACGACCTCGACGTCGACGGCGTCGTGCGCGGCCTCTACAAGCTGAGGTCCGCCGAGAACCTGGGGCCTCGTGCCCAGCTGCTCGCCTCGGGCGTCGGCGTCCGCTGGGCCCTCGAGGCCCAGCAGCTGCTCGCCGACGACTGGAACGTGGCCGCCGACGTGTGGAGCGTCACCTCGTGGAACGAGCTGCGACGCGACGGTCTCGAGGCCGAGGAGCACAACTTCCTCAACCCGAGCGCCGAGCCCCGCACGCCCTACGTCACCGAGAAGCTCCAGGGCTCCGAGGGCCCGGTCGTCGCGACGTCCGACTTCATGGCGGCCGTGCCCGACCAGATCCGCGAGTACGTGCCCGGCGACTACCTGACGCTCGGCGCCGACGGCTTCGGCTTCTCGGACACCCGCGCGGCGGCACGTCGGTTCTTCAAGATCGACGGCCCCTCGATGGTGGTCCGCACGCTGCAGGCGCTCGCCCGTCGCGGCGACGTCGACCGCAGCGTCGTCCAGCAGGCGATCGACCGCTACCAGCTGCACGACGTGACGGCCGGCACCAGCGGCACCGCCGGCGGGGAGAGCTGACGACCGCGTGAGCGCCGAGCGGGTCCCGGCCTCGCCGATGGAGCCGTCCGCGGCCACGAAGGAGCGAACGCTCGCGTGGCTGCGGACGGTGTCCGGGGAGTTGTCGACGGCGACCATCAAGCGGCTGGAAGAGACGCTGCCCTGGTACGGCGACATGCCGCCTGGCCGCCGGTCGGCGGTGGGGTTGGTCGCCCAGGCGGGCATCACCTCCTTCATCAGCTGGTTCGACGACCCTCGGTCGACGCCGTGGATCGCCGCCGACGTGTTCGGCGCGGCTCCGCGCGAGCTGCTCCGCTCGATCAGCCTGCAGCAGACGCTGCAGCTGATCCGGGTGACGGTCGAGGTGGTCGAAGAACGCGTCAAGGACGGCGACGACAGCCTGCGGGAGGCGATCCTCCTGTACTCGCGGGAGATCGCCTTCGCCTCGGCCGACGTCTACGCCCGAGCCGCCGAGGCGCGGGGCCTCTGGGACGCCCGGCTCGAGGCCCTCGTGGTCGACTCCATCCTGCGGGGCGAGTACGACGACGAGCTGCCGAGCCGCATCGCTGCTCTCGGTTGGCACGGCCACGGCGAGGTGTCCGTGCTCGTCGGCACGGCCCCCCGCATGCTCGACGTCGACCAGCTCCGCCGCACGGCGCGGCACCTCGACGCCGACGTCCTGATCGGCGTGCAGGGCAGCCGGCTGGTGCTCGTGATCGGTCGAGCCGAGCAGGAGACCGACGAGAACGGCATCTCCACGTCGCAGCCCCCGTTCACCGACATCGCCTCGGCCCTCGAGCCCGGCTTCGGCGACGGGCACCTCGTGCTCGGCCACGAGGTGCCGAGCCTCGTCGAGGCGGCGCAGAGCGCCAAGGCGGCCCTCGCCGGGTTCGCCGTCGCCCGGTCGTGGCGGAACGCGCCTCGTCCTGTGCTCGCCGACGACCTGCTCCCCGAGCGTGCCCTCGCCGGCGACCCCCTCGCCCGCTCGACCCTCGTCAACCGCATCTACAAGCCGCTCAAGACGCACTCGACCGAGCTGCTCACGACCCTGTGGTGCTACCTCGACAACGGCCGGTCGCTCGAGGCCACGGCGCGCGAGCTGTTCGTGCACCCCAACACGGTCCGCTACCGCCTCAAGCGCGTCTCTGACGTGATCGGCTGGGACGCCACGGGCTCGCGGGAGGCCATCGTGCTGCAGTCGGCGCTCATCCTCGGGTCGATCGCCGACACCGACGGGCAGACGCCCCGACGACGCTGACCGCCGCGGCCACGGTTGTGGGTCGCGGCTGTGGTGATCCACAGTGTCCCCGGCGATCTTTGGTCGAGTTGCTCCACACGGACGGGACACGTCGTTGGCATGATGGTCGAGTGATCGTCGTCGTAGCGCCCGGACAGGGCTCCCAGTCCCCCGGATTCCTCGAGCCCTGGCTGGAGGACGGCGCCCAGCGCGAGTTCCTCGAGTCGCTGTCCGAGTCGGCCGGGGTCGACCTCGTCGCCCACGGGACGACGTCCGACGCCGACACCATCCGCGACACCGCGGTGGCCCAGCCGCTCATCGTCGCGGCCGGTCTGCTCACGGCCCGTGCACTCTTCTCCCGCGTCGACCGCAGCCGGGTCGGCGGCGTCGCCGGCCACTCCGTCGGCGAGTTCACCGCGGCGGCGGTCGCCGGCGTGCTCACCGACGACGACGCCGTCCGCCTGGTCGCCGAGCGCGGCCGGGCCATGGCCGAGGCCGCGTCGCTGGTCGAGACCGGCATGAGCGCCGTCCTGGGCGGGGACGAGGCGGAGCTGGCCGCCCGCCTCGAGGCCCTGGGGCTCACCGCCGCGAACCACAACGGCGGCGGGCAGGTCGTCGTCGCGGGCGAGCTGAGCGCCCTCGCCGCCCTCGCGGCCGAGCCGCCCGCCAAGAGCCGGGTCGTGCCGCTGCAGGTCGCCGGGGCGTTCCACACCCGCTTCATGGAGCCGGCCGTCGAGCGCCTCCGCACCGCCGCCTCCTCGGTCACGGCCTCCGACCCGACCCCGCGGCTCTGGACGAACGCCGACGGCAGCGCCGTCGACTCCGGCAGCCGGTTCGTCGAGCTGCTCGTCGGCCAGGTGTCCTCACCGGTCCGGTGGGACGCCGTCATGACCTCGTTCGCCGACGCCGGCGTCACCGGCATCGTCGAGCTCGCCCCCGCGGGCGCCCTGACCGGCCTCGCCAAGCGCGCGCTGCGCGGAGTCCCCTCCGTCGCGGTGAAGACCCCCGACGACCTGCAGGCCGCCGTCGACCTCCTCGAGGGAGCAGAATGACAACCCCCCAGCTCAAGCAGCAGCACGGCGCCGAGTACACGCGCATCCTCGCGATCGGCGCCGCCCGGGGCGACCAGGTCGTGCCGAACGCCGACATCGTGGAGCCGATCGACTCGAGCGACGAGTGGATCCAGCAGCGCACCGGGGTCGTGACGCGCGTCCGGGCGTCGTCCGAGGTGCACGTCGTCGACCTCGCCGAGGCCGCCGCGAACGAGGCGATCACCAAGGCGGGCATCCGTCCCGACCAGATCGGCGTCGTGCTCGTCTCGACCATCAGCGGCGGCGTCGCGACCCCCTCGGTCGCCTCGCTGCTCGCCGAGAAGATCGGCGCGAACCCGGCCGCCGCCTACGACATCTCGGCCGCCTGCGCCGGCTACGCCTACGGCATCGCCCAGGCCGACTCCTTCGTCAAGTCCGGCCTCGCCGAGTACGTGCTCGTCGTCGGGGCCGAGAAGCTCAGCGACTTCATCGACCCGACCGACCGCACCATCTCGTTCCTCCTCGGCGACGGGGCGGGCGCGGCGGTCGTCGGCGCGAGCGACACCCCCGGCATCGCCCCCACCGTGTGGGGCAGTGACGGCTCGAAGTGGGACGCCATCCGCATGACGAACACGATGCAGGAGTACCGCGCCGGTGCCGGCGAGGTCGCCTGGCCGACCCTGCGCCAGGAGGGCCAGACCGTCTTCCGCTGGGCCGTGTGGGAGATGGTCAAGGTCGCGAAGCAGGCCCTCGAGCAGGCCGGCGTCACGAGCGACCAGCTCGCCGCGTTCGTGCCGCACCAGGCCAACATGCGCATCGTCGACGAGTTCGCCAAGCAGCTCGGCCTGCCGGACACGGTCGTCATCGCCCGCGACATCGCGACCACCGGCAACACGTCCGCCGCCAGCATCCCGCTCGCGACCCACCGCCTCCTCGAGGAGAACCCCGAGCTCAGCGGCGGCCTGTCGCTGCAGATCGGCTTCGGCGCCGGCCTCGTGTTCGGAGCCCAGGTGGTCGTCCTCCCGTAGCGCGCCGCGACGGCTCGCCGCCGCCGCCCTGTATAGGCTTTACCCCGGTCACCACGACACCCCCTCAAGGAGAACACACCATGGCACTGTCCACCGAAGAAGTCCTCGCCGGCCTGGCCGAGCTCGTCAACGACGAGACGGGCATCGCGACCGACACCGTCGAGATGGACAAGTCGTTCACCGACGACCTGGACATCGACTCCATCTCGATGATGACCATCGTGGTCAACGCCGAGGAGAAGTTCGACGTGAAGATCCCCGACGAAGAGGTCAAGAACCTCAAGACCGTCGGCGACGCCGTCACCTTCATCACCAAGGCACAGGACTAGACGTCGACGGCCCGGTCTCCCCTCGGGGCGACCGGGCCTCTCCGTCCCCCCTCGTGGGCTCCGCGCCTGCCGAGGGACGCACCGTCTCTCCAGGAGAATCGTCATGACCAAGAAGATCGTCGTCACCGGCCTCGGTGGCACCTCCCCCCTCGGCGGCACCGCCGTCGACAGCTGGAACGCGCTCCTCGCGGGCGAGTCCGGCATCACGACCCTCGAGCAGGAGTGGGTCGCCAAGTACGAGCTGCCCGTCACGATCGCCGGCCAGGCGAAGGTGCCGTCGGCGGACGTGCTCAACCGCCGCGAGACCAAGCGCCTCGACCCCTCGAGCCAGTTCGCCCTCACCGCGGCGCGCGAGGCCTGGGCCGATGCCGGCTCGCCCGAGGTCGTCCCCGAGCGCTTCATCGTCGACTGGGCCACCGGCATCGGCGGCGTGTGGACCCTGCTCGACGCGTGGGACACCCTCCGCGAGAAGGGCCCGCGTCGCGTCCTGCCGATGACCGTGCCGATGCTCATGCCCAACGGCCCCGCCGCCGCGATCTCGATGAGCCTCGGCGCGCGCGCCGGTGCCCGCACGGTCGTCTCGGCCTGCGCCTCCAGCACCGAGTCGATCGCCATGGCCTACGACCACCTCCAGTCGGGCCTCGCCGACATCGCCGTCGCCGGCGGCTCCGAGGCGGCCATCCACCCGATGCCGCTCGCCTCCTTCGCGGCCATGCAGGCCCTCTCGAAGCGGAACGACGACCCGGCCACCGCCTCCCGCCCGTACGACGTCACCCGGGACGGCTTCGTCCTCGGCGAAGGAGGCGCGGCGCTCGTCCTCGAGACCGAGGAGCACGCGCTCGCCCGCGGCGCCCGCATCTACGCCGAGCTGATCGGCGGGGCGGTCACGAGCGACTCGTACCACGTCACGGCCCCCGACCCCGAGGGCACCGGTGCCGCCCGCGCGGTCATCGCGACGCTCGAGAACGCCGGCGTCGAGCGTGACCAGGTCGTGCACGTCAACGCGCACGCGACCAGTACGCCCGTCGGCGACATCGCCGAGTACCACGCGATCAAGCGCGTCTTCGGCGACCACACCTCGAAGCTGATCGTGTCGGCGACCAAGGCGTCGACGGGTCACCTGCTCGGCGGTGCCGGAGCCATCGAGGCGCTGTTCACCGTGAAGGCCCTGCACGAGCGCCTCGCTCCCCCGACGATCAACGTGACGCAGATGGACGACGAGATCGACCTCGACGTCGTCGTCGGCGAGCCGCGCCGGCTGCCCGACGGCGAGATCGTCGCCGTCAGCAACTCGTTCGGCTTCGGTGGGCACAACGCGGTCGTCGCGTTCCGCTCGGTCTGATCCACCCCGCCCGCGCCTTCGCGTCGGGCACGACGGAGGCCGGTGTCCCCACGGGGTCACCGGCCTTCGTCGCATCGTCCGGGTGCGAGGAGGTCGGCCGGCCGACGTCGACGACCGGGGTCAGCGACGGACGCCAGCGGCCGGGTTCAGCCGACCTTGTGCAGCCAGACAACGGGGTTGCCCTCGCCGCTGTAGCGGAACGGCTCGAGCTCGTCGTCCCAGGCCTGGCCGAGCGCGAGCCGCAGCTCTCGGTGCAGCTCGAGCGCGTTCGACCCGGCGATGTCCATGGCGTAGCGGATCCGGTCCTCGGGCACGACGGTGTTGCCCGCCGTGTCGGTCTGCGCGAAGAACACCCCGAGGTCGGGCGTGTGCATCCAGCGCCCGCCGTCGTTCTCGACGCCGGGATCTTCCGTCACCTCGTACCGGAGGTGCTCCCAGCCCCGCAGCGCCGAGGCGATGCGCGCGCCGGCACCTTCGTCGCCCTGCCAGGAGAACTCGGTCCGCTGGGCGCCGGACAGGACCGGCTGCGCCACCCAGGCGAAGTTCACGGCGTGCCCGAGGGCACGACCGACCGCCCACTCGACATGCGGGCACAGTGCACGAGGGGACGAGTGCACGAAGAGCACTCCCCTAGCCGTTGCAGCAGCCACGATTCCTCCATCCGTTAGGTGCGACTTCCCCATCGACCTGTGGACACGTGGACCGTGTGCGTGCTCTCGTGCGTGTTCGGTTGTGTGCGGACCTCGGTCCGCTGGGTCGATCATGACACGTGCTCCCTGGACGTCACAACCGTGCAACGGCTGGCAATCGGCCCGGCCTGCCCCGCCGGGCAGTGCGGGAGGAGCGACGAGGAGGCGCGGGTGCGTCCCGCGGACCCGCCCGCGCCTCCTACTTGGCCTGCGAGTAGTCGTCGACGACGGCCACGGTCAGCGGGAACCGCACCGGGGCGTCGCCGAACAACATCCTGCCCGCGGCTGCGGCTGACTCGACGACGAGGACCGCGACCTCGTCGGCCGTGTCCGCCGGCGCGTGCACCACGACCTCGTCGTGCAGGAAGAACGTGAGGTGCGGGGCGTCGTCGCCGCGGTCGCCGAAGCGGTCGTGAAGCGCCTGCCGGAAGGCGCCCAGCCAGCAGAGCGCCCACTCGGCCGCCGTGCCCTGCACGACGAAGTTGCGGGTGAAGCGCCCCCACGACCGGGCGTCGCGCCCGACCTCGGCGCGGGGCATCTCGGGCGGCAGCTCGTCCGCGGCGGCGTCGCCGGGCGACGGGGAGGTGCGCCCCAGGAGCGTCCGGACCACTCCGCCCTGCTCTCCGGTGCGCGCGGCGGTCTCGACGAGGGCCATCGCCTGGGGGAACCGACGAGCCAGGCGCGGCACGAGACGCCCGCTCTCGCCCTGGGTCGCGCCGTACATCGCCCCGAGCATGGCGACCTTCGCCTCGGCCCGGCTCGCCACCGCGCCGCTCGCGACGATGCCCTCGTAGAGGTCGCCCTGGCCCGCCGCCGCCATCGCGCGGTCGCCGGAGAGGCCGGTGAGGATGCGCGGCTCGAGCTGCGAGGCGTCGGCGACGACGAGCTTCCAGCCCGGGTCGGCCACGACGGCCGCCCGGACGGCCCTCGGCAGCTGCAGGGCGCCTCCCCCGCTCGTGGCCCAGCGACCGGTGACGCTGCCGGCCGGCACGTAGTCGGGCCGGAAGCGCCCGTCACGCACCCAGGCGTCGAGCCAGGCCCAGCCGTTGGCGACGAGCAGCCGCTGTCGCTTCTTGTACCGCAGCAGGGGCTCGACGGCGGGGTGGTCGTGACGCTCGAGCTCCCACTTGGTCGTCGAGGCGACGTGGACGCCGGCCGAGTTGAGCGCGCGCACCAGCTCGGCGGGCGAGTCGGGGTTGAGGTCGGGGGCGTCGAGCCGGCGGCGCACCTCGTCGAGGTCGGTGCGCATCAGCGCCGGTCGTTCCCCCGCGGCCGGCCGTGGCCCGAGAGCCTCGCTGAGGACGCGGTCGTGCACGGGGGCCGACCACGGCACGCCGTGGTGCCGCATCTCGACGGCGATCAGCGCGCCCGTCGACTCGGCGGTCGTCAGCAGCTCGAGTCGTGCCCGCTCGGGGCTCGTCTCGATCGCCGCGCGCTGACGGAGGAACTCCCCCGCCGGGTCGGGCAGCGACTCGGGCAGCACGTCGAAGAGCCCGTCGCGGGGACCGTCCACGCCCTGCGGGACGTCCCACGGGCCGCGGGGCGCCCCGTGCAGCTCCGACCCGGCCGTCGCGACGGCCGACCGCAGCAGCGCATGGCAGAGCCGCAGGTCGACGCAGCGCGCCACGCGGACGCCCGCCTCGAGGAGGCGCGGGTACCACCGCGGGGTGTCGTCCCAGACCCAGCGAGGGCCCGCCGCGCCCTCGGGGCCCGACTCGCGCCTCCGGACGGCCTCGACCAGGTCGGCGTCGCCGACGACCGCGACGTCGGCCGGGGCCAGTGCCTGGTCGGGGGCGGGACGGCGCCACGTCGTCAGCTCGACGTCGCCGTCGGCGAGGCGACGGGCGAGCACGAACATCCGTCGATCATCCCACCCCCGGGCTACAGGACGCGCCCACGGCCCCGGAGCCTCGCCGCTCGCTCCGTCGGGCCCGGCCACGCCGTCAGTGCAGCAGGGCGCCGTCGCGGTCGAGCACGTTCTTCTCGCCGGCCTCGATCGGCACTGTCAGCCGGTTCTGCGGGGGCGGGATCGGGCAGTTGAAGGCGTAGGAGAACGCGCAGGGAGGCAGCACGGCCTGGTTGAAGTCGAGCACGATCGTGCCGTCGTCGCCGGGGGTCGGGAAGAGGAAGCGGCCGACCGAGTAGGTGCTCTCACCGTTCGTCGCGTCGCCGAAGACGAGCTGGAGGCGTTCGCCGGAGCCGCTCGGGAACGCGGCCAGCTCGTGGTCGACGCCGCCGAGCGAGAACCGGATGAGCCCGGGCAGGGGCTTCGGGCGGCTCAGGTCGAGGTCCGCCTGGTGCCGGATGTCCACCTCCGTCCCTGCCTCGGTCGGGACGAAGTCGGCCGTCACCACCCAGGCAGGGTCGTGCTCGAACGAGTCGATCGACCCGAACCGACGGATGCCCTCGGAGTCCGCGTCCCAGACGCGCAGCCCCCAGCTCGTGCTGTCGTCGTTCGCGATGACGGTCCCGGAGAGGGTGTCGGAGAACCGCACCGCGCTCGGCGTGACCGTGTCGTCGCCCGCGACGAGCACGGTGCCGTCCACGACCTCGCCGTCCACCTGGACGCCGTCGGCGGCCGTCGCGGTGACGAGGAGCCCTGCGAGGCCGTCGGGCGCCGGGGCCCAGGTGCCCGCGACGCCCCAGACGGGCTGGGCAGAGTCGACCCACTGCGTGTTGACGAGCGCCAGGGGGCCCCGGGGGCTCACGGCGCGGACGCGCCTGGCCTCGTGGAACCGGGCGAGCTCGTCGGCGGGGCTGCGGGTGTCGGTCATGCGTCCTCCTCGGGGTGCGCGCGGGTCGCCGCGCCGGCCGTGACCATCATCGACCCGTCCGGTGCGGTGCGCCCTGCGGCACGGCGAGGTCCGGGACTGCTCGGCCCGGTGCGCGGGTCAGATGTCGTCCGGGACGCCCAGGCGGCCCAGCTGCTCCTCGAACGAGACGACGTCGGCGAACGGGTCGCGGCGCTCGGTGTGCCGCAGGGAGACCAGCGCGGCGAACTCGCCCGCCGCGCGCGTCACGCGTTCGGGCAGGCCCGTGGTCGTCGCGTCGCCCGCGCCCCAGTCCTCCGCCGCGGCGAAGACGCCGGTGGGCACGACGACGGCACGCAGGTAGGAGAAGAGCGGGCGCAGCTCGTGGTCGAGGACGAGCGAGTGACGGGCCGTGCCCGCCGTCGCGCCGATCAGCACGGGCGTGCCGGTCAGGGCCGCGTTGTCGAGCACGTCGAAGAACGACTTGAACAGGCCGCTGTAGGAGCCGGTGAAGACGGGCGTGACGGCGACGACCCCGTCCGCGGCCCCGACGGCCGCCAGCACGTCGGCCAGCGCCTCGGACGGGAACCCCGTCAGCATCGCGTCGACGACGTCGTGGGCGTGGTCACGGAGCTCGACGACCCGGAACTCGGCGGGCGAGCCCTGGTCGAGCAGGGCCCGGGCGCTCGCCTCGGCGAGACGGTCGGCGAGGAGCCGGGTGGAGGAGGGCTGGCCGAGCCCCGCCGAGAGCACGACGATCTTCCTGGTGCTCACGGGGCGCCTCCTACAGGCTCGGGACGGACGCGGCGTCGGCCGTGACCGAGGACGTGACGGACGAGGTCGTGGCGGAGGCGGCGGTCGCCGCCACGAGGGAGGCGTGCGTCGGGGCGTCGGGGACGCCTGCGGCACGACGGGACGCGAACTCGCGACGGAGCACGGGCACGACCTCCTCGCCGAGGATGTCGAGCTGCTCGAGGACGGTCTGCAGGGGCAGTCCCGCGTGGTCGATGAGGAACAGCTGACGCTGGTAGTCGCCGACGTACTCGCGGAAGCCGAGCGTGCGGTCGATGACCTCCTGCGGGCTGCCGACGGTGAGCGGGGTCTGGCTGGTGAAGTCCTCCATGCTCGGGCCGTGGCCGTAGACGGGGGCCTCGTCGAAGTACGGGCGGAAGGCGCGCTTCGCGTCCTGCGAGTTCTTGGCCAGGAAGACCTGCCCGCCGAGCCCCACGATCGCCTGGTCGGCGCGGCCGTGGCCGTGGTGCTCGAAGCGGCTGCGGTAGAGCTCGACCATCTGCTTCGTGTGCGACGCCGGCCAGAAGATGTGGTTGGCGAAGAAACCGTCGCCGTAGTAGGCGGCCTGCTCAGCGATCTCCGGGCTGCGGATCGAGCCGTGCCAGACGAACGGGGCGACGCCGTCGAGCGGACGGGGCGTCGCGGTGAAGCCCTGCAGCGGCGTGCGGAAGTGGCCCTTCCAGTCGACGACGTCCTCGGTCCAGAGGCGCCGGAGCAGGGCGTAGTTCTCGATGGCCAGGTTGATGCCCTGGCGGATGTCCTTGCCGAACCAGGGGTAGACCGGGCCGGTGTTGCCGCGGCCGAGGGTCAGGTCGACGCGACCGTCGGCGAGGTGCTGCAGCATCGCGAAGTCCTCGGCGATCTTCACCGGGTCGTTCGTCGTGATGAGCGTGGTGGCTGTACTCAGCTGGATGCGCTCGGTCGTCGCCGCGATCGTCGCGAGCAGGGTGGTCGGGCTCGAGTTCACGAAGGGCGGGTTGTGGTGCTCGCCGGCCGCGAAGACGTCGAGGCCCACCTCCTCGACCTTCTGGGCGATGGTCACCATCGCCTTGATGCGCTCGTGCTCGGTCGGCACCCGGCCGGTGGTGGGGTCGGCCGTGATGTCGCCGACGGAAAAGACTCCGAACTGCATGGTCTCACCTCAGATCTAGTTCATGCGCCTGCATGTAGTTGGGTGAACGACGGGGCTGTCGCGTTCATTCCCGCCTCGTCTCGTCCCGTCGTCCCGTGGCCCCGCCTCGCCGACTGGTCGCCCCGCCTCGCCCGGTCGTCCCGTCGTCCTGTCGGTCGTCCCGTCGTCCTGTCGGTCGGTCGGTTGGCAACTCCTGCATCCGGGTCCGCACCAGTGCTCTGCAGAGGGCGGACACCGCAGCGCGGCGGCACCGATCAGGAGTTGCCGACACGACACGGGAGCGAACGCGGACGAGGTGCGGTGCGGGTCAGCGGGTACCAGGCGGACCCGAGCGCCGGTCAGCGGGGCGCGGGCGCGGGTCAGCGGGCGCCGGGCGGACCCGGGCGCGGGTCAGCGGAGGCAGGACCGGTGGGCACGGGTCAGCGGGGCGAGATCGGCGGCGCGAGGCGCAGGAAGCGCTCGGCCACCTGGGCGCTCTGCACCGGCCCGTCGCCGTCCCGGTCGAGCTGGGGCGAGTCGAACTCGACCCACCACGTCCGCGCCGAGCCGCCGATGGCCGACACGCCCTGCCACGCCGAGCCACCGGCCCGCATGACGACGCCGGTCGGCCCCCAGGGCCACGGCGACGTCGGGTCCTCGTCGGAGTCGAGCACGTAGACCTGCGCCCCGACGCCCATCCGCGGCTCGGTGCCGACGGACGCGAGCGAGTCGTCCCCGTCGCCCTGGCCGGCGCTCTTGCTGAAGAACATCCGGCCATGCTGCCAGAAGGTCGAGCGGGACGGCTGGGAGGCGCGGCTCGGGCACCGGCACCGGCACCGTCACAGCAGTAGGGCGGACGGGACTTGAACCCGTGACCGATCGATTATGAGTCGACTGCTCTAACCGGCTGAGCTACCGCCCCGTGTCGCCGGCCCGACCGGCACCCGCGGGCGAGGTCAGGACGAGACGACGTCGGTGGTGGGAGCCACCGGCTGCCCACGATACAGGCCCTCGAAGACGTTGAGCGTGCGCTCGATGTCGTGCCCCTCGATCATGCGGAGGCTGGCACGCCGCATCGCGAGGTACTCGTCGTCGGACGCCGTGAGCACCCGCGTCAGCTTCTCGGCCAGGTCGGTGCTGTCGCCCGGGCGGAACAACCAGCCGTTGCCGCCGTCGTCGACCAGGTGGGGCAGGGCCATCGCGTCCGCGACCACGATCGGCAGGCCCGAGGCCATCGCCTCGAGGCTCGCGATGCTCTGCAGCTCGGCGATCGAGGGCATCGCGAACACGGTGGCGTCCGTGAGGGTGCGGCGCAGCTCGGCGTCGGAGAGGTAGCCGGCGAAGGTGACGCGCCCGGCGAGGCCGAGCTCGACGCTGACCTGCTGCAGGTGCCGCATCAGGTCGCCGCCGCCGACGATCGTGAGCGTGCTCTCGAGCGCCGGGTCGATCAGCGTCATCGCGCGCAGCAGCACGTCGATCTGCTTCTCGGCCGTGACGCGTCCGACGAACACGACGCGGTTGCCCTCGGGGCGGTCGTCGCGGGCAGTGTAGTTCGACGCCTCGATGCCGCACGAGACCGCGAGGACGCCCTCGACGTCGATGGCCTTCTCGAGGAACCGTGCCGCCTTGTCGGTCGGCGTCGTCATCGACTCGACGCGGTGGTAGGTGCGGCTCGCGTCGGCCCAGGCCATCTTCACGGCGGTGGCCCGCAGCGCGTGCGGCAGCCCCGTGTGCTCGAGCAGGTTCTCCGGCATGAAGTGGTTGGTCGCCACGGCCCTGATGCCCAGGCGGTTCGCGACCCGGACCACCGCGCGGCCGATCACGATGTGCGACTGGATGTGCACGACGTCGGGCTGGATCTGGCGGATGACGCGCTCGGCGTTCGCCTCGGCCCGCCACGGCGTCGCGAAGCGCAGCCAGTCGTGCAGGGGCCAGCGGGTCGAGTAGAGCCGGTGCACCGTCAGGGTCACTCCGGCGTGCTGCTCGAGGAACGTGCCGTGCTTCCGACTGGCGGCGGGGGCGAGGACGTGCACGTCGTGGCCCCGGGCCGCCATACCGACGGCGAGCCGCTCGGCGAAGTTCGCGGCGCCGTTGACGTCGGGCGGGAACGTGTCGGCGGCGATCAGGACGGTCAGCCTCGGCGCGTCGGCCCAGGCTGCGGTGTCGCTCGGATCGGTCGGTCCGTGGGCGTCGGTCACGTGGTCAGTCCTTGTCGTGAGGGATGGTCGGGCCCGGGTGCAGGAAGAGGCGGGACGGCGGGCCGGAGAACCGGACGCCCGGCGACCCGCGTCGACCACGGTAGCTCAGCTGACCCTCTTCTTCTGCGGCTGGTGCTTGGCGAGCTGGAAGACGCCGGCGACCGCGACGGCCCCCGCCACCAGGAAGAGCACGGCGGCGATCGGTGGTGCCGTGGCCGCCTCGCCGAGCACGACGATCCCGATGGTGACCGCGATGATCGGGTCGACGACGGTCAGGCCCGCGATGACGAGGTCGGGCGACCCCGACGAGTAGGCGTTCTGCACGAAGTACCCGCCGAGCACCGCGGCCGCGACGAGCATGACGATGCAGACGACCTCGAGCCAGTCGAAGGTGCCCGACGTGATCCGGTTGAGCACCACCTTGGCGAGGGTCGCGACGAAGCCGTAGAGGACGCCCGCGCCGATGACGTAGAACAGGACGTTGCGGCGGTGGCGCAGCACGACGAAGGCGGCAGCCAGGACAGCCCCCACGACGAGCAGCAGGACGAGCACCGTGATCAGCTGTCGGGTGGTGATCGGCGACTCGGTCGCGGCGAACGCGGCGACGGTCGCGAAGAGCCCGATGCCGCCCACGCAGAACGCGATCGACCTCTTCACCTTCGCGCTCAGCCGCTGCTTGGTCACGCGGGCGTTGACGACGGCGGTGACGACGAGCGCCACGGCACCGAGCGGCTGCACGACGAGGAGGGGCGCGATGTTGAGGCTGGTGAGCTGGAAGACGACGGCGAGTCCGAGGAGGAGCGTGCCGGCCACCCAGGACGGCCTGCCGACCAGCGCGACCACCTGGCGCACGCTCATGCCGCTCTGCGCCGCCCCGAGACGCCGCTCGACCTTCTCGACGCCGCGGCTCTGCAGCTGCGCGCCGATCGAGAGGAAGACCGCGCCGACGAGGGCGATGGGGATCCCCAGCGCCTGGTACGGGGTCAACGACACCTGGGCGGTCAGGTCCCCGAGGTCAGCGCTCACGGTGACACGGTAGCGGCAGCGCGCTGGATAGTCTGGGCGAATGGCCGTACGACCCATCACCATCACGGGAGAACCCGTCCTCCACGCCCGAGCCGCCGAGGTGGAGGTCGTCGACGACGACCTGCGCACGCTCGTCGCCGACATGTTCGAGACGATGGACGCCGCGCCCGGCGTGGGCCTCGCCGGCCCGCAGGTCGGGGTCGGCCTCCGTCTCTTCGTGTACTCCTGGGTCGACGACGACGGCGAGTCCTGGCGCGGCGTCGCGATCAACCCGACGCTCTGGCAGAGCCCGCTCGACATCGAGCCCCTCGACGACGACGACGAGTCGGAGGGGTGCCTCTCGATCCCGGGCGAGCGGTTCCCGCTGCGCCGGGCTGAGAGCGTGCTGCTCCGCGCGACTGACCTCGACGGCGACGAGTACGAGATCGAGGCGCACGGCTGGCTGGCGCGCATCTTCCAGCACGAGTACGACCACCTCGACGGCGTGCTGTACGCCGACCGCCTCGAGCACCCCCTGCACAAGGCCGCAGCCAAGAGCGTGAAGAAGTCGGGCTGGGGCGTGCCGGGCCAGACCTGGCTGCCGGGCGTCGACCACCTCGACGACTGACGCCGGAGGCGCTCGCCGGGAACGAGGAAGGCCCAGTACGACGAGGGACGGGCTCCCCGGGAGAGAGCCGTCGAGGACAGAGAAAAGGCCCAGCGGGTGGAGCCGCTGGGCCTTCGCTCCCCGAGTTGGACTCGAACCAACAACCTGCCGGTTAACAGCCGGCTGCTCTGCCAATTGAGCTATCGAGGAATGGCAGCTGACGCGGACCGGAGTCCCTGACAGCGGACACAACACTAGCGCATGTCGCGGCCGTCTCTGAACACGAGGTGACCGCCGGGCGCGTCGCGCGCCTCCTCGACGGTCGGGCCCGAGCGGCCCGGACGGCCTGGCGGCTCAGTAGCCGACGACCGGGTCGACGACGCCGACGAAGTGCCCCTCGCCCGCCAGGGCCCTGACGTTGTGGCGGATGCGACCGGCGAGCAGGGGCGCGGTCATCTCCGGTGTGTCCGCCTGGTGCGGCGTGACGACGACCCGAGGGTCGCGCCAGAGCGGGTGGCCGTCCGGCAGCGGCTCCGGGTCGGTGACGTCCAGGCCGACGCCCCAGAGCCGGTCGGCGCGGACGGCGGCGACGAGGGCGTCGGTGTCGACGAGGCTCCCCCGGGCGACGTTGACGAACACGGCACGCGACGGCAGGAGGGCCAGCCGACGAGCGTCGAAGAGCCGGGCCGTGCCCGGGGTCGCGGCCGCCGCCACCACGACGACGTCGGCGGTGGGCAGCACCTCGTCGAGCAGGTCGACGCTGACGGTCCGTTCGACGCCCTCGACCGGGTCCGCCGTGCGGCGCACGATCGTCACCCGCACCTCGAACGGAGCCAGCAGGCGCACCAGCTCGCGAGCGATGCCCCCCGCACCGACGATCACGACGTGCCGGCCGTAGAGCGAGATCCCCCGCTGCTCGGTCTGCCACGTCGACGCCAGCACCCGCGAGGGCACGACTCGCAAGAGCGACAGGAGAAGCACGAGCGCGTGCTCGGCGACCGGCTCGGCGTACGCGCCCTTGGCGCTCGTCCAGAGCGGCAGCGCCCGGTCGCGATGTGCCTCGAGCACTCCCGAGAACGCGTCCACACCGGCCCAGGGCAGCTGGACCCACTCGATGCCCGGGTGCTCCGCGAGGGCAGCCTCGAGGCCGGCGACGTCGCGGTACGAGAGCCAGATGAGGCCCCGGGTGTCGGGGCCGAGCGGGACGAACTCGCCGCCCGCCTCGTGCACCGCGTCCTCGAAGACCGCCGAGCCGCGCGGGCCGATGCTCACGGCGCCGGGGCGAGGGCGGCGGTCGGGAGGCAGGTCGACGGCCTCGGCGGCCGCCGCCCGGTGGCCGCGCGCGCCTCCTGCGGTCACGGTCATCGCTCGTCGCGCCCGCGGTGGTCGCGCTCTCGATCGCCGCGCTCCCGCTCGTCGGGCCTGATGACGTCGATCGGCGTCGTGGTCGAGAGCACCTTGACGTAGGGGTCGACCCCGTCGCGCAGCACTTCGTCGATCTGCCCGAGGCCGACGAGGCGGCCGCCGCGCATGACGGCGACGCGGTCGGTGATCGCCCGCGCCTCCGACACGCTCGACGTGACGACCATCGCCGAGAACTGGCGGTCGGCGTGCAGGTTCTTGATGACGTCGAGCACGGCCTGCCGCACGAGCACGTCGACGCCGCGGGCCGGCTCGTCGGCCACGAGGAGGCGCGGCTCGAGCACGAGGGACCGCGCCAGGGCCACGCGCTGCCGCTGACCCGAGCTGAGCTCCCAGGTCTGCTTGAGCATCGTCCCGAGCGGGAGGTGCACCGCGTCGACCAGCGCCGTCACGAGACGCCCCGCCTCGCGACGGTCGAAGTGCCGGTCACGGAGGTAGATCGGCTCGGCGATGGCCTCGCCGACGGTCAGGTCGGGGCTCAGGGCCTCGCCGTCGTCCTGCGCCAGGTAGCCGACGACCGACGACAGCCGGTCACGGCGTCGGGCGCTCGCCCGCGTGAGCTCGAGGCCGAAGACGCTCGCCGCTCCCCCGCTGATCTGCGGACGCCCCTCCGGCGGACGCCCCTTGCCGACGAGGCCGGCCACGGCCAGCGCGAGGGTCGACTTGCCGGAGCCGCTCTCCCCCAGCACGGCGACGATCTCGCCGACCCGGATGTCGAGGGTCACCCCGTCGACCGCCCGCAGCGCCGGGTGGCCCGCACGCGCCGGGTAGGTCAGCGAGAGGTCGTCCGTCGTGACGGGGCGGTCCAGGTCGAGTTCGGGGCTCACCCGCGTCACGCTACCTCGCCCGACGCCGCGCGGGCGTCGAGCTCGGCGAGACGGCGACGACGCGCCGCCTGCTCGGCCGGGTCGGGCACCGGCAGGGAGGCGAGCAGCCGCTGGGTGTACGGGTGCTCGGGAGCGCCGAGCACCTGGTCGTTCGGCCCGCTCTCGACGAGGTCGCCGTGGTAGAGGACGCCGATGCGGTCAGCGAGCATGTTCACGACCGCGAGGTCGTGGCTGATGAACAGCGCCGCGAAGCCGAGGTCGGCCTGCAGCTCGCGGAAGAGCTCGAGCACGCGTGCCTGCACCGACACGTCGAGGGCGCTCGTGGGCTCGTCGGCGATGAGGAGGCTCGGCTCGAGGGCCAGGGACCGGGCGAGACTGGCCCGCTGCCGCTGGCCGCCGCTGAGCTCGTGCGGGTAGCGGTCCCCGAACGCCTTGGGCAGCTGGACGGCCTCCATCAGCTCGTCGACGCGCGGCCGCGCGGCGCGCGCGTCGCCGGCACGGCCGTGCACGATGAGGGGCTCGGCCACGCACTCGGCGATGGTCAGCAGCGGGTTGAAGCTCGACGCCGGGTCCTGGAAGACGAACCCGATGTCGGCCCGCAGAGGCTTGAACTCGCGCTCGTGCACGCCGTTCATCTCGACGCCGAGCACCTCGAGGGAGCCGCCGGTCACCTTGGTCAGGCCGGCGATGGCACGGCCGATGGTGGTCTTGCCCGAGCCGCTCTCGCCGACGAGGCCGAGCACCTCGCCCTTCGCGATCGAGAAGTCGACGCCCTTGACGGCCCGGAACCCGCCGCGGCCGAGACGGCCCGGGTACTCGATCTCGAGGCCCGTGGCGCGCACGACGACGTCGCGGTCGGCCTCGCCGGCCTGCACCTGCGCGCCGCGCGGCTCGAGCACGGGGACGCTGCCGAGGAGGCGCTTCGTGTAGTCGTCCTGCGGCGACGCGAACAGCGCCCCCGAGGTCGCCTGCTCGACGACCTCGCCCTGGTACATCACGGCCACCCGGTCGGCCAGGTCGGCCACCACGCCCATGTTGTGGGTGATCAGCACGATGGCGGTGCCGAACTCGTCGCGGCAGCGGCGCAGCAGGTCGAGGATCTCGGCCTGCACGGTCACGTCGAGCGCGGTCGTCGGCTCGTCGGCGACGATGACCGACGGGTTCAGCACGAGCGCCATGGCGATGACGACGCGCTGCTTCTGGCCGCCCGAGAACTGGTGCGGGTAGTAGTCGACGCGGGTCTCCGGGTCGGGGATGCCCACCTTGCGCAGGATGTCGACGGCCCTCGCCCGCGCCTCCTTCCGGCCGACCTTGCCGTGGGCACGGATGCCCTCGGCGATCTGCCAGCCCACCGTGAAGACGGGGTTGAGGGCGGTCGACGGCTCCTGGAAGACCATCGCGACCTCGGTGCCGCGCATCTCGCGCACGGCGCCGCGGCCGATCTCGAGCACGTTCTTCCCGGAGAGCACGACGGCACCGGAGGCGACCGCCGTCTCGGGCAGGAGGCGCAGGATCGTCTTCGCCGTCACGGACTTGCCGCTGCCGGACTCCCCGACGATCGCCAGCACCTCGCCCGCGCGCACGTCGAGGGTCACGCCGCGGACCGCCGCGACGTCGCCGCCGTCGGTCGAGAACGTCACGCGGAGGTCGGTGATGCCGACGGCCACGTCGCGCTCGTCGCGGGCGACGTCGTGGGCGGCGTGGCGGACGGGCGGGGCGGCCTGTGCGCCCTGGTCGAGCGGTCCGGTGGTCATGCTGTCGCCTCCTGCGGCTCGACCGGCGCTGCGGTCGTCGTGGTCGTCGTGCTGCCGGTGCCGCTGCGCCCTGCCTTCTTGCCGCGACCGGCCCGACGACGCGTCCGGAGGCGCGGGTCGGCCAGGTCGTTCAGGCTCTCGCCCACGAGGGTGATGCCGAGCACCATCAGGACGATGGCCGCGCCGGGGAACACGCCCGTCCACCAGATGCCGCTCGCCGTGTCGCTGAGCGCGCGGTTGAGGTCGTAGCCCCACTCGGCGGCCGACGTCGGGCCGATGCCGAAGCCCAGGAAGCCGAGCGCGGCCAGGGTGAGGATCGCCTCCGACGCGTTCAGCGTGAGGATGAGCGGCAGGCTGCGGGTCGCGTTGCGGAGCACGTGCTTGAACATGATGCGCGGCGTGCTGCTTCCGACGACCTTGGCGGACTCGACGAAGG
>Ga0308167_1001219_pt1 | contig 32115 bp, 27 predicted proteins | sample PhyCR1_2_FD_202138 | JGI IMG/M metagenome (GOLD analysis project Ga0308167, IMG submission 202138) | Phyllosphere microbial communities from UC Gill Tract Community Farm, Albany, California, United States - DLSLRC.R1 | ecosystem: Host-associated > Plants > Phyllosphere > Unclassified | place... | reverse complement strand
CCAGAAACCGCCGTGTTGCCAATTACACCATACCCCAAGGGCGAAACCGGAGTCTCGCACCGAGAGTCAAGCTTACCCGAGCCGTGGCCCTAATGCCAAAACGACTCGGTCCGTCCGGGCGCGTCGCCCGGTGATCGCTGCGGGTGCGTGACCTCGGCAGCGGGCAGGAGCTCATCGAAGCGATGCTCCCCCGCCCGTCTGCCTCGTCAGTTCGCGAGGAACGCCGACAGCGACCGGAGGCGCCGCAGCGACTCGTCCTTGCCCAGGAGCTCCATGGACTCGAACAGCGGCGGCGAGATCCGACGACCGGTGATCGCGACGCGCGGAGGGCCGTAGGCGATGCGGGGCTTGAGCTCGAGCTTCTCGACGAGCGCCTCCGCGAGAGCCTCCTGGATCTTCTCTGGAGTGAACTCGGTCACCGGCTCGAGGGCGACGACGCAGGCGTCGAGGACCTCGGCGGCGTTCGCGGGCAGCCCCTTGAGCGCGTCGGCATCATACGAGACGTCGTCGGTGAACAGGAACCCCACCATGCCGGGCACATCGCCGAGCAACTGCACGCGCTCCTGCACGAGCGGTGCGACGCGGAAGGCGAGCACGAGCTGCTCGTGCGTCGGCTCATCGAAGAGGCCGGCGGCAGCGAGGTAGGGGATCGTCCTCTCGGCGAAGTCCTTCTCGTCGAGCTTGCGGATGTGGTCGCCGTTGATCGACTCGGCCTTCTTCTGGTCGAAGCGTGCCGGGTTCGGATTCACGTCGACGATGTCGAACGCCTCGGTGAACTCCTCGAGCGAGAACACGTCGCGGTCGTGACCGATCGACCAGCCGAGGAGCGCGAGGTAGTTCAGCAGTCCCTCGTGGATGAAGCCGCGATCCCGATGCAGGAACAGATCGGCCTGCGGGTCGCGCTTGGAAAGCTTCTTGTTGCCGGTCTCGCCGAGCACCAGAGGCATGTGGGCGAAGCGGGGCACGAAGGTGGTGACCTCCGCATCGATGAGCGCCGCGTAGAGCGCCAGCTGGCGAGCCGTCGAGGGCATCAGGTCTTCGCCGCGCAGGACGTGCGTGATGCCCATCAGCGCGTCGTCGACCGGGTTCACGAAGGTGTACAGCGGGATGCCGTTCGGACGCACCACCACGAAGTCCGGGAAGGAACCTGCGGGGAATGTCACCTCGCCCCGGATCAGGTCGACGTAGGTGAGGTCCTCGTCCGGCACACGCAGGCGGAGTGCGGGCTGACGCCCTTCGGCCCGGAAGGCGTCCTTCTGCTCCGCCGTGAGGTCGCGGTCATGGTTGTCGTACCCGAGCTGCTTCGCCCGCCCGGCAGCCTCGTTGCGAGCGTCGATCTCCTCCGCGGTCGAGAAGCTCTCATACAGAGCGCCGGATGCGAGGAGCTTGTCGATCACGCCGCGATAGATGTCGTGGCGCTCGGACTGACGGTAGGGAGCGTGGGGTCCACCGACCTCGACACCCTCATCCCAGTCGATCTTCAGCCAGGTCAGAGCGTCGACCAGCTGCCGGAAGCTCTCCTCGCTGTCTCGGGCGGCGTCGGTGTCCTCGATGCGGAACACCATCTTGCCGCCGTTGTGGCGGGCGTACGCCCAGTTGAAGAGGGCCGTGCGGACCATGCCGACGTGCGGCAGTCCGGTCGGAGAGGGGCAGAAGCGGACGCGGACGTCGGCGCCACTGGCGGTCGTGGTGAGGGGGTGCGGGGTAGCCATATCCCCTCGATTCTAGTTGCCGGGCGGCGTCTCGACCTCCCCGATCCGCCCACGATCGGGGCCGGTGAGAGGGGTCACCGTGGGTAACAGTCACTCACCGTGGGTAACAACCCGCATGCGACCTCGTCGCGCTCCTATCGTTGCCGCATCGACCAATCGGAAGGGTGACGACGTGACAATCACGGATGCAGTGACGACAGGCCTCAGCGATCGCTGGCTGAGCGCACCGAGACCTCAGACCAGCCTCGAATGGATCGAGCGCGCCGAGGAGGTTGCGGACATCCTCGCGGTGGACGCCGTCGAGAGGGACCGCGCGAACGCGACACCTCGTGCAGAGGTGCAGCTGCTCAAGGACTCGGGTCTGGTCACTCTGCTCGGCCCGCGCGTCCATGGCGGCGCGGGCGAGAGCTGGGAGACCGCGTACCGGGTGATCAGAGCGGTGGCCCGCGGCGACGGCTCGATCGGGCAGGTCCTCGGGTACCACTACCTCTGGGCATGGGCGGCGCGTCTCGTCGGAACCGACGAGCAGATCGCCGCGATCGAGGAGCTGTACACCGCGAACGACTACGTCTTCGGCGGCGCGGTGAACCCGCGCGACTCCGATCTGGTGATCCGCGAAGACGGCGACGACCTCGTGTTCTCCGGCCGGAAGTCCTTCTCCACCGGTGGTCGGATCTCGGACCTGACGGTCCTCGAAGGGGTCCTCGAAGGCACCGAGACGCACATCTTCGCGATCGTGCCCACGGCGCAGGAGGGAATCGTCTTCGGGAACGACTGGGACAACCTGGGCCAGCGGCTCACCGAATCAGGGTCCGTCGAGATCCGCGACGTGCGCGTCCCCTGGGCAGCGGCAGCCGGTTTCGTCGACCGGGTGTTCCAGCCTCTGACCTACAACACGCTGAACGTGCCGACCATCCAGCTCGTGTTCGCGAACTTCTACCTCGGCATCGCACAGGGTGCACTCGAGACGGCATCCGCCTACACCCGATCGACCACTCGACCGTGGCCGTACGGCGGCGACGACAAGCAGCACGCGACGGACGAGTGGTACCTGCTCGAGGGCTACGGCGAACTGGCCTCGAAGCTGTGGGCGGATGAGGCGCTGCTGGATGCCGTGGGCTCCGAGATCAGCGCGGTGCTGCATGCTCCACGAGAAGACCTCACTGCACGCCGACGCGGCGAGATCGCCGTGCGCATCGCAGCGGGGAAGCTGCGCATCGTCGACGACGGCCTGGAGGTCGCCACGAAGATCTACGAGCTCACCGGTGCCAGAGCGTCGGCCAACTCTGTCGGCCTCGACATCTTCTGGCGCAACCTGCGCACGCACAGCCTGCACGACCCGATCGCGTACAAGAAGCGGGAGGTCGGCGACTACGTGCTGCGCAACGAGGTGCCTGAGCCGACCTGGTACACCTGATCGCCGCGATGCAGGTGGTCCTCGGTGCCGCACCGACACGGGCGGTCGCGGCACCGAGCGACCGCGGGGCACTCCGGCCGAGGGCGGCCTCAGCCGCGCGACGCCACGGCAACCGCGGCAGAATGCACCAGCGGCAGGCGGCCGGCGATCGATCGCTCGGCGCACACCGACTCGAAGGCAGCACGGAACGAGCGCCGACCGGTGTCGTCGAGCGCTCGGTAGAACTGGCCCGCTCCCCCGACGCCTCCTTCGGCTGACACCCACAGCGCAGTCGCATCCGCCGACCACGTCCAGGTGATCTCCGACACCCGCGGGCGCATCCAGCCCGCATCGTCGAGCATCCTCGCGAAGCCGTCGACGGTCCGCTCGAAGTCCTTCTCCGGCGGAAGCCGCTCGCCCTCGGTCGGGACGAGCGCCGCGCGCTGGCACACCTCTCGCCAGAGCCAGGTCGGCGAGTTCGTCCAGATCGTGGCCGCCACGCGGCCGGCAGAGACGCGGAGAAGCTCTCCGGCCGATGCGCGGGGGTCGGCGACGTGGTTCAACACGAAGTTCGCCACGACCGCATCGAACTCCGCGTCCTCGAACGGCAGCGACGGCAGCGCTCCGTCGCGCACCCGCATCGCCGGGTGCTGCCGCAGCGCGACCTCCCGCATCGTCGGCTCGGGCTCGCACCCTGTCGTATCCCATCCGGCATCCGTGAATGCGGCCGTGAGGAGACCGGTTCCGGAACCGACATCGAGCAGCGAGCGACCCGCAGGGTCTCCGAGCCGCCCGAGCAGAGTCCCCGCCGTGCCGACGCACAGCGAGGCATAGGAATCGGCGTATGCCCGCCCCGTGCCCGCCCAGTCCTTCATCGCCTCGGACGCCCGAGAGGAGAGAGCGCGACGATGGCGACGACGATGACAGACGCGGCGATGCCCAGTCCGGCATAGTCGAAGTTCGAGAGCACCACGCCCGCGAGCACCGCGCCGGCAGCTGCCGAGAGGCTCATGAGCGAGTCGCTGCGACCCTGCCTGCGTGTGCGGATCTCGGGGGCGCTCGACTCGGTCAGCAGCGCGGCCCCTGCGACGGTCGCCGCGCTCCATCCGAGCCCCAACAGGATCAGAGCCACGATCACGCCCCACTCCCGATCATTCGCGAACACGCCGAACGCCAGGGCTGCCCCGAGGAGCACCTGCCCCAGCAGGACCACACGCAGCCGCCCCCACCGGTCGGCGAGGATGCCGAAGAGCGGCGACAGCGCATACATGCCGCCGACATGCAGGGCGATGGTGATGCCGACGAGAGCCGAGACATCGGCCGGTGTGGGAGCCATTCCGTGCGCGCCGTGCGCCATGTGCGCGAGATGCACAGGAGTCATCGCCATGACGGACGCCATCACGACGTGCGAACCGGCGACTGCGAACATCGCGTAGCGAGCCACCACCGGCCTGTCGGCGAACGCCTTGCCTGTAGCCCCCGCAGCAGCCGCTGAGGCGAGCCTCTGCGCGGCCAGAAGAGGATCTGGCCGCAGCGCCACGAGATACAGGATGAGCGCGGCGCATTGAGCGACGAACGAGAAGACGTAGGAACCGGTCTGAGGCGGCATGCCGATCGCGGCACCCACGATCTCACCCGGTCCGAGCAGCAGGGGGCCCGCGACCCCGCCGATGGTGGTCGCCCACACGACGATCGAGAGGTCCCGCCCTCGGTGCTGCGGCGCGGCGAGGTCGGTGGCGGCGAATCGCGACTGCAGATTGCCCGCGTTCCCGGCGCCGATCATGAGGATGCCGACCAGCAGCAGCGGGAACACCCGCAGCGACGCCGCGAGGATCACGACGGCGATCCCCACGAGCGCGAACAGATTGCCGAGCGTCAGTGCACGGCGACGCCCCACCCTGGCGGCGAGGCGAGCGAGAGGGATCGCGCACACTGCGGCGCCCAGCGTGACCGATGCGGTCGCGAGTCCCGACAAAGCGTCGCTGCCGGAGATGTCGGCGGCGAGCAGCGCGCCGAGCGACACGGTCGCCCCGAACGCGATGCCGCCGAGCACCTGGCCAGACGAGAGAACCAGCACGGTTCTCCGCTGGACCGCTGCCTGCTGAGCCGCCGTCAGGGCGACCACGGTCATGATGGGCGCACGGCGTCGCGCACGGTGTTGCGCAGAATACCCAGACCGGTGATCTCGACCTCGACGGTGTCGCCGGCGACGAACTCCCCCACACCAGCCGGCGTGCCGGTCAGGATGACGTCACCCGGCAGCAGGGTGAAGGCCTCGGATGCATGCTCGATGATCGCCTCGACGGAGTGGATCATGTTGGTCAGAGGCGCCTTCTGACGGACCTCGCCGTTGACCCGGGTCTCGATCGTCGCCACCGACGGATCGAACTCCGTGCTGATGGTCGGACCGAGAGGGCAGAACGTGTCGAAGCCCTTGGCCCGAGCCCACTGGCCGTCCTTGCGCTGAAGGTCGCGCGCCGTGACATCGTTGGCGATCGTGTAGCCGAGCACGTGGTCGAGGGCATCCGCCGCCTTCACGTTCTTCGCGACCCGTCCGATCACGACCGCCAGCTCGCCCTCGTATTCGGTCTGCCCTGAGATCGACGGGCGCACGATCGCGTCGCCCGGGCCGATGACGGCGGTGTTGGGCTTGAGGAACAGCAGCGGCTCCTCGGGGGCGACTCCCCCCATCTCAGCGGCGTGGTCGTGGTAGTTCTTGCCGACGCACACGATCTTGGATCGAGGGATGACCGGCGCCAGGATCACCGCGTCCGCGATCGGGACTCGGTCTCCGGTGGGTTCGTACCCGGCGAAGAGCGGATCGCCCGCGAGGACGACCAGGTCGGTGTCGTCGACGATCCCGAAGAGGATGGCGTCGTCATGGCTGAATCGGGCGATCTTCATGCCACCAGCCTAGCCAGAGCGCCGGACGACGAGACCCCGCTGCGCAGGTCGCGCGGCGGGGTCCCGGGGAGTTCCTGCGAAGATCAGGCGTCGAGGCGCAGGAGCCAGCCGTGCTTGTCTTCGCGGCGGCCGTACTGGATGTCGGTGAGTTCTTCGCGGAGCGACAGCGCGAGTTCGCCGAGCGGCTGCGGCTCATCGAAGCCTTCGCCGACGAGTGCGCCGATCGGCGTCACGACTGCGGCCGTGCCGCAGGCGAACACCTCGACGATGTCGCCGGAAGCCACGCCCTCGTGCCACTCGTCGATCGAGATCGGCCGCTTCTCGACCGTGTAGCCGCGATCCTCGGCGAGCTGGAGCAGCGAGTCGCGCGTGATCCCCTCGAGGATGCTGTCGGACTCGGGCGTGACGACACGGCCGTCCTTGAACACGAACACGACGTTCATCCCGCCGAGCTCCTCGACGTTGCGCTGCTCATCGAGGAACACGACCTGGTCGCATCCCTTCGACGAGGCCTCGCTCTGTGCGAGCAGGCTCGACGCGTAGTTGCCGCCCGTCTTGGCCTTGCCCGTGCCCCCCTTGCCGGCGCGTGCGTAGTCCTCGGAGAGCCAGATGCGCACGGGCTTCACGCCGCCGCTGAAATATGCGCCGGCCGGGCTTGCGATCACGTAATAGGCGACCTTCTGCGCGGCTCGGACACCGAGGAACGCCTCTTTGGCGAACATGAACGGGCGCAGGTAGAGGCTCTGGTCGGCGCCGGACGGCACCCAGCGCCCGTCGACCGCGATGATCTCGCGAAGCGACTGGATGAAGTACTCGGTGGGCAGCTCCGGCAGCGCGAGTCGACGGGCGCTGGCCTGGAGTCGTGCGGCGTTGCGGTCAGGGCGGAAGGTGTGGATCGACCCGTCTGCGTGACGGTAGGCCTTGATGCCCTCGAAGATCTCCTGCGCATAGTGCAGCACGGAGGCGGCGGGGTCGAGCGGGATCGGTCCGTACGGCTGCACGCGCGGGCGGTGCCATCCGCCCTTCGCCGACCAGCAGATGTCGACCATGTGATCGGTGAAGACCACGCCGAAGCCGGGGTTCTCATGAACCTCGGCGACACGGCCGGCCGTCGCGGCGGCCAGGTTCTTGGTCACAGCGAACTCCAGTGGAGCCACGGTGGTCTCGGCGTCGATGGTCGTCATCTCGTCATCCATTCCTCGTGTGGCGCGCATCCTCGCGCCGTCTCAGCCTACGCCTGTCGTTCAGAGCAGAGCAGTGATCGCGGAGCCGATCTCCGCCGTGCTGCGCGCCCCCGTGCGGGACGCGATGTCGGACTCCACGGCGGCACTCACGCGAGCGGCCTCCGCGCCGAGCCCGAGATGGTCGAGCAACAGCGCCACCGAGAGGATCGCCGCGGTGGGGTCGGCCTTCTGCTGGCCGGCGATGTCGGGGGCGGATCCGTGGACCGGCTCGAACATCGACGGGAACGCGCCATCGGGGTTGATGTTGCCCGAGGCGGCCAGTCCGATGCCTCCGGTGACCGCGCCGGCGAGGTCGGTGAGGATGTCGCCGAACAGGTTGTCGGTGACGATCACGTCGAAGCGCGCGGGGTCGGTCACGAGGAAGATCGTCGCTGCGTCGACGTGCAGGTAGTCGACCGTCACCTGGGGATGCTCCGCAGCGACCTCGTTCACGACACGCTGCCAGATGGCACCGGCGTGCACGAGCACGTTGGTCTTGTGAACGAGTGTGACCTTCTTGCCGCGCCGCTCGGCGAGGTCGAAGGCGTACCTCACGACGCGCTCGACGCCGAACGCCGTGTTCACCGAGGTCTCGTTGGCGACCTCCTGAGGTGTGCCCTTGCGGATCGCGCCCCCGTTGCCGACGTACGGACCCTCGGTGCCCTCACGCACGACGACGAAGTCGATGGCGCCCGGATTCGCGAGCGGTCCCGGAGCACCCGCGAACAGCTTCGACGGGCGCAGGTTCACGTAGTGGTCGAGCGTGAAACGCAGCTTCAGGAGCAGCCCGCGCTCGATGTTCGCATCCTTGAGCCGGGGGTCGCCCGGCGTGCCGCCGACGGCACCCAGCAGGATCGCGTCGTGAGCCGCGATCGCCTGCAGGTCGTCGTCCGTCAGCGTGTCGCCGGTCTCGAGGAAACGAGCGGCGCCGAGCGAGAAGCGGGTCTTGTCGAACGTCACTCCGCTGGAGGCGGTGACCGCATCGAGGACCTTCTCCGCCTCGGCGACGACCTCTGGGCCGATTCCGTCACCGGGGATGACGGCCAGCTTCACGACACGCGACATGACACTCCTTGCATCGGGATGAACCGGCCAGCGCTCGGGCGGATGCCGAGCGGGCCGGTTCTCCCAGCGTACTGGTCAGTGCGCGGGGGCCTTGCGCAGTGTGACGGCCGCGATCACTCCGGCGAGAACGACCAGCCCTGCGCCGATCAGCGAGGTGACCATGACGCCCGAGCCGAATGCCGCGGATGCCGCGTCCCACAGCGCGTCTCCGAGCTGTGCGGGAAGCTCCTGCGCGGCGGTGTAGGCGCCCGCGAGGGTCTCGGTCGCTGCATGCGCGGCCTCGGCAGGAATGCCCTCCGGGACCACGAGCGCACCCCGGTAGAACGCGGTGATGAGGCCACCGAGCACTGCCGTGCCGAGCACCGCACCGAGTTCGTACGCCGTCTCGGACACGGCGCTCGCGGCTCCGGCCTTCTCAGCCGGCGCGCTCGAGAGGATGAGCTCGTTCGAGATCGTCTCGGCACCGCCGATGCCGATCCCGAGCACCACGAACGCGATGACGAGGGGCGCGATGCCGTGATCGGACGTCGTGAACGCCACGAGCAGATAGCCGGCGACCGAGAAGACGAGTCCCACCGGCACCAGGATGTGGGGTGGCACCCTGCGGGAGATCGGCACCACGGAGAGTCCGGCCACGATCATCGCGAGCATGCCGGGCACGAGTGCCGCGCCCGCCGTCATCGGCGAGAGGCCGAGCACGAGCTGCAGGTGCTGCGAGACGAAGTAGAGGAACCCGACGAGCGCGACCACGCTGAGGAGGTTGACCAGGATCGCCCCCGAGAACGAGCCCCGGCGGAAGAGGCCCATGTCGAGCATGGGCACTTCAGCGGTGAGCTGGCGACGCACGAAGAGATAGCCCATGGCGACGCCGAGCAGCGCCCAGGCGCCGGCGGTGAGACTCGGCCCGTCGACGGCGAGCGACTTGATCGCATAGACGACGGGGATCATCGCGGCCATCGAGAGCACGATGCTGACGATGTCGATGCGTCCCGGATTCGGATCGCGACTCTCGGGCACGAGCAGCGGCGCCGCGATCAGCAGCGGGATGAGCACGGGGACGGCGATCAGGAACACCGAGCCCCAGTCGAAGTGCTCGAGCAGGAACCCTCCCACGATCGGACCGAGCGCCGAACCTGCGGAGAAGGCCGACGCCCACACCGCGATCGCGAGGCGACGCTGATCGCGGTTCTGGAAGATCGAACGCAGGAGCGACAGCGTCGACGGCATGAGCATCGCGCCGAACAAGCCGAGCAGCGCGCGTGCGGCGATCAGCAGCCCGGCGGTCGGGGCGAAGGCGGCGAGAGCCGACACGGCCGCGAAGCCGGAGGCACCGATCAGCAGCATCCGGCGACGTCCGAAGCGGTCGCCGAGGGTTCCCATGGTCACCAGGAGTCCTGCGAGCACGAGCGGGTACACGTCGATGATCCACAGCTGCTCCGCCCCGGTGGGCGCGAGCGCGATGGATATCTCGGGGAGCGCGAAGCTCAGCACCGTGTTGTCCACCGACACCAGGAGCACCGGCAGCATGAGGACGACGAGCGCCGCCCAGCCACGGGCTCCGACGCGGGGAGCATCCGTCTCTGTCGTCGGGATCGACGCAGTACGGGTCATGGAACACCTCTCAGGATCACGACGGCATCGTAACTAAACCGTCCAGCTGGTATAGTAACAGAATCGTCATCTGTCGGCGTTACGGTGATGAGAGACGAACAGAGGAACCCCGATGCCCCGACCTCCCCTGGCCCGCGAGCGCGTGCTCGACGCGTTCGAGTCGATCGTCATCAATGACGGCGAGCGAGCGGCGACGCTCGACGCGACGGCGAAAGCCGCCGGCGTCTCTAAGGGCGGGCTGCTCTACCATTTCGGTTCGAAAGAGGACCTCGCGGCGGGACTCCTCGATCGTCTCGACGCACTCACCACGGCAGACCTCGAGCGCATGGCCGCGGCAGACGAGGGTCCGGTGGCGTACTACGTGCGCACGTCCGTCATGGAGGACGACGCCTTGGATCGCGCGCTCATCGCCGCATCGCGTCTGGCACAGGGCGGCTCTCTGCCGGCGGGCGAGGCGCTGCGCACAGTGCGGCGCCGCTGGGAGGACATGATCCGTCCGCACGTGCGCGATCGGGCGAGCCTCAACCTCGTGATGCTGCTCAGCGACGGGCTCTACTTCAACAACTCACTCGACGTGAACGGCGAGGAGCACCTCGTCCCCCATCGCGACGAGCTCGACGATCTGATCGCCCTCGTGCTCCGCACCACGGCTCCCTGAGACGGGCGAGAGACAGAGCGGGAGGGACGGCCGCTCGGCCACCCCTCCCGCTCTCTTCGTGCGTCTGGATCAGATGTCGGTGATCTCGATCTGACGGAACAGGTCGGCGTCGATCTCGGTGCGCAGGTCCTCGAGCAGGTCGTCGGACACCGGCGAGTCCAGCGTCAGCACGCTGAGCGCCTGGTCACCGGCGCCGAGCCGCGAGATCTGCATACCGGCGATGTTGATGCCTGCCTCGCCGAACTTCTGGCCGTAGACCGCGACGATGCCGGGGCGGTCGGTGTAGAGCATCACGACGTGGTGCTTCTCGATCGGCAGCTCGAGCGCGTGGTCGTTGATGGCGACCAGCTTCTCTGCCTGCTTCGGACCGGTGAGGGTGCCCGACACCGAGAGCTGCGAGCCGTCGGAGAGAGCGCCGCTCAGAGTGATCACGTTGCGGTACTCGTCGCTCACGTCGTCCGCGAGAAGGCGAACCGCGATGCCGCGCTGGTCGGCGAGCAGCGGCGCGTTGACGTACGAGACCGTCTCGCTGACGATGTTGGTGAAGATGCCCTTGAGCGCCGCGAGCTTCAGCACGCTGACGTCGTAGTCGTTCAGCTCCCCGTGGACCTCGACGTCGAGGCTCGTGAGAGGCGACGTCGCCAGGGCGGCGAAGATCTGACCGAGCTTCTCGACGAGCGAGATTCCGGGGCGCACGTAAGGGTCGATGACTCCCCCGGCGACGTTGACCGCGTCGGGGACGAGGTCGCCGCCGAGCGCGAGGCGCACGGAGCGCGCGACCGAGACACCGGCCTTCTCCTGCGCCTCCTCGGTGCTGGCACCGAGGTGGGGGGTCACGACGACGTTGGGGAGGTCGAGCAGCGGACGAGCGGTTCCGCCCTCGGCGGGCGGCTCGGAGGTGAAGACGTCGAGTCCTGCGCCGGCGATCTCACCGGCGACGAGCGCGGCGTGAAGCGCTTCCTCATCGATGAGGCCACCGCGGGCGACGTTCACGACGAAGGCGGTCGGCTTCATGGCCTTGAACTGCTCGGCGCCGATCATGCCGGTCGTCTCGGGCGTCTTGGGCATGTGGATCGTGAGGAAGTCGGCCTCGGCGACGAGCTCGTCGAGCGAGAGGAGCTGCACACCGAGCTGCTGCGCACGAGCCGAGGTGACGTAGGGATCGTACGCGACGACGCGCATGTCGAACGCGGCGAGGCGGGCGGCGACGAGAGCGCCGATGCGACCGAGGCCGACGATGCCGACGGTCTTCTCGAAGAGTTCCGCGCCCGTGAACGAGCTGCGCTTCCACTGGCCGGCGGCGAGGGAGGCATGGGCCGCGGGGATGCGACGGGCGAGGCTGAGGATGTGTCCGACCGTGAGCTCGGCGGCCGAGATGATGTTCGACGTCGGAGCGTTGACGACCATGACGCCGGCCGCGGTGGCCGCCTTGATGTCGACGTTGTCGAGTCCGACGCCCGCGCGGGCGACGACCTTCAGCTTCGGCGCGTGCGTCAGCGCCTCTTCGTCGATGTGCGTCGCCGAGCGGATCAGCACCGCATCGGCCTCTGCGAGCGAGGCGAAGAGCGCCTCGCGGTCAGTGCCGTCGACGTTGCGGACGTCGAAGTCGGGACCGAGGGCCTCGATCGTGGCGGGAGAGAGAACTTCGGCGATGAGCACGACGGGCTTCGGCACAGGGATCCTTCGGGGCAGCGCGACAGGGGGCCGATGCGCCGCACACCATGGGGGCGCGATCACCTCAACTGTACCCGAGCGCTCCTGCTGCTCCGTGCCGTGTGACGCCGTGGATCAGACCACGGCCGTCACGAGATCCGACATGTTGAGGATGCTGTATCCGATCAGGCTCAACCAGAACACCGCCACGATGCCGAGGCCGGCCAGCAGCACCAGCGCGAGCTCGCCGGCGCGACGGCGTCGTCCGATCGCATACGCGAAGACGAACACGATGGCGGGGAAGACGACGCCGAAGAGCAGCGTCACCCATCCGATCCCCGTGAGGCCGTTCTGCGCCATCGAGATCACATGCGCGACGGCATTCCAGATGGCGTAGGCGTAGAAGAGACCTGCGAGGCCGAGAACGACCGCGCTCAGCCACCGAGGAGAACCGGAGGCTGCGGGAGAAGCCGACTGCGTCCCGGTCATGATCCGATCACCCCCACCGTCACGAAGGGCCATGGCACGAGAAGAACCACTCCGAGCAGGAGCAGCCCGATGCGGATCCAGGCCGCCTTGGCCCGGGTGAGCACCCACACCGCGAGGAACCACAGAGCGGGTGCCGCCACCGCGAGCACGAACCACGGCACGTACATGGCATCGGCCACGATCAGATTGGCGAGCGGCTTGAGCCGGAGGCCACCGACGACCCAGCCGATGCTGTACAGCAGATAGACGCCGCCGACGATCCCGAGTGTCAGGAGCATCGCCGTGCTCAGATGCGCCGGTTCCTGCTCATCGGGCATCGTGACCGTGCCGTCGGCATCGACGTGCCCGACGGCCTCGCTGCCCCGGCCGACGGCGTTCCACCCGTCCGGCAGGGCTGCGTCGTCGGAGGCGTCGCCATGGGGCGCGGACGCCTCTCTGTCAGAGCCCTTCGGTGCGGGCGTCTTCGGCGCGACGCCGTCGTCACCGTCCCAGGTCAGGGCGTCGTCGGAATCGGAAGTCATGTCCTCAGCGTAGGACACGTCGTCCACTATGCTCGGGGGCATCTGGGCCACCGGGGCCCTTTCCGGAAGGAAGATCGTGGCCGAGCAGAACAAGAGCGCCGACCAGAGCCCCTCTGGCGGTTCCGTCGACGAACCCGCAGCCGGGTGGAAGCCGACGGCCGCAGCCAAGTCCAGGGCCACCACGTTCCGCTGGATCGCCGCCGTGCTGTGGGCGCTCGCGATCATCGGCGAGGGCGTCTCGATCTTCTGGCTCCTGCGCCAGCGCGAGTACGTCGGCGAGGACGGAGCCCTCGTCCGCGATCCGGACACCGGCCTGCTCGAAGACCGCGGCGTCACCGTGGTGTTCCCGCAGTGGGCGTTCGTCACCCTCCTCGTGCTGCTCGTGGTGATCGCAGCCCTTGCCATCACCGGTTCGATCCTGTGGAAGAAGGCGAACCGTCTCGATCCCGCCCGCAGGTCCGAGACGGTGCGCTTCTTCGTGCAGAACCAGCTCGGCGCGATCATCGCGATCGTCGCGTTCCTGCCCCTGGTGATCCTCATCTTCCTCAACAAGGACATGAGCAAGGGCCAGAAGACCACCGCCGGGATCGTCGGAGTGGTCCTCGCTCTGCTCGCCACGGTGATCGGAGTGGACTTCAACCCGCCCTCCGTCGAGAAGTACACCGCCGACCAGTCAGCCGTGATCCAGCTCCTCGGCAAAGACGAGGTCGTGTGGGTCGACGGCGGCGCGGTCTACCACGTCTGCGAAGACGTGTCGGACATCCAGACGGGCAGCGAGAAGCGCATCGGCACCACGGCAGAAGCCGTGGAGGCAGGCAAATCCCGCCTCACGCTGAAGTTCGCGTCCGAGTTGAATGCCTGCGGTCTGTCCGTCCCTCAGAACGCCGACGAGATCGAAGACGCGCTGCGCGAGATCCAGGCCGGCGCGGTCGACACCGCTCTCCCGGCTCCTGTCTGGACCAACGGCGACGACGCCCCGCCCGTGATCGAGGACGCACCGTCCGAGTGACGGACGACCGCACGCCGAGAGGGGCCCGGTGCGATGCGCACCGGGCCCCTTCGCGCGAACGGGTTACGGGGCCGGTCAGACTCCGGAAGCGGTGAGCACGGCGACCGCCTCTGCGCGCAGCGCCGAGGGGATGGTCGCTGTGCGCACGCCCGACGCATCGGACGTGGATTCGACCGCTGAGCCGTCCACCCAGCGCAGCGCGCTCTCGTCGAACTCCGCCGGCAGCTCGGCCGTGCCCGTCGTGGGATCGAGCACGTGCATGTGCACTCCGGCTGCGGAGCGCGTGTACCGACGCGGAGACCCGGTCGGCTCCCCCATCCTGATCCAGGGGCGAGTGCCGTAGATCGCGTCGCCGTTCGCCCGCAGCCACCCTCCGAGCTCGCGCATCGCACTGCGCTGCAGGGCGGGGATGGAACCGTCGGCGGCAGGGCCGACGTTGATGAGGAGATTGCCGTTCTTGGCCACGACGTCGACGAGGAGTCTGATGAGCGCAGCGCCCGACAGCGAGTGGCGCGAGTCCTCGTCCTGGTTGAAGCCGAAAGAGTAGCCGAGTCCGCGGGTCGACTCCCACGGCTCAGGGATGATCTCGGGAATGTCCGTGTATTCACGGGTGAGGAAGCCGTGGTACGGCACTCCCCACCGATCGTTCACGACGCCGTCGGGCACGGCATCGAAGTAGCGCCGGAGCAGCGCGGCGACCGCATAGTCGTCCCCGGCCTTCCCGCCGTCCGGCCACTCGATGTCGTTCCAGAGCAGGTCCGGCGAGAACCGCTCGATCAGCTCGTCGAGCTGTGCCGCCGAGTAGCGGGCGAAGTGCTCATCGTTGCGGCGGTAGCGGAACAGGTCCGTGTCGGACTCGATCGGCGGAAAATCGCTCACGTGCCAGTCGAGCGCGCCCGAGTAGTACACGCCGAACTTCGCTCCCGCCCTGCGGGTCGCGGCCTGGAACTCCGCGATCAGATCACGACGGGGCCCGCGGGCGACCGCGTTGAATCCTGTCGTCTCGGTGCCCCACAGGCAGAACCCCTCGTGGTGCTTCGTGGTCGGCACGATGTACCGAGCCCCCGCATCCACGAGCTCTCCGACGAAGGAGTCCGCATCGAATGCCGACGCATCCCATCGATCGGCGAGGTCCTCGTACGAGGTTCCGGGGCCGAAGAGTCGCTGGTGCCGTTCCCAGGTGGGGCTTCCCGCGATTCGCACCGTGTTGCCGTACCACTCGGCGTACTGGTGCCACGCGTAGGCGTCTTCCGTGGGGATGTTCACGCCGTCGCCGTGCTGCACCGCCCATGCCGGCACGGAGTAGAGACCCCAGTGCACGAAGAAGCCCAGCTTCGCGTCGCGGTACCAGTCGGGCACGCCGTTCGTCGGATACACAGGCGCCGCAGTGCCGAAATCGGGGCCTGTGCGCTTCTCGAAGTTCATCATGCGATGGTCTCCTCACGGTCGCCGCGGCGTCCGACCACGGCGGTCAGGTCCGGCGTGCCGGACGGGTCGAACGGGTACACGCCCGGCTGCAGCCGATGATGACCGAGCCGCAGAAGGTCCTGGTCGACGCCACCGGGCGTGAGCGCGAGCGTCCAGCCGCGAGCGAGGTCGTACAGCTCGGGCTCCAGATAGCCGATCTTGACGACCACCATGTCGGCGGTCGTGGGTTCCAGCCCCAGCATCCGGAAGTCGGCCAGATGATGGAAGGGCTTGCGGCGCTCGGTGATGATCGCATGCAGACCGCCGACGGCGATCACGACCTGCGTGCCGGCGTCCGGATCACCCTCGGTGATCGAGAAGACGGTGCCGGTGATCTCGACGGGCCCATGCGGGCCGTCGTCCACTCGGGCTCCGGCCGACAGCGACACCGTGGCGCCGGCTCCCGCAGCGACCGCCTGGGCGACCGCGTCGGCATCGAACACCGAGGCGACCAGAGCGGTGTGCGAGCCGTCCGTCAGCTCGCGGCGGTCGAGCAGGTGCGCAAGAGTCCAGGTGACATCGCCCGCGCCCCCGGCCGTGGGGTTGTCTCCCGAGTCGGAGATCAGGTACGGACGCGCGGCATCCGGCGCGAGAGCCTTGGCGAGGGCCTCCTCGAGCGACCCCGTCTCGGCGACGAAGACGAAGTCCTCGCGCGCCTCCCAGAACATCCGGGCGATGCGCTCCGCTTCGCGGGTGATGACCTCGCGATCGTCACCGGTGACCACGACGTACGCCTGGCAACGTGGTTCATCCGCCCAGGCGTAGCCGATCCACACCGAGGCGTCGACGACACCGGGAAGTGCGTCGATCAGCGGGAGTTCGGCGTAGATCCCCCTGGCGGGTTCCAGTCGGGTGCTCGTCTTCTCACCCGGCAGCAGCACCGGCACTGGTACCCACGCGGTATACGGGCGCCGGCGCTGCGGATCGGCACCGCACTCCCCCCGCAGCCGGGCGAGGAGTTTCCACACGGCTCGTTCCTTGGTGTTCAGCCAGTCCTCGTGCGGTGCCATGCGGTAGCAGGTGAGCAGGTCCACGGCGTCGCGCAGCGTCTCCGAGACGTTGCCGTGCAGATCCATCGACGTCGACACCAGCGTGTCGTCCCCGAGCGCCTCCCGCACAGCGAGCGCGAGATCCCCCTCGGCGTCGTCCATGCCGACGACGCTCATGGCGCCGTGGATGTCGAAGAAGAACCCGTCGAATGGCCCGTGCGCGCGGATGCCGTCGACGATGGCCGTCTTCATGCGGCTGTAGGTGTCAGCATCCACGGCACCACCGGGAAGCGATCGGCCGTGGGTCAGCGGCACCCAGTCCGCGGCCTCCGCGAGCTCACGCCCCTCGTCGAGGAAGGGATAGTAGGCGCGCAGCTCCGCACCCGTGCGAACGGTGAACGCCTCGTCGCCGGAGATGTGCGGCGAGAATGTACTCGATTCGATCGAGATCCCGGCGATCCCGATCCTCGGTCGCTCGAGCCCGCCCGTCTCGACGCCAGGAAGCGCGCCCATCCAGATCTCGCTGGCCTCGGGTCGTGCGGTCACTGCTGTCTCCTCTGTCATGTTCGTCATGATCTCTCTCCCGCCGTCACGAGGGTCCGGCGCGCCGCTTCGATGGCGCCGAGCGCGACGGCATCCGCACCCAGCCGCGCCGGTGCGATGACGAGCGGCAGGCCGGAGACGGGAGAATCGGTCCGCAGCGTCTGCTCGATCGCCGGTGCCAGCAGATCCCAGGCCTCTGAGACTCCTCCTCCGACGATGGCGCGAGGGAGATCGAGCAGGGTCGCCGCGCTCGCGCACGCCAATGCGACCGCGCGGCCGGCCGACGCGAACACCTCGACGGCGATGGGGTCACCCGAGCGTGCTCGCTCGGCGACGGTGCGCGCGTCTTCGACGGCATCTCCGACGCGCTCGGAGTATCGGCGTGCGATCGAGGTCCCGGAGGCCAGGGTCTCGAGGTGACCGACCTGGCCGCAGGTGCAGACGAGGTCGCTGTACCCGGGGGTATGGCCGATCTCACCCGCTGCTCCGTGCGGACCATGCCGCAGCCGTCCGTCGATGATCACGGCGCCGCCGACTCCGGTGCCCAGCATCACGCCGAGCACGTCGTCGGCACGGCGATCGGCAGCCACCTCGCCGAGGAGGAAGGCGTTGACGTCGTTCTCGACGCTCACGGGCACCGAGAGCCGCGAGGACAGCGCATGGGCCAGAGGGAAGCCCGCCCACCCGACGAAGGTCGCCGAAGCCGCGCGGATGGTGCCGGTCGCATGATCGACGACCCCTGCCGCTCCCACGCCGACCGCGACGAGCTGCGCCGAGGCGCGGGCGACGAGATCACGCACGAGCGTCGCCGCGGCATCGGCCATCGCGTCGCCGCCCTCGCTCGCGGGCGCCGCGACGCTGGCGCGCGTGACGATCGTTCCCGATTCGTCGACGAGGAGACCCGCGATCTTGGTGCCTCCGATATCGATCCCGACGATGCCCTGCGATGCCCCGGGCGGTCGTGCATCCGGCGTCACCGCCATCTGTTCCTGATCGGTGACCGTCATCGTCCGCCGAGCCCCGCCATCGCGATGCCCTTGACCAGGTGCTTCTGCAGCACGATCACGAGCAGAGTCGTCGGGATCATCGAGATGATCGCCGCTGCCATCTGCAGATCCCACCGGGTGCCGGTGAGCCCCGCGAAGCTCGCGAGACCGACCGGAAGCGTGCCGTGCGCGTCGTAGTCGACTGTGGCGATCAGCGGCCACAGGTAGCTGTTCCAGAACGTCAGGAAGGTGAAGACCGCCAGCACCGCGACGGCCGACTTCGACAGGGGCAGGATGATCTGCAGGAACGTGCGGACGGGACCCGCGCCGTCGACGCGGGCGGCCTCTTCGAGCTCATACGGGATACCGCGGAGGAACTGCCGCATCAGGAAGGTTCCGAAGGCGCCGAATGCGAAAGGCAGCACGAGCGCCTGATAGGTGTCGACCCAGTCGAACCACTGCATCACCTGGAACATCGGGATGACGAGCACCTCGGCCGGAACCATCAGAGTCGCGAGGAACAGGATGAAGACGGCATCCCTGCCCTTCCAGCGGAGGCGCCCGAACGCGTAGCCGGCTGTGGTCGAGACGACCAGCACCACGAGGGTTCCGAGGATAGCGACGATGAACGAGTTCGCGATGTACGTGACGAAGGGGCCGTAGGCGAAGACGTCCACGAAGTTGCTCCACCGCAGCTCGGAGCCGACGAGCGTGGGCGGCATCGAGAACATCTCGGTGTTCGGTTTCAGCGCCGAGAAGAACGCGTAGACGATGGGCGAGACGAAGATCAGCGCGGCGATGTAGATGCACACGTGCGCGATGACGAGGCGGACACGGGCCGCCGGCGTCGTCGCTGCACCACGTGCGCGCCGCAGCTCTCGGGGTGTGCGCATGGCCGCGGTGGGCGTGGTGAGGGTCTCAGTGCTCATAGTGCACCCACTTCTTCTGTGCGGCGAACTGCAGGCCGGTGATCGCGATGATGATCGCGAAGAGGATCCAGGCGGCCGCGGCGGCGAGGCCGAGGTCGCCGAACGTGAAGCCCTGCTCCCAGATGAACATGACGAGCGGCTTGGTGGCGTTCCCGGGCCCGCCGCCGGTGAGCAGCTGGGGCTGGACGAACACCTGGAGGGAGGTGATCATCGTCATGATCGTCGCGAAGAAGATCGCCGGCGAGATCATCGGGATGATGATGCTCCAGACGCGGCGGAACCCCTGCGCACCGTCGATGCTCGCCGCCTCGAGGACACTCTCGGGGAGCTGCTCGAGAGCGGCGGAGAAGATCAGCATGTTGTACCCGAGTCCCTGCCAGACGCTCATCGCGACGACCATGATCATGGCCCACGAGGGGTCGGCGAGGAAGTTGGGCAACTGGATCCCGAACCAGGTCTCCGAGAGACCGTTGAACAGGCCCTGGGGCTGCAGCATCATCTTCCACACCAGGACGTTCGCGACCATCGGGGTCACGACCGGGATGAAGAAGAGCACACGCAGGGCTCCGCGTCCGCGGATGCGCGGACCGAGGCCGAGGGCGAGCACGAGCGAGAGAGCGACGCTCAGCGGCACGTAGAGCAGCGTGTACACCGCCGAGTTGCGCAGCGCCGGCCAGAAGTCGGGGCTGCTGGTGAACAGCCTGATGTAGTTGTCCGCACCGTTGAAGGTCCGCTCGCCGAAGGTCGGCCAATCGAAGACGCTCATCACGATCGACAGCCCCACGGGCACGATCGTGAACAGGGCGAGCCCCACCAGGGCTGGGCTGGCAAATCCCAGCGCCTGGCGGGCCTCGACCTTGGCGAGCGATCCTCGACGTCTCGTCGTGATCGTCATCTCAGTTTCTTTCGTTGATTAGTGCAGCAGAGAGCGGAGTCGACTCACTCGCCGAACTGCGCCTGAGCGTTCGACAGCAGCTCTTCCATAGTCATCTGGCCGTTGTAGACGCTGACGAGGTTGGGCTGGATGTAGCTGTCGAGCTTCTGCCAGTTCTGCGTCATGTAGAGCGGCACGGTGTCGCCGAAGGCCGCCTCGAACACCGACTGCACCTGACCGCGGTACTCCTCGTCGATGGACTCGAAGTACAGCGGCTGCGACGAGATGCGAGCGGGGTACGAACGACCAGACGACGCGATGTAGTCCTGCGCATCCTCACCGAGGAGCGAGCCCATCACCTTAAGGGCGGCTTCGGGGTTCTCGCAGTTCGCGGAGATCCCGTAGCCCGAGCCGAGGATCGGCCCCGGGTTGCCGTCGACGCCCGCGGGCAGCGGAGCCATTCCGGCGGCGAAGCCGGACTCGTTGTTCAAGTAGGTCACCGCGTTCCAGGTGCCGTCGACGGCCATCGCCGCGTTGCCGCCCGAGTACTGGTTCTCACCCCAGCCTGTGTCGGAGGCGGACGCCACGGGCGCGGCGACCTTCTTCTCGTCGACGAGCCCGGCGTACCAGGACGCCGCGTCGACGAAAGCCTTCTCGTCGATGTGAAGCGAGCCGTCCTCCGACGCGGGCTGCGTCGCCGAGTAGGCGATCGGCATCGACATCCACTGGTAGCCGCCCATGCCCATGGCGAACCCGTACTTGCCGTCCTTGGTGGCGTCGGCCGCGATCTTGTCGAAGTCGTCGAACGTCCAGCCGATCTCCGGGGTGGCGGCGCCCGCTGACGTCAGCATGTCCTGGTTGTAGTAGACGAGCATCGTGGCGACGTCGAAGGGCACGCCGTAGACCTTGCCCTCGAAGCTCAGGATGCCGTCGGCGCTCGGGTTGAACTCCGACCAGTCGATGCCTGCCGTCTCGAGGTCATCCGCACTCAGCTCTCGGAAGCCCTGGGTGTAACCGCCGAGCTGTGCTCCGCTCATGCCCGTGACACAGGCCATGTTGCCACTCGCCATGTTCGTCGTGAGCTTGGTGAAGAAGTCGCTCCAGGGCGACGTCTGCAGCTTGATCTTGATGTCGGGGTTCTGCTCCTGGGCGAAGGCGACCTGCGCCTCCAAGGCGTCCACATCGGATTCGCTGCCGGCCCACATGTCGACGACGATCGTGTCGCCGTCGGCCGAACCGCCGGCGTCTCCACTCGCACAGCCGGTCATCGCCACAGCGACGCCGGCGACAGCGACGGCTGCCCCCACACGCAACTTCTTCATTGAATGCCTCCTCGGGAAGGATCAGGTTATTTCGAGGATCGAAGCAACCTCGTAGGATTTCGTATGAAGTGAGGCTGTCACACTTCACAATCCCTTGCAAGCCGAACATCCGATGTTTATCGGAGCTTGATAATTCGTAACGAGTCAGAAACGCAGGCTTGGACCGCTACGCTGACCTTGCTTCGATCACGAAGGAGCCTCATGCCCGACACCTCGCCCCTCGCCGTCGAGGATCAGCACTCTCGACGCATCCTCGATCTCGTCGCGCGCGGGGAGGCGCACTCCCGCAGCGAGATCGCCGCGCTGCTCGGCGTCGCGGCGTCGACCGTCGGGCTCAGGGTGCAGTCGCTCCTCGATGCGGGCGTGCTGGAGGAGGCAGGCGACGGCACCTCACGCGGGGGAAGACGACCACGCGTCCTGCAGATCGCCGGCGACGGCATCGTGCTGTCCGCCGACCTGGGCGGCCAGCACGCTCGGATCGGAAGGCACTCGCTGAGCGGCGCGCTGCTCGGCGTCGAGTCGATCGCGATCGATCTCACCGACGGCCCGGAGGCCACCCTCGGGCGCATCGCCGAGGTCTTCGAGCGCCTCGGCGCAGACACGCGGATCCACGCGATCGGCGTCAGCCTTCCCGGGCCTGTGGACACGCTCACCGGATCCGTCGATCAGCCTTCTCGCATGCCCGGCTGGCCGGGCTTTCGGGTCGGCGAGCACCTGGCTGGTCGCTTCGGAACGCATGTCACGGTCGACAACGACGCGAACCTCGCCGCGCTCGGCGAGCACCGCGCGCAGTTCGGCCACACGCACCACAGCATCACGGTGAAAGCGGGCACTGCCATCGGCAGCGGGGTGATCGTCGACGGGCACATCCACCGAGGCGCCACGAGCGCTGCCGGCGACATCACGCACACCCGCATCGACGGCAGCGGTGACATCCCCTGCTCGTGCGGCAACACCGGATGCCTCGAGACGGTCGCCAGCGGCGCGAGCCTCGTGCGTCAGATGCGCGAGCGCGGCGACGACACCGTGCGCACGACCGCCGATGTGCTGACGCTGGCGAGGGATGCCGATCCGCTCGCGACCTCGCTCGTACGGACTGCGGGCACGCACCTCGGCCAGGCACTGTCGGGGGTCGTGAACTTCTTCAACCCGCACGCGGTCTTCCTGACCGGGGGCATGAGCGCCTCCGAGCCGTTCATCGCCGCAGTCCGCAGTCGCGTCTACGAGGCGTGCCATCCCCTGGCGACGCAGCGACTGCGCATCGAGGCCGCGACGACGGGAGCGGATGCGATCCTGCACGGCGCCGCCCGCCTCGCGCTCGAGGGCATGGACGTGGCGGCGGGCTGATCCGCCGCCACTCCCCGCCTCACGCCGAGAGCGTCAGCTCGATCACCGGCAGCAGCACGTCGGGGCGCCTGACGGGCAGATGGACGGTGAGCGTCCCCTCGGCCTCTCCTGCCGGGGTCATCAGGTCAGCCTGCTGCTCAGGGTCGGATGCGCTCGTCTTGAGCCACGACCCGTCATGCAGCAGCCGCGCATATGTCACTCGTCCGGCGAGATCCGGAAGGTGGACGAATCCCATCGGCCAGGAGAACAGGCTCAGGTACAGACGATCGCCCTTGCGGGTGTACACGCCTTCACGAGGAGGCGTGAACTCGGCGTGCCCCGCCCCGATCACCGCACCTCCGTGCAGCCGCATCCATTCGCCGATCTCGCCGAGCGTCGCGGCGTCCCGCGGAGCGATGGCCCCGCGCCCGTCCGGACCGATGTTGAGAAGCATGTTGCCGCCCATCGAGACCGAATCGACCAGCATCTGCGTCAGCATCGTCGACGACTTCTGGTCGGTGTTGTCCCTGTCATACCCCCACGACCCGTTGAGCGTCTGGCACGCCTCCCACGTCAGGGCGACACCGTCTCGGACGATCGGCGCGGTGGGCTGATACTGCTCGGGGGTCACGAAGTCCGCGGGGATCCCGAGGCGGTCGTTCACCAGCATGTTCGGCTGGAGCTCGCGGCACAGTGCGAGCAGACCGGGGGCATCCCAGTCGTCGGGCCCCTTGCCGGACCAGCCGTCCTTGGCCTCGGGGTAGGTGAAGTCGAAGAACAGGTAGTCGATCTCGCCGTAGGCGGTCAGCAGTTCACGCACCTGAGCATGCAGGTACTCCCGGTAGATCGCCATGTCCCTGCCCACGTTCAGTTCGTGCGCGTCGGCATCGTCTCGACGAGGGTGGTTCCAGTCGATCGTGAAGTGGGGATGATGCCAGTCGATCACCGAGTGGTAGAGCCCCACCTTGAGACCCTCGGCGCGGAGTGCGTCGACGTACTCGCGCACCAGATCGCGCCCTGTCGCCGCGACGGAGGTGAAGTCGGTGCGCTGAGAGTCCCACAGGCAGAATCCATCGTGGTGCTTGGTGGTCAGCACGACATAGCCCATCCCCGTGTCCTTCGCGGTGCGCGCGAGGGCGCGAGCATCGAACAGATCAGGATCGAAGTGCTCGAAGTAGGGGCGGTAGTCCTCGTCGGTCAGGCGTTCGTAGTTCTGCACCCACTCATGCCGGGCGGCGCCGCTGTAGAGGCCGAAGTGCACGAACATGCCGAAGCGGGCGTGATCAAACCATTCCTGTCGCATACCTCCATCCTGGCACAGACATCCGATGTCTAGCGAGGTGAACGGTGCAGACGCAGAAGAACGGGCACCCCCGGAGGGATGCCCGTTCTTTCGAAGATCGAATCAGCGTCAGCGCGCAGCGCTGCCGTCGACGTAGTCCTCGTCCTGCTGCTTCCATGCGAAGAGCGAGCGCAGCTCCTTGCCGGTGGCCTCGATGGGGTGCGTCTCCTCCTTGGCCCGCAGCGCGAGGAACTCCTCGCCGCCGTTGTCCTGGTCGTCGATGAAGCGCTTCGCGAACGCACCGCTCTGGATGTCGGCGAGGATCGCCTTCATCGACTCCTTGACCTCGGGGGTCACGACGCGGGGGCCCGACACGTAGTCGCCGTACTCGGCGGTGTCGGAGACCGACCAGCGCTGCTTGGCGATGCCGCCCTCCCACATCAGGTCGACGATGAGCTTCAGCTCGTGCAGCACCTCGAAATAGGCGATCTGCGGCTGGTAGCCAGCCTCGGTGAGCGTCTCGAAGCCGGCCTGGACGAGGTGGCTGACGCCACCGCACAGAACGGCCTGCTCACCGAACAGGTCGGTCTCGGTCTCCTCGGTGAAGGTCGTCTTGATGACGCCGGCACGGGTGCCGCCGATGGCCTTTGCGTACGACAGCGCGGTCGCCCAGGCGTTGCCCGACGCGTCGCGCTCGACGGCGATGATGTCGGGGATGCCACGACCGGCGACGAACTCGCGACGCACGGTGTGGCCCGGTGCCTTGGGTGCGACGAGGATGACGTCGACGCCCTCGGGAGCGTCGATGTAGCCGAAGCGGATGTTGAAGCCGTGCGCGAAGGCGAGCGTCTTGCCCTCGGTGAGGTTCGGGGCGATCGACTCGCTGTAGATCGTGCGCTGGTGCTGGTCCGGCGCCAGGATCATGATGAGGTCGGCCCACTGAGTCGCCTCAGCGACGGTCTTGACCGCGAATCCGGCTTCCTCCGCCTTCGGCGCCGACTTCGAGCCCTCCTTGAGCGCGATCGCGACCTCGACACCGGAGTCGCGAAGGTTCTGCGCGTGCGCGTGACCCTGCGAGCCGTAGCCGACGATGGCGACCTTCTTGCCCTGGATGATCGACAGATCGGCGTCTGCGTCGTAGAAGATCTCGGTGCTCACTGGTTTTCTCCTTGATTGGTGTTCGTGTACGTGTAGGAAATCTGGTCAGCCGCGCAGGACGCGCTCGGTGATGCTCTTGCCGCCGCGGCCGATGGCGAGGAGACCCGACTGCGCGATCTCCTTGATGCCGAACGGCTCGAGGGCACGGAGCATGGCGTCGACCTTGCCCCGATCACCGGTGACCTCGATCACCAGCGCGTCGGACGCATAGTCCACGACCGAGGCGCGGAACAGGTTGGCGACCTCGATGACGTTCGACCGGTTCGCGTTGTCGGTGCGGACCTTGACGAGCATGTGCTCGCGCTGCACCGAGGTCGGGAAGTCGAGCTCCACGATCTTGATGACGTTGATCAGCTTGTTGAGCTGCTTGGTCACCTGTTCGAGAGGCAGGTCCTCGAGGTCGACGACGACGGTGATGCGCGAGATGCCCGGCACCTCGGTCACGCCCACCGCGAGCGAGTCGATGTTGAAACCGCGGCGCGCGAACAGACCTGCGACGCGGGTCAGCAGACCGGGGGTGTTCTCCACAAGGAGGCTCAGCACGTGAGTCGACATGGTCAGTCCTCCTCGTCGAATGCGGGCGCGTGCTCGCGGGCGTACTGGACGTAGCTGTTGCTCACGCCCTGGGGAACCATCGGCCACACCATGGAGTCGGCGCTGACGACGAAGTCGATGACGACGGGGCGGTCGTTGGTCTCGAGAGCGAGCTTGATCGCCGCGTCCACCTCCTCCTCCTTCTCGACACGGATCGCGAGGCAGCCGTAGGCCTCGGCGAGCTTCACGAAGTCGGGGATGCGCACAGTGCCGTGACCGGTGTTCAGGTCGGTGTTCGAGTGGCGGCCGTCGTAGAACAGCGTCTGCCACTGGCGGACCATGCCCAGCGACGAGTTGTTGATAATCGCGACCTTGATCGGGATGTTGTTGATCGTGCAGGTCGCGAGCTCCTGATTGGTCATCTGGAAGCATCCGTCGCCGTCGATCGCCCACACCACGCGGTCGGGCTCGGCGACCTTGGCGCCCATGGCAGCGGGGACGGAGTAGCCCATCGTGCCCGCTCCCCCGGAGTTCAGCCAGGCGTTGGGTCGCTCGTACTTGATGAACTGCGCAGCCCACATCTGGTGCTGTCCGACTCCGGCGGCGTAGATGCCCTCCGGGCCGGTCAGCTCACCGATCCGCTGGATCACGTACTGCGGCGCGAGGAGCCCGTCGGTCGTCGGCGCGTATCCGAGGGGGAACTCGGTGCGCAGGCCGTCGAGGTACGACCACCACTCCTCCGTGTCGGGAGTTGTCGTGTTGACGGCCGAGCGGAACGCGGATTCGAGGTCGACCAGCACGTCGCGGACGTCTCCGACGATCGGCACATCGGCCGTGCGGATCTTCGAGATCTCCGCCGGGTCGATGTCGACGTGCACGACCTTGGCGTTCGGCGCGAAGAGCGCAGCCTTGCCGGTCACACGGTCGTCGAACCTCGCGCCGAGCGACACGATCAGGTCGGCCTCCTGCAGCGCAAGCACCGCAGGGACGGTGCCGTGCATGCCCGGCATGCCCAGGTGCTGCTGGTGCGAGTCGGGGAACGCGCCGCGAGCCATGAGCGTCGTCACGACCGGTGCGTTCGTCGTCTCGGCCAGGGCGAGCAGCTCGGCCGACGCACGACCACGGATCACACCGCCACCGACGTAGAGCACCGGCTTCTTGGCCTCGGCCAGAAGGGCGGCTGCCGCATGGATCTGCTTGCCATGGGCCTTCGTCACGGGGCGGTACCCCGGCAGATCGTACTTGGGCGGCCAGACGAACGGCGCCATGGCCTGCTGTGCATCCTTGGTGATGTCGACGAGCACCGGACCGGGGCGGCCCGTCGATGCGATCTCGTACGCCGCCGCGATGGCGCCGGGGATCTCGGATGCGTCCTTCACGAGGAACGAGTGCTTCGTCACCGGCATCGTGATTCCCACGATGTCGGCCTCCTGGAACGCGTCGGTGCCCATGAGCGTCGAGAACACCTGGCCGGTGATCGCGAGCAGCGGCACCGAGTCCATGTAGGCGTCAGCGATCGCTGTCACGAGGTTGGTCGCACCGGGGCCAGAGGTCGCGATGCAGACACCGACCTTGCCCGACGACGATGCGTAGCCCTCGGCGGCGTGGCCCGCTCCCTGCTCGTGCCGCACCAGAATGTGCCGAAGGTCGGCCGCATCCATGAGCGGGTCGTAGACGGGGAGGATCGCGCCGCCGGGGAGGCCGAAGACATCCCTGACGCCGAGGAGCTCGAGCGTGCGGACGACAGCCTCTGCTCCGGAGATCTCCGGTGCGGCGGATTTGGGTGCGGGCGGCCTCGGCACAGCCGAGACGGTGTCAGCAGTCATGACACTCCTTCTGATGGTCTGTAGGCGACGTCGGAGGCTGGATGCCGGATTCGACGCGGATCAGCCGGTCGTCGCGCCCTCGGCGGCTGACCGCACGAGACGCGAGTACTTGGCAAGAACGCCACGGGTATAGCGCGGGGGTAGCGGCTCCCAGCCAGAGCGGCGGGAGGCGAGCTCCGCCTCGTCGACGAGTAGGTCGAGAGAGCGAGCTGCGATATCGACCCGTATCAGATCACCATCGCGCACGAAGGCGATGGGACCTGCGTCCACCGCTTCGGGTGCTATGTGGCCGATGCACAGGCCGGTTGTGCCGCCTGAGAATCGTCCGTCAGTCAAGAGTAGTACATCTTTTCCGAGCCCCGCGCCCTTGATGGCCGCGGTGATGGCCAGCATCTCGCGCATACCCGGTCCGCCCTTCGGACCCTCGTAGCGGATCACGATGACGGTGCCCGCCTCGATCTCGCCGTTGGCCACGGCGTCCATGGCCGCACGCTCGCGCTCGAACACGCGGGCGGGGCCCTCGAACACGGCGGCGTCGAAGCCGGCCGTCTTCACGACCGCGCCCTCGGGCGCGAGCGAGCCGTGCAGGATCGTCAGGCCGCCGGTCGCGTGGATCGGGTTGTCGAACGTGTGGATGACCTCGCCGTCGATCGGCTGCGGGTCGAGATCCGCGAGGTTCTCGGCGAGCGTCTTGCCCGTCACGGTGAGCGCGTCACCGTGCAGCAGCCCCTCGTCGAGCATCGCCTTCATGATCACGGGGATGCCGCCGTGGCGGTCGACGTCGTTCATGACGTACTTGCCGAACGGCTTCATGTCCGCCACGTGCGGCACCTTGTCGCCGATGCGGTTGAAGTCGTGCAGGCTCAGCTCGACATCGGCCTCTCGCGCGATGGCGAGCAGGTGCAGCACGACGTTCGTCGAACCGCCGAGGGCCATCGCGAGCGCGATGGCATTCTCGAACGCCTCCTTGGTGAGGATGTCGCGGGTCGTGATGCCCTGACGGAGCAGGTTCACGACGGCCTCGCCGGATCGGTGCGCGAAGTAGTCGCGGCGGCGATCCGCGGCGGGCGGGGCGGCCGAACCGGGAAGGCTCAAGCCGAGGGCTTCGGCCACCGACGCCATGGTGTTGGCCGTGTACATGCCTCCACAGGCACCTTCACCCGGGGCGATCGCGCATTCGATGCGCTTGAGGTCCTCTTCGCTCATGAGACCGGCGCGGCACGCGCCGACGGCCTCGAACGAGTCGATGATCGTGACGTCCTTCTCGGTGCCGTCGGAGAGCTTGACCCATCCGGGGGCGATCGAGCCGGCGTAGAGGAAGACGCTGGAGAGGTCGAGTCGGGCGCTGGCCATGAGCATGCCGGGGATCGACTTGTCGCAGCCGGCGAGCAGCACCGAGCCGTCGAGCCGCTCGGCCATCATCACGGTCTCGACCGAGTCGGCGATGACCTCGCGCGACACCAGCGAGAAGTGCATGCCCTCGTGGCCCATCGAGATGCCGTCGGACACCGAGATCGTGCCGAACTGCAGCGGGTAGCCACCACCCGAATGCACGCCCTCTTTCGCCCCCTGCGCGAGACGGTCGAGGCTCAGGTTGCAGGGCGTGATCTCGTTCCAGCTGGACGCGATGCCGATCTGGGGCTTGTCCCAGTCGGCGTCGCCCATGCCGACGGCACGGAGCATGCCTCGGGAGGTCGTCGCCTCGATGCCGTCTGTGACGACGCGGCTGCGGGGCTTGATGTCGATGGGCGCGCTGGTGGAGGGATCATGCGAGGACATGACGGAAGTCTATTCCCGCCGAGAGGTGCGCTCGTCCGCGAGCGCCTCCAGAAGCAGCGCGATCTGTTGTGGGTTCTCCACACGAAGCTCGGCGGCGCTCTCCCCCGGGCCCACACGCACGCCCAGATCATCGCCGGTGAGCACCCGCATCGCGTCCTCGTCCGTGACGTCGTCACCGGCGAAGAGGATCGCGGTCGCATCGAAATGCTCGCGAAGGGCGGCCATCGCGGCGTCCTTCCCCTCGTTCCGAGAGGAGAACTCCAGGACTCGGTGTCCTGCGCGTCGCCGCCAGTGGGGGAAGCGCTCCGCCACCAGCGCGTCGATCTCGGCGAACACGGCCTTCTCGACCTCGGGAGTGGCAGTGCGCGTGTGCACGCCCATCCCGAAGGTCTTCGGTTCGAGCTCGGCACCCTCGTAGCGATCGATGATCGGTCGTGCCGCCTCCCACAGCTCCTCACGGGAGCCCTCGGCGGACTCGGCGCCGTCGGTCGCGGCATCGCCGACACCCGGGTACCAGTACTGGGCACCGTGCGAACCGGCCAGAGCGATCAGCGAATCATCCGTGTGCTCGGTGATGACTCTCAGGTCGTGCATGCTGCGCCCCGACACGTAGGCGACCACCGTGTCCGGCAGAGCGGCGAGCCGCGTGACCTGCGTCGCGACCTCGGGCAGCGCCCTGGCCGCCATCGGGTCGGGGATGAGCGGAGACGCCGTGCCGTCGAAGTCCAGTGCGACGACCAGCCTGGGCGTCGCGGCGATGGCGCTCAGCGCCGGGTCTGCTTCTCCGGGGGTCCAGCTACGGGTCACAGGGTCTCCAATCGAGGCGGTGTCCTCCCAGTATGACCCGGCGGATCAGCGTCGGCGGACCTCCGCGAGCGCGCGGAGGAACGACGACGACCAGGCGTTCACATCGTTCTCCAGCACACGGCGCCGCAACGACCGCATCCGCTTGCCCTGCTCGGCCGGCGTCATGGAGACCGCCGTCATGATCGCGTCCTTCAACCCGGCGATGTCGTGCGGGTTGACCCGCACCGCCTGTCGCAGCTCATCGGCGGCTCCCGTGAACTCGCTGAGCACGAGCACACCGCGGTTGTCGGCTCGGGTCGCCACGTACTCCTTCGCCACGAGGTTCATGCCGTCGCGCAGGGCGGTCACGAGCATGACGTCGGCGGCGAGGTACAGCGCGACCATCTCCTCGCGCGGATAGCCCTGGTGCAGATACCGGATCGCCGTGTGACCCATCGTGTCGTGGTCGCCGTTGATGCGCCCGACCGCGAGCTCGATCTCGTCCCGCAGGTGCACGTAGGCATCGACGCGCTCGCGACTCGGACTCGCGACCTGCACGAAGGTGACGTCGTCGACGCTCAGCTGGCCGTCTTCGAGCAGCTCGCCATACGCCTTGATGCGGTGTCTGATGCCCTTGGTGTAATCGAGCCGGTCGACGCCGAGAAGGATCTTCTTGGGATTGCCGAGGCTCGCTCTGATCTCCGCCGCCCGTGCCCGCACCTCGGGGCGGGCAGCGAGCTCGAGATACGGAGCCGTGTCGATGGAGATCGGGAACGCCCGGGCGACCGCGGTGCGTGTGCGTCCGTCGTCCGTCGGGATCGCCACTGCTGATCCCTTGACCTCATAGCGCAGGCGACGGCGCACCGCCGTCAGGAAGTACGTGGCGTCCTGCGCGCGCTGGAATCCGATGACGTCGGCGCCGAGCAGACCCTTCAGCACCTGATCACGCCAGGGCAGCTGGGCGTAGAGACCGTGCGCCGGGAACGGGATGTGATGGAAATAGCCGATCGTGACGTCGGGTCTCAGCTCCCGGATCATCTGCGGCACCAGCTGCAGCTGGTAGTCGTGCACCCAGACCGTGCCGTCGGGCGCGACGACATCGGCGGCGGCCTCTGCGAACCGGCGGTTGACCTTGACGTACGCCTCCCACCACTCGCGGTGATACTGCGGCGGCGCGATCACGTCGTGGTACAGCGGCCAGATCGTGTCGTTGGCGAAGCCCTCGTAGTAGTCGGCGACCTCTTCGGCACTGAGCGGCACGGGAATCAGGTCGATGCCGTTGATCTCGAATCGGTCCAGCTCGAGGTCGGCCTGGCCCGGCCACCCGACCCAGGCCCCCCGCGCGCTGCGCATCATCGGCTCGAGGGCGGCGACCAGACCGCCCGGGGAGGTCCGCCACTCCTCGTCTCCGTCAGGACCCACAACCCGGTCGACGGGAAGTCGGTTGGCGACGACGACGAAATCTGCGACTGACATGTGTGGATGCTCCTGACGATGCAGTGGGGGTGCTCCTCAGGCTACAGAAGCTCAGACCGAGGCTACGCGAGGTCGAGTGGCACTGAGGGGCCAATTGACAAGGGCGGCCGTGAACGCTACGCCGGCGGCGATGATCGGCAGGACGAGGGCGCTTCCTGTGCCCACGTTCTCGGCGAGCTCCCCTGCCACCGCCGCGCCGAGGGACTGACCGACGACGATGCCCGAACCGAGCATCGTCATCACCGTGGCCGAGCGTCCGAGCGGGCTGCGCGCGGCGCCGAAGCTGTACTGGGTCACCAGGGTCGGTCCGATTCCGATTCCCATGATCGCCAGCGCGACCATCATCATCGCTGGCGAGTCGACGAGCAGCAGCAGCAGGCTGCCTCCGAGCAGGATGCCCGAGAACAGCAGCCAGCGCGCCCGCAGCGAGAACCGCACCGGAAGCCAGGCGACACCGAGGGCGAGGATCGCCGAGCCGACGCCCATGACGCCGTAGAGGAGTCCCGCCTGCTCGGGGGCGCCTCGATCGGCCATGAAAGACGTGAGCGCCGTGAGCATCGTGCCGAAGAACATCCCCACACCGAGGATTCCGACGAC
>Ga0308167_1001216_pt1 | contig 32207 bp, 33 predicted proteins | sample PhyCR1_2_FD_202138 | JGI IMG/M metagenome (GOLD analysis project Ga0308167, IMG submission 202138) | Phyllosphere microbial communities from UC Gill Tract Community Farm, Albany, California, United States - DLSLRC.R1 | ecosystem: Host-associated > Plants > Phyllosphere > Unclassified | place... | reverse complement strand
TCAATCGCAATGAAATTAGTAACATGAGTGAACTCGACAACTAATATAAGGTGAATACGATGAAAAAAGCGCTGATTTTACCTCTTGCTGCATTGATTGGTATGACCGTATTAACCGGTTGCACCCGCACCAGCTATGCCATTCACACCAATGATGGTCGTACCATTATTAGTGACGGCAAACCATCTGAATCGGATGCTGGCCTGCTGGCGTATAAAGACGCCAATGGCGTGAAGCAGCAGATTAATAAAGCTGACGTCAAAGCCGTATCTGAAGTACCAAATAAATAATTACTGGCTATCTCGTTATAAAGCCGCCGCTGGGCGGCTTTTTTTTTGCTTGTTTGCTGCTGAAATTAAACCGGGTACTAACAATATTCCTCTGCCCGCGCGGCGGTTGTACGCTTTCTTACCCTGTTATTCAGGTGAAATGACGCCTCCTGATTACCTCTGCGCTTATCTGAATTTCAGGCTCATCCGCAATTTTTTACCTCTATCATTCATTCCCCTGGCACAATAAAAATGAGCAGCAACCTCTCTTTTATTGCAATATCAGCCGCTTAAAAGGATTAAAAAAAGTTCATTTTATTTGCTGATGGCTTTAATAGCTTTTGTCCTGGGTTATCAACCTTTCGTTTAACCTGTTTTTTACTAGACTAATTATTGTGTTATTTACGTTTTCACTCAGGAGGTTGCCCATGGTATTTCACAATAAATCAACCGGACATATTATTCTTGGTGAAGCAGCCATTAACCTGGCGTTTCAACAACAGGATATTACGCTGGTGTCGCTGATCCGACAGTTGGGTGAGATGGCTGAAAATGAGAGTAATGACGATCGCGTGGTGCAGATTGCTGATGCGCGCAACTGGCTGAAAAGCTTTATTAATGCGTCCACCCGCGCTCGCGCCGAGCTGAACTGGCTGGTAGTGACCGGACAGGAACCGGTAGAACTAAAAAACTACCGCTAACCCTTTCTCTCTCCGGCTGCTGTTTCTGCTGAGGGCACCTCATCCAGTGCCCGCCTTATTGCCCTCTGACTTCATCACCGCCTGACTCCCTCGCCCATCCAGGAGAATGCCCCCTGTTGCTGACCCGGTGTGCAACGACCAGCCTGTGCGGCGGTCAGGGGCGCCGTGGCTGGCCTGTTACTCTGTTACTGGCTCGCCGTTTTCGGTGACGCTCTGATGCAACGGATGTTTCGTCGCATGGGTTTCAAATCCGCCACGGGCAGCAAAAACGGAACAGCCAATGGCTGCTACAAGTGTCAGTAAGATTGAGGTTTTCACGAAACAGGCCTTAATTTTTTTTACGCAGGATAATGGAGCAGGAAAGCCTGGCACACAATGGGGTAATGGGAAAGGCCGGAGCAGAATTTCTCTGGGCGGAAACGGCAGCGCTAGTGAAGTTTACGCGCCAGAATGCGAATCGCTTTTCTGCAGGATAAGCGTGTATTACGGTCGGGTGAACGCACACGCAGGCTGTGCAGCGCGTTGATAATTTCATGAACACTGAGCGGTTCATCAGGCCTGACCAGGCGTGAGACCACTTTTCCTATCAGAGCACGGATCTCATCATTGATGATTAGGTCATCGTCTGTCACTGCTTACTCCCTGATGTCTGCTGGCGGCAAGGGTCACGCCAGTGATTAAGCGGGCTTTTACCCTCGCTTTTCTCTTTGTCTTTTTGTCGTCTTTATTTTTGTGAGTTATCCCGGCTCGTTTACTGACCGCTTTAGGAAGCGCTCGCCTCCTAATTGGATAAATTTTAACCCAGCACCTTCAGTGCCAGGTCGAGCGTCTGTTGTTCATTGGCAACATCACTGATTTTGCCCGCCACGCGCATGCCGTAGGCCAGGCAAAGAATCAGCCCGGCGGCCGCTTCAACATCCAGCGTGGCGGAGACAGAGCCATCCTGTTGCCCCTGCTCCAGCAGCGAGACCAGCAAGCCCTGATTGCGCACCACGACCTGACTGATGCGCTGCGCCAGTGCCTCATCCAGCGTTTGCAATTCAATTGCACTGGCGACCACCAGACAACCGCGTCGCCCTTCTACTGCGCGTGCCGAGTCCAGATAGAACTGCAACAGCTCAGCGATCTTCTCCCGCCCGCTGTTAAGCGGCAGCAGTCGGCACCGTAGCTCGGCATTACGCAATAGCAGATAACGTTCAAACACCTGCAGGAACAGTGAACGTTTATCTTTGAACGCTTTATAGATGCTGCCCGCGGAAAGATTCATCGCCGCGCCCAGCTCGCTCAGCGATGCTGCGTGATACCCCTTTTGCCGAAAAACAAGCATGGCCTGGTCCAGAGCCTGTTCAATATCGAACTCTCTGGGACGGCCCCGCTCTTTGTTTTTATGCTCTGTGGCTATCGCGATCATCATTACCGGCCAGGGGGAAAATGCGCTCCCGTAAAAATCAACGGGGGATTGTATCCCAGGCACTGATAATAAGTATACCGCGCGAGTAATTCCCCACCGGCCGCTCCGGAGGCGGCCGCTTCAATTAAGGGCCTTAATGATTAGTATCGCTACTCAATTTATCGCTTTCAGCCCGGCCCTGTTTTTCTGTTATTGAAAAAAACGGCCGGTTATTCATCCGGCAACAAGGCGCCTCAGCCTGGCGTTCGATCTTATGCTGCCTGCGTCTCTCACCATTTATTTTTATCAGCCACAGCATAAATTGTTTAATGAGCTGGCTGGCGTGGCTCTCATTATCCGCAAAACAGATAAAAAGCTGAGATTTTATATTATTGTTCTCATCGACCGCATAAATTTCATATTCATCATCGCGACGGGTTTTGACTATCGCCGTGAAATGTATCGCAGGCCAAAGATTAATTCTGGCTTCAAATTGTCTAAAGTTCATCACATTTACCTGAATATTTTATCAATACCCCCGACCAGCTAACAACTGGTCGGGCCAGGTAAAGGATAGCGCCGCAATAATTTCGGTTCGTGATAAAAAAAGCTTTTGAGTGGTCGTCGCGTCGGCTAAAAGTCCGCGCACGGCGGTTCACTTCACCACGGCTACCGGTAAATCGCTCAGCCGGGTGGTGTAGGCCGGCGACAGCATATCGCGCTTCATCGCCCACTCTTTATGGATGCCCTGACCGGCAAACCAGAGTTTGCCTCTGCCGCTCTGGTTGATGCTATCAATGAGCTGCATCAGTACCTCGCTGTCAGGCCGCGGCGAGACCTCATCAAACAGATTAAGCTGCGCAATGCCCTGACTGAAAAAGTCCCCCAGCAGAATACCGGCTTTCATGTAGCGGTGGCCCTCTATCCAGATATTATCCAGGCACGCCATCGCAACGCGGATAATGTCACGCGTATCCTGGGTGGGGGTCAGCAGCTGACCGGTGGACTGATTGCCATAAAAGGTTTCACCGCTCGCGTGCGGGCTGGTGCGGATGAACACGCCGACCTGCCGGCAATACTGCTTCTCCTTGCGCAGTTTTTCGGCTGCCCGTTCCGCATAGGCGCAAATGGCCTGGCGCATCTGTGAATAGTCTGAGATACGGCTGCCAAACGATCGCGAGCACATGATTTGCTGTTTGACCGGGGTAAACTCCTCCATCTCCAGACAGGGCTCACCGCGCAGCTCCCTGACCGTACGCTCCAGCACCACATTAAAATGTTTACGGAGGGTCCAGGTGCTCTGGGCAGCTAAATCCTGCGCCGTCTCGATCCCCATCGCATTCAGCCGTTTAGCGATACGGCCTCCCACGCCCCAGACATCCGCCACATCCGTCAGCGCCAGCAGTTTTTTCTGCCGCTCGCGGTTCGACAGGTCGACAATGCCGCCGGTTTTGCTCCATTTCTTGGCGGCAAAATTGGCCAGCTTAGCCAGCGTCTTGGTGGGCGCAATGCCAACGCCGACGGTCAGGTGGGTCTCTTTCAGCACCCGCTGCTGCACCTGATGGGCAAAGGTCTCCAGCACCATACAGTTGCGTACGCCGGTCAGATCCATAAACGCTTCGTCGATCGAGTAAATCTCAACCGAAGGCGCCATCTCTTCCAGTATGGTCATCACCCGATGGCTCATATCGGCGTAGAGCGCATAGTTCGAGCTGAAGACCTGCACCGCATGGCGCGTCAGTTCCTCTCGCATTTTAAAATAGGGCGCGCCCATTTTGATGCCCGCCCTTTTCGCCCCGGCGCTGCGCGCAATAACACAACCGTCGTTATTCGACAGCACCACCACCGGCTTGCCACGCAGATCGGGCCTGAACACCGTCTCGCACGAGGCATAAAAACTGTTCACGTCGACCAGCGCGAACATAATTAGTGGGTCGATTTAATAACAAACGTCACTACGCCAAACACCTCAAGCGCATCTTCGGTTTTAATGGCGATCGGCTTAAATTGGGTATTCATGGGCATCAGTTGCAGGCAGGGGTGAAGCTGGAGGCGTTTAACCGTGAATTCACCGTCGACGGCGGCCACCACAATATCGCCATGCGCGGCGGTTAGCGAACTGTCGACCACCAGCATGTCGCCGTCGTTAATCCCTGCGTCAATCATCGATTCGCCGCTGACCCGGACAAAATAGGTGGCGCTTGGCCGCTGAACCATCAGCGCGTTCAAATCAATTCTTTGTTCGACATAATCCTGCGCCGGTGACGGGAAGCCGCAGGGAACGCGCTCGATGTATAACGGTAATGGCATAACGGCGCGGAGGTCCGCAGGTTTGATGAATTCCACAATTTCACTCCCTTTCCAGATAACTGTATATAAACACAGTAATATCGAAGCCCCCTTTTAATCAAGCGTAACGGAAAAGATTTAAGCGAAGGGGTTGAAGACAATGCACTTTTTTTTGTGGCTTATTTTTATTCTGCCGTAATATTCAGCAAAAAGTGGTCACTATCACCGCACGTCCTGTCTGGCGTGGGTTTTACATTACTCTTCACGGCTAATGATTGATGCTGACTTAAGGAAAATCCGACAAAGTTTCTCTGCGGCCGCCGCTGTTTGAATATCAGACGTGGCATGGTTATTCTGCGGTTTTAATCATGGAGGTGTTATGTCAGACGACAATCGCATCACGCATCTTGAAAATGAAGTCCGTCAGTTGAAAGTTGAGACCACCGTATTAAAAGCGATCCTGGGTCAGCAAATCGCGCTAAATAATCTCAATTACAAGGGTAAATTTGATGATGTGCTGGCGGCGCTGGCGAAAGAATATGCCGATCGTGGGCTGGATGAAGGGGATAATCGGGCGATCCATGACACCCTGCGTCAGTATATTAAATATGAGCCACCATCCATAGAATAAGCCTATACCCGGCAGCGATGACGTTGCCGGGTCTCCCCGGCGTTCAAACTCGCCAGCCAGCGGCCATAACGTGACAGTGCGTTGACGGCCGGCTTACACCTCGCTATCGCTCTCCAGCGCATCCTGAATCGCATCGGCCAGATTAGCAATTTCATTGGCGACCGCCTGCAGGTCCCATGCCGTTTTTGAACCGGTTGCCGAGGTTGATGCGCTGACCGACTCTTTTGCTACTGCCAGCGCAGCAGCCACTGCCACTGTGCGCTTATGCTGTTCTTGTGTGATGCCCGCAGGCGGAAGTGCAAAGTAGTCATTAACCATGATCATCTCCTTCTGATTAAGTAAGCGCTCAACCTTAGCCTTCTGAGTAACAGGTGTGAAGTGAATTATGCTGAATCAGAGGTCGGGCGACCAGGATTGCAACGATGGTGAACGCTGACAGCATCAGGAAAGCCGCTTTTCAAAGGCCAAACCTGTACAGTTTTTTGTGAAAAAGGCGGCTTGAGTACAGACTTCAGCAAAAAAAACCTTGTCAAAAATATTGACTAAAAAATAAAATAAATAGCAACGTAATAAATTTAATCGACTGTAAATAAACAAAATTAACGGCATATTTAGTTTAAATTCCATGAACATGCATTTTAAATACAGCACCGACCAGATAAATTTTTGCGAATTTCGTTGTACAACTTTGTCATTCTTGTATAGCTTTACGCCGTGATGTTAAGTCACTTGTAACGAAAGGTGCATTGCACCGCATCTGAAGGTGTCGTGGATTTCCACCTTCAGATGCTCTTTTTTTTGCGTCGTCCGTTAACCGGACCTGATCTGGCGCACTGACCCCCCTTTTGATGAGGCCTGATATGCAAACGACAATCAATACAGAGTCTCAGATTTCTGAATACTTCATGAACTCTGGCACTCCGGTCACCAGCGAGAAAGAAGTGATTGCAGCTGTCCATGCTGAACTCGCGCAATATAAAACCCACGTTTCCGATAAAGACGTTGTACTGGGCCTGATTCACCGCCTGGAAAGTGAGCGTGATGTGGTAAAACAGGATATTTATCGGCAGGCACTGGAACATGTTCTGCAGAGCGCGGCGTCAACCAGTAACAGCTAAACATCCTGTGTCTGTTGTGAGGGAACACTGATTAGCACGGATGCTTTTCCTTCCCAGAATTTGCCCCGCTTGCGGGGCTTTTTTACGCCCGTTTATCGAGCGATAAGCGCCCTGCTCGCCGGTTAATTTTCCCTCAGTAACGGACCGGCAGTTTATCCACTTTTACTGCTTTTTTGCCGCTTATCGCCCCTTACTCCCCGGCTAATTGCTCTCGTTACGCTTTCTTTTTTCGCTATCCCTGTCCAGGCTTTTTCCTGCATCGAGTGTAAACACTGACGAGGAAAATAATCATGTTTCATCATTCATCAAAACTCCAGTTCCCGGTTCGCGTCGAGAAACCAGATCCAGAATTTGCCATGCTGTTACAGCAAGCCATCGGTGGCGTAGAAGGTGAAATTCGTGTGGCGATGCAATACTTCTTCCAGGCGATGGGCGCGCGTGGCGATGCCCGGATTCGTGATCTGCTGATCTCTACCGCGACTGAAGAACTCAGCCATATCGAAATGCTGGGTTACGCGGTGGCACTTAACCTTGAGGGCGCACCACTCTCTTACCAGGAAGCTTCAGCCAAAGACCCGGTAGTCAATGCGATTCTGGGCGGCATGAACCCGCGCCATATCCTCTCCTCTGGCCTGTCGGCTATGCCAGTGAATGCGAACGGTGTCCCCTTCGATATGAGCCATATCTACGCTTCCGGCAACGTGGCGGCCGACATGCTGGCCAACGTGACCGCGGAAGCCACCGGCCGTGTGCTGGCGACCCGCCTGTACAATATGACGGAAGACAAAGGGATGAAGGATTTTCTGTCGTTCCTGATTGCGCGCGACACCATGCACCAGCAGCAGTGGCTGGCGGTGATCGAAGAGATGGGCGGCCTGAATGCCTCGCTGCCAATTCCGAACAGCTTCCCGCAGGATGAGGAGGCGCAGGAACACTCTTACTACTGCCTGAACACTTCACTGGATAAACCGCTGCCGGAAGGCCGCTGGAGCAGCGGCCCGGCCTACGACGGTCACGGCCAGTTTAGCGCCAAACAGCAACCGGAGATCCTCGGTGATGAGCCGCTGCTGGGTAACGCCCGTCCGGGCTCGGGTGCGCAGCAGGAGCAGATTAACGACATCGCGTCACCGAAGCCTTAACTGACGCAGGCGTGCCAGTCAGGGCCACACCTCAGGGTGGGGTCCTGACCGGTTGTTTTACGCTAACAGATTTTTATGGAGGAATAATCATGTCATCGACTCAACGCCCGCAACCCCCTTTTGCCGAACAGCAACAGACGCCGCCTGGTAAAACCGCGGCCATGCAGCCACAGCCCGATCATGGCGAGCAGAGTTATCAGGGTTCAGGCCGCCTGGCGGGTAAAAAAGCCATTATTACCGGCGGCGATTCCGGCATTGGCCGGGCTGTCGCCATCGCGTTTGCCCGCGAAGGGGCCGATGTCCTGATCTCTTATCTTGATGAACATGAAGATGCTCAGGATACCGCCCGGCTGGTAGAAGAAGCGGGCCAGAAAGCGGTTCTGGTGGCAGGCGACATTACCGAAGCTGCACACTGTTCCGCCCTCGTTGATAAAGCGGTAGAGGCGTTCGGCGAGATCAATATTCTGGTGAATAATGCGGCTTTTCAGATGACGCGCGAATCGCTGGACGAAATCAGCGACGACGAGTTTGATCGGACGATGAAAACCAATCTTTACGCCCTGTTCCGCATCACCAAAGCAGCAGTACCGCATATGCCGCCAGGCGGCTCGATCATTAATACTGCCTCGGTCAACGCCGATCAGCCGAAACCGAAACTGCTGCCCTACTCGGCGACCAAAGCAGCCATCGTCAACTTGTCCGGTAGCCTGGCCGCAATGCTGGCTGAAAAAGGCATCCGCGCCAACGCGGTGGCACCCGGTCCAATCTGGACTCCGCTGATCCCGTCGACCATGCCGGTTGAGCAGGTGAAAAATTTCGGCAGTGAAGTGCCCTTGCAGCGGGCCGGTCAGCCTGCCGAACTGGCACCAACCTATGTGATGCTGGCCAGCGACGAAGCCAGCTACATTTCGGGCGCCACCATTGCCGTGACCGGCGGTGTCGCGATTATCTGATGTCGCCTCCCCTTACTGCCCGTGCGGTAAGGGGAAACTCAGCGGCTGCTGTTACGCTATCCGCTGCTGCTGTTTCCCCCACTGATAGAGCTGTTCACGCGCCAGATTCTTCATTTTTACCTCGCACATGATATCGAACGCCTGAAACGACAGCGCCCAGTCATTGAGCGTGTCATTGAAGTAGTAATCGGAGTGCGCCCGCAGTTTGCTTTTCGACACGCCCAGCTGTTGCTGATCCGGCCAGCCCTGTTGCGGAATAATGCCTTCCTGTGAAATTGAGTAGTGCAGCACCGGTCGTACGCCGCGCCATGAGGCGATCACCGGCGCGATTCGCGCATCGTCAGGCTGTATAAACTCGCTTTCTTTCACCCAGTGATGGTGAATATCCAGCACCACCGGACAGAGCGCCGCGGCCTGCAGGACATCATCCAGCGAACAGGAGATCTCGTCGTTTTCCACCGTCAGCATCAGGCGCGCTTCCGGACTCAGCTGACCGAACGATCGTTTAAAACCGTCGAACCCCGCCTTACCGTTCATATGGATGTTGATCTTAAAATCCTGAAAAGATTTGCCATAGCCCATCAGACAGGCACAGAGCGCGTGATACTCCACATCCTGCAGTGCGCGGGTCACCACATCAGGATTATCTGACGCCAGTACCGTGTATTGTCCCGGATGAAAGGAGAGCCGGATTTGATGCGCGCGCGCCAGTTCACCGCAGCGGGCGAACAGCGGATAGAGCTCGGGCAAAAATGCCTCAAACAGCGGCGTCGCCTCCGGCACGGTGTAGAGCGGCAGCAGATCGCTGCCGATGCGCATCATCCTTAACGGTTCCGGTAAGGTTGCCAGCTGCTCCAGCGTCAGGTAAAGCTGGTTGAGATTGGTAACGGAGATCTCATAAATCAGTTGATTACGTTGTTCGTGCGGTAAACTCAGAAACCGTTTACGTGTGGTGGCGCGGAACGGGAAAAACTGTATTCCATCGCTGTTGAGATACTTACATGCAAAGCCTAATTTCATGTCTGCTCCTGATTTATGCTTATCAGAAGTGTAACAGGCCTCAGGGACTCAGCCAGTCAGGCCGGGCTTTCTGACATTTACCGGATAAAAGGAGAGTTGCTATGCAGGGTGCTGATATCCAGCGTATCGCTATTGAGACCGCCGGGCGGCTGCCTGCCGCCGGGTGCAGTTACCCGTTTGGGCCGGAACATCAGGTGTATAAAGTGTGCGGTAAGGTATTTTTACTGCTGACCACGCTGCGGGGTGTGCCGATCATTACCCTGAAATGCCAGCCGCAGCAGGCGGAACTGCACCGTGCGATCTACGCCTCGATTACCGCCGGTTACCATATGAATAAGCGGCACTGGATCACCGTCTATCCTGGCGACGGGCTATCAGCGGGCCTGATCCAGCAGCTGACAGAAGAGTCTTACCAGCAGGTGGTAAAGGGAATCCCTGTCTCACGTCGGCCGGTCTGGGTTGGCTGAAGACTCCCTCATTTAACTGTATAATCAAAGGATTAGATGAGAAAAATCGGCGGCCATCCTGCCCTTTTGCTGGCATAATCCAGCCAGCAAACTAAACTTAACCCTGTGACTAGCTAGTCCTTCTTATCTACGGAACCTGATACGAGGCCTTTCTATGACACAACAGAAATACCGGGGTGGTGCAGGCAACTTTGCCAATGACCCGGACCGTGCCAGTGAAGCTGGAAGTGCCGGTGGCAAAGCCAGCGGAGGCAATTTCAAGAACGATCCTGAAAGAGCCAGGGAAGCTGGCCGGAAAGGCGGTAAAGTCAGCCGGCGCACCTCGAAGTAGATCTGAGTGAAGCGCTTTAGGATTTTGTACGCCAGGGAGTGGCGACCTGTCCCGCATAAAAAACCCGCCGTTACGGGCGGGTCTGTCAGAGACTGAAGCGAGCTATCAGTGATGCAGCATCTCATCCACTACCTGCGCATTGGTCATCTGATACGGATAATAGGTCGGCCAGTTATCCATCTCCTCCAGTAGAGCCTGCTGCGAACGGTTACCCATAAAAATGTGGAAATGCGCTGACTTGCGCGGTGCAATCGTATGATCGCTGAACTGCACATATTTCGGCGCTTTGCTGTCAGCATCGGGGCATTCAAACAGGTAACGCACCCCTTTCTTCCCGGACGCATAGGTCAGGATCTTGTGACCGGCATAACGATAGTGGCAGGCACTGACCTGCTCGCCAATGTGAAATTCCATCACGCCATTTTCGATGCCGATGGTGTCGACATCAGTGGCGTAGCCTTTGCGGTAATAGGCTTTGTATTGCGCGGCGGTTTTACTGCTATCCTGCTGCGTCTTCTTCTGCCATACCGGGTCCAGTTCGCCGCTTTCCAGCAGCGGATAGACCGACTGCCACAGGCCATCCCAGTCAGTCAATGGACGATCTTTGACATCCGCATCCGCGAACACCCCTTCCGCCGCTTTCTGTTCCATAGCGGATAACGGTTTACCGTGCGAATGTCCGCCGTGCGCTGCCACCTGCTGACTGATGAATAGCGCGCCCAGCGCCATCGCCCACTTACCTGTATGATTTGCCAACGTCGCGATCCTCAATAGAAGTTACAAAATGAAATGTTATGATATAACATTTCAAACTTCAATCGCGAATTGCACCCTGTCGGCAATTAAACCGACGCGTAGGCCGGATCATCGTTACAGAACAGCGCCAGCTTGTTGCCTGCCGGATCGCGCAGATAAGCCACATAAAAATTCGGGTTATAGCGCTCACGAATGCCGGGCGCCCCCTCATCTGTGCCGCCTGCCCGCAGGCCCGCCGCGTAAAGCTCGTCAACCCTTTGACGTGTCGGCGCCCGGAAGCCCGCCATATTGCCATTACCCGGCTGTGCGGCTTCGCCATTCCACGGCTTTGCAATATAGACGGCACCCGGCCCGTTTTGCCGATCGGGCACCTCCGGCAGCGAAAAGATCAGCTGTTCGCCATCAGGCTCAGCAAGATAACCCAGCGGCAGCAGCACTGCCCGATAAAAGTGACCAGAGAGCGCCACATCATTCGCACCAATAAACAGATAACTCAGCATACCCGCCTCCAGATAATGAATGTTGGTCAGTAATAAGCGAAACGCCAGCGTACCTTGCCGGCTGAATGTTCTATTTTAGTCGGTTAAAAATAAGCACGGCGATTGCAGTTAAAGTGCCGCCTTAACCCCAGCATTGGTCAGGTTGTTCTATATTTAGTGTCGTCGAAAGTAAAATAACCGCTGGAGCATGGATTAATGTCGAAAGAAACAGAGAAGAAAGAACTGAGCCACCGCGCCCCCACCACCGGCCCGGAATCGTCAAAACCGGGTCTGGGTTCGCTGGCACCTCAGGATGGTTCACATCAGCCACCAGCCGAACCGACCCCGCCAGGCAAACAACCCACCGCGCCAGGCAGCCTGAAAGCCCCTCAGACCCACAATGCCAAACTCGACCAGCTCAACGCCAGCCGTAAAAACGGCACCAATAGTCCGCTTACCACTAACCAGGGCACCCGCATCGCCAACGATCAGAATTCGCTGCGGGCCGGTTCGCGTGGGCCGACGCTGCTGGAAGACTTTATTATGCGTGAGAAGATCACGCACTTTGACCATGAACGTATTCCGGAGCGCATCGTGCATGCGCGCGGCTCAGCGGCGCACGGCTATTTCCAGCCTTACCGCTCATTAAAAGATCTGACCAAGGCGCAGTTCCTCAGCGATCCGAATCAGGTTACGCCGGTTTTTGTGCGTTTCTCCACGGTACAGGGCGGTGCCGGTTCCGCCGATACGGTGCGTGATATTCGCGGCTTCGCCACCAAGTTTTATACCGAAGAAGGCGTCTTTGACCTGGTCGGCAACAACACCCCGGTGTTCTTTATTCAGGATGCGCATAAATTCCCTGACTTCGTACATGCGGTAAAACCCGAGCCGCACAACGAAATCCCACAGGGCCAGAGTGCCCATGACACCTTCTGGGATTACGTCTCGCTGCAGCCGGAAACCATGCACAACGTCATCTGGGCGATGTCTGACCGCGGCATTCCGCGCAGCTATCGCACCATGGAAGGCTTTGGTATCCACACCTTCCGCCTGATTAATGCTGCTGGCAAAGCGACCTTTGTCCGCTTCCACTGGAAGCCGGTGGCAGGCAAAGCCTCGCTGCTGTGGGATGAGTCGCAGAAACTGACTGGCCGCGATCCCGATTTCCATCGTCGCGACCTGTGGGAAGCGATTGAAGCGGGTGACTTCCCGGAATATGAACTGGGTCTGCAGCTGATCCCGGAAGAGGATGAGTTCAAATTCGATTTCGATATTCTGGACGCCACCAAGCTGATCCCGGAAGAGCTGGTACCGGTTGAGATCGTCGGTAAGATGGTGCTTAACCGCAACCCGGATAACTTCTTCGCAGAAACCGAGCAGGTAGCATTCCACCCAGGCCACATCGTGCCGGGCCTCGATTTTTCCAACGATCCGCTGCTGCAGGGCCGTCTGTTCTCCTATACCGATACCCAGATCAGCCGCCTCGGTGGTCCGAACTTCCATGAAATCCCGATCAACCGTCCAACCTGTCCGTACCATAACTTCCAGCGTCAGGGGATGCACCGTCAGGATATCGACACCAATCCGGCCAACTATGAGCCGAACTCGATCAACGATAACTGGCCACGTGAAACCCCGCCAGCCGCTGAAGGTGGCGGTTTTGAAAGCTATCAGGAGCGCATCGAGGGCCACAAAGTGCGCGAGCGCAGCCCATCATTCGGTGAGTACTATGCGCAGCCGCGCCTGTTCTGGCTGAGTCAGACCCCGTTCGAGCAGCAGCATATTATCGGCGCTTACTCGTTCGAGCTGAGCAAAGTGGCGCGGGCCTATATCCGTGAGCGGGTGGTTGATCATCTGGCACGCATCGATCTCGGCCTGGCAAAAGGCGTGGCGGATAATCTCGGACTCGCCCTGACCGCCGATCAGCTGAATATCCAGCCACCAAAAGCGGTTAACGGCCTGACCAAAGATGACAGCCTGAGCCTCTACGCCACGCCGGATGGTGAGATCAAAGGCCGTCAGGTTGCGTTACTGATCAGCGATGGCGTGAAGGCGGCAGATGTGCTGTCGATTATGCAGGAACTGAAAGCGGTGGGCGTGCATACCAAACTGCTGGCCTCGCACATGGGCCAGGTACGCGCCGATGATGGGTCGGTGCTGCCGATTGATGCCACCTTCGCCGGTCTGCCGTCGCTGACCTTTGACGCCGTTATCGTGCCGGATGGCAACATCGACGCCCTGCTGTTAAGCGGTGATGCGCGTTACTTCCTGCTGGAAGCCTACAAGCATCTGAAAGTCATTGGTCTGTCAGGCGACGCCCGTCGCTTCAAGGCGCAATTCGGTCTGGAGGAAGCGGAGCAAGAAGAAGGCATTGTGCAGGCTGATAAAGCAGAAGGTGCCCTGATGGCGGACTTTATCCAGGCGATGAAGGCACACCGCGTCTGGTCACGCAGCCAGAAAGCGCTGTCGGTTCCGGCCTGACGATCACGACGCGCTAATGCGCGTCAGATCTGCAGTAAAAACCGCCCTTCGGGGCGGTTTTTTTTTGATCACGATGCGGTCGTCAGACAACGCGGTGTCGAAAACATGCACGGATTATTGGGTCTTTTTGACCCGGTTCTCACCGAACAGTAAGGTGACGATGCCAAATATCCCGCCGGTCAGGAAACCATATTCAAGATCGGCGGCATCCTTACGGATATCCTGCAACCTGATCAGCGCCCGCTCCGCATCTGGCGCGTTAATTTCCTCAAACTGTTTCTGGTAGCCGTCAGCCTTAAGCCGTTCGGCTGCCGCGGTGTCCTTCCGGTCGGCAGCCACCAGCTGCTGGCCTTTTTTGAAAAAGAAAAAATCGGGCATGATGAGTTCCTTTGCACGTCGCATTCTGCAGCTTCAACATAACCGGAATCGGATGCTGCGCCCAGCGGAAACTCAGGCCTGGGCAGCCAGGCAAAGCGATATTGATCAGACGCCGGCTTATCCGCGCTGACCGTAGCCTGCGTGTATCGTATTATCGGTGGAGACGGGTCGAATGCGGGTCGGGTTTGTGGCGTGGCTCTTTACATCTTTCGTGTCATTCGTCAGAAACGGCAGATGAGGCAGGATGACAAACGTTAAAGGATGGACCAACCGTACCGATACTGTTTCAATAACTGATTAGAACGCGTAAAAACAGCCAGGAATGGTCGATGGCACGAAGAAGAGAGCTCAAAGGAATTAGCCATTCTCTGAATGGCAGTTTTGTCAGTCGAAACAACGATTACAAGGGTTTCTGGACTATAGGCCTGTTGAAACAATTTTCAATTGGCCAGGGACTTAAATCAGTGAAGTTTACATTTCCCATGTATATAAGCCGTGCAAATTCTGATCTGATAAATGATACAGGGCACCGTTATACGGTCATGCTGGCAGATCTTATGCTGAAACAGCAACTACCTAACTCATGGGTTAAAAAAGCAGGTATTGTCATCGATTTTTATCCAAATGATAACGCCGCTCAGTCAGCTGAATATCATACATCAGGTGATCCTTTTAAGTGCCTTTGTCAGATAACTGATGACAGGGGTTCTGATTATTCTTCCATCATTTATGGCCGGTGTCTCCCTCACTCCCCGGCGCGAGAATTACGATCAAACCGCTATCTCTGCTGATAATTTCTTAAAAGCTTAAACAACAACCTGAGCTGGCCCTCAAAGTGGAAATCCAGCCGAAACAGGAAGCTGCGCCAGACGCTAAAGTTAAGAAAACATGTCGTAAAAGTGGAAATATTACTCACTGATAAATAAGGGAATATAATGGAGAAAAGTATTACTTATTTCAAAGATAATTTCAGGAAATGGTTTACTGCTGCAGTGGTATACATTCTGTTAGGTGGCTGGTGCTGGTATACATTGTGGGCAACAAGCATTTCCCACGATACAGTTTTAAAAAAATCGGTCCCTGAATGGAAAACCTATATTTTATCCGGCCTGTTTATGGGCATCATTATTTTGGCACTGGCTTGCTGCAGGGACACTTTTAATAAAAAGTTAAAATCTCTGTTTAATGCATTCAGTGGCGGTTTTATTCTGGGTTTTGTGTTGTCATTAAATTGTTATGATGTCTATGTTTATCTCTTCCCGGACAATGTTATAGGCTATGAATCGGAATATGAAGTTGTCTTCCCAGGCCCGTCAAGAGGCAAGTACGGGCATTGTGAAGCAGGTCTCTGGCTAAAGGATCAGAACACCCGCAGATGGAAGCAGCTTTGTATCAATAAAGAGTATCTGCACAATCACCGTAAGCAAGGAATGACAGGAGTATGGGTAACCGCTCGTGTAAATAATATTGGCACTTACATCGTGAAATATGAATTTATCTACCGGTAGATTGAGCTGGCTATAGTGATTCGCTGAAGTTATTCGCCAGGGCCTCAATCGCTATCTTCTTATTCTGCGTCAGTAAAAATGAGTAATAGTCGTTAAGGTCCGCCCTTCACTCTTAAAACATTCACCCTTTACAATCGCTGCGCAGCAATCCAGTCCCTTCCCGATAGAGCTCAAACACAACGAGCTCAACCTGGCTATCAGGCACTGGCCGTCAGCATCTGGCTGACGGCCATCCACTCAGAAGGCTTGCCAGTTCTGGTTATCCGCCTGCGGGGTGACCGCAGCAGGACGCAGTGGGCTCACCACCGGCCGGGCCGGCTCGGCGGCAAACGCCGTCTGCAGGCTGCCGGTTTTGAACACCGACACGGTTTTACGCAGATAGCTGGCCTGCTCTTCCAGCGAGGCGGCGGCGCTGGCCGACTCTTCCACCAGCGCGGCGTTCTGCTGCGTCACACCATCCATCTCTGACACCGCGATGCAGACCTGCTCAATGCCACGTGTCTGCTCGACCGACGAGGACGCAATCTCTTCGATCAGCTGGGTGACCCGGCTGACCGACGTCACGATACTTTCCATCGCCTTACCGGCTTCAGAGGCATGGCCAGCCCCGGTTCTGATCCGCTCGGCTGAGCGATCGATCAAACCACGAATTTCCTGAGCGGCACTGGCACTGCGGCTTGCCAGTGATCGCACCTCGCCTGCCACTACCGCAAATCCGCGTCCCTGCTCACCGGCACGCGCCGCTTCTACCGCGGCGTTAAGCGCCAGAATATTAGTCTGGAAGGCGATGCTGTCGATAATCGCAATGATGCCGGCGATCTGCCCGGAGCTTTCACTGATCTGCTCCATATTAGCGATGACCCTCGCCACCGTCTCACCGCCCTGGGTGGCAGTAGCCGACGCCTGTTTCGATACCGCCGTTGCCTGCTGCGCATTGTCAGCGTTGAGCTTCACCGTCGAGGTCAGCTGTTCCATGCTGGCTGCCGTTTGCTCCAGCGCCGCCGCCTGCTGTTCAGTACGGGACGAGAGATCGGTGCTGCCAGCTGAAATTTCCGCCGCACCGGTAAAGATAGAGCGCGTGGCGTCATCAACCGAGGTGATGGTGACCACCAGCGCATCGCGCATCTGTTGCAGTTCAGTAATTAACAGGCCCATCTCGTTGCGGCCTTCCTGGTGAATATCTGAGGTCAGATCGCCAGCCGATATCGCGCGCATATAGCCGGTCAGTCGGCTAAGTGGGCCGATAAGCCGTTTTTGTAATCCTACCCAGACGGCGAAAATGATCACCACGGTCATCAGGCCAAGAATCAGCAAGGTCCAGAGCGCGTCGGTCAGGCTGCGCTGGTTCTGTTCAGAGGTATTTTTCATCAGCTGAATGTTGACCGCGCGCCAGGCTTCGTACGTGCTGTCGAGCCGATCCTGCGCGGCCTGCGCTTCCAGGTTGCCGTAAGCCTGATAGTTCCCCTGTTTCAGGAAGGTCACCGACGCCAGCATAGTGTCGTACATTTGCTGATAGGCGGTCTGCACTTCAGCGGCCTGAGCCTCATCCTGTCCCGCTTTGCGCGGCAACGCCTGCCATGCGCGGAACTCAACATCGGCTGTCGCAGCGGACTGCCCTGCCTTATCCAGCAGCGACGCCATCGCCGCCAGTGAAGCCGGATCCTGCTGGTTTTTAAGAAAACGAATCGCCACCCGGTTAATGGTCACACGGGTCTTAATCAGGATTTTTACCGCATCGCTCAGGTGCTGCTGTTGCAGCGTCAGCTGTTCTGCCGCCACGAAGTTCTGGTCCGCTTTTGAGACGGCGTTATACAACAAGAAGCCGGTCAGGCTCAGCAATGCGGTAAAGATGAAAAGTACCGCGAGAATACTGTGGGTTATTTTGAGGTTTTTAAGCATTTCAGCAGACTCATGTCAGAGGAGATACAGCGGTTATCGGCCAGTGAGAACGTTATCTGAGTGCTGCAATGCAACGAGGCGCGGATAAACGGGATAATGGGCGGAAGCGCACACTTTTCACGGCTTCAGCCGCCGTTCAGCGTCAGGACCGGTAAAACTGGCTGCCGGCCGCGCTAAACGCATTCGGCGCTCAACAACCCGCGCCGTACTGTGGTTGAATTCGCCCCCTATCTTGTCCAGCACGTGGTTAACATGCATTACATTCAGAGTCTGCTGAGTTTTATTGAGGGAAACAGGGTGCTGTCGGTCAGCTTCAGTCTGCTGCTGCTGATTATGGCCGGGATGGTCACTCACCTGATCTGCAAATTTTTCATCGTCAAAGTGATCAGAAAGGTCTTTTTCAGCAGCCATAAACAGGGCGTTCCGCTGGATAAAGATGTCCGCCTCTCTCAGAAACTGTCGAATTTTGTGCCGGTGATTGTGGTTTACAATTTCCTGCAGTTTATGCCGGGCCTGCCCGAGAATCTGAAAGTGGCGATTCAGACCATCTGCGGCATCCTGTTTTTTGTCTATCTGTCGATCTTCTTCAATGAAGTGCTGGAGATTGTTAACAACTCCTATTCGCGCAAATCGAAGCGCAAGAATCACTCAATCAAGGGCTATATCCAGATTGGCAAAATCCTGGTACATATTATCGCCGCAATCATGATTCTGGCGATTATGTCCAACAAGTCACCGGCGATTATTATCTCCTCGCTGGGTGCGGTCGCCGCGGTGCTGATGCTGATCTTTCAGCATACGCTACTGTCACTGGTGGCGAATATTCAGCTCTCTTCCAACGATGTGCTGCAACTGGGCGACTGGATTGAGATGCCGGATAGAAATATCAGTGGCGAGGTGACCGATATTGCGCTGCATACCATCACCATCCGCAACTGGGATAACACCATCTCGCGCATCCCCACCAAAAATTTCCTCACCGAGACCTATACCAACTGGCAGGCGATGTTCTCTTCGGGCGCGCGCCGCATCATGCGCAGCTTTTATCTTGATCAGAAGTCGATCACCTTTGTGAATCAGGAGAGACTGCAGGCGATGAGCCAGATACGCATCGCCAGCGAGTCGATCACTGAGCTGCTGGATGGACGTGATATCAGCGCCGTCGGCGACCGCTGGTTTATGGAGAACGGCATCACCAACCTGATGGTGTTCCGTAAATTCCTGACCGCCTGGCTGGCCCAGCGCGAGGATATTAAAAAAGAGATGTATATCGTGGTGCGCCCGCTGAAGCCGTCGCCGGATGGGTTGCCGGTGGAGATCTACTGCTTCACCTCATCGATTTTCTGGGCCGATTATGAGAATACCCAGGCAGCGATTTTTGAATATATTTATGCGATGGCCCGCTATTTTGATCTGCAGATTTATCAGCATCCGGCGGGTTCGGATTTCGCCCGACTGGCCCAGCCGCGCGCAGAGAGTGCCGATGTCCGGCCTGGCGGCCCGCAGTAAACTGATCCACGGCGGCGTCCCTGGCGCCGCCTTCCCCCGCTCCGGCACTGAGCCACTGCGTCAGCTTTTGCTCAGAGCAAAGTTCAGCACCTTATCGTTCTTCATCTGTACCGTCAGCGTCTGCCCTTCGGTGGTGTTGAGGGTACGCGCCTCGCTGTAGGTCCATTTCAGCAAACGCTGCCCATCCGGATACGGCGTCTCGCTGTCTGGCTGACCAAACAGCGAAATCAGCTGCGCTTTGCTGGTCTGGCCGGGATGGATATGCTGCAACCGCGCGGTATCCAGATCATGCCCGACGCGATTAGAGCAGGCAGACAACAGCATCAGTAGCGCCACAAACAGGGCTTTTTTGCTCACGTAAGCTCCTTTTGAAAATAATTTCGCGTTGCTGTCGCCCGGCACGCCTGACGATGGCAGGTTAGCCAGCTTATACGGAATCGACCGGCTCCGGCACGATTTTCCGCGCGGCTTTGGCGCGTGGTGAGCCGCCCGGAAGATGCGAATCCACGCCATTAACTCAAATTCCCGCCTCTCTGTGACCCGCAGCCCTGCGATTGCGACATCTTAGTCTATGATTATTCTTCGTATGCTGCGTGGAAGCAGTCACATCCCTGACTTCCCGCCGCATCACGTTGAATACCAGTCCAGGATCCTGGCTGAAGAGACGCGCCAACCCATTTGGCATCCTGGTCTCGCTGACATGTTTATGTTTTTGACGCTCGCATCATCGGCATCATTTCCGCGCGATGGCGATCATTGCGCATTTCCAGGTTAAACGAGGCAATTGAATGGAATCCAAATCATTTTTTAAAAGCTGGGGCGCCGAGCGGGTGTCCGGCGATGAGGTCCGTTTCCGTCTCTGGGCAACGGGCCAGCAACGCGTGACCCTGCGGCTATCCGGCAAAGATATCGCGATGACGCGCCAGCCTGATGGCTGGTTCGAAACCCAGCTGAGCGGCGTCGCCCCCGGTGCCGAATACGATTTTGTGCTGGCAGACGGTACCTCCGTGCCCGATCCTGCGTCGCGCGGTCAGAAAGATGACGTCAACGGCCCGTCGCTGGTGATCGATCCTGAGGCTTACGTCTGGCAGAACACCGACTGGCAAGGCCGTCCGTGGCAGGAATCGGTGGTGTATGAACTGCACATCGGCACCTTTACGCCGCAAGGCACCTTCCAGGCAGCGATTGAAAAGCTGCCGTGGCTGGCGGAAAACGGTATCACCATGATTGAAGTGTTACCGGTTTCCCAGTTCGGCGGCAATCGTGGCTGGGGCTACGACGGCGTGCTGCTCTATGCACCGCACGCCGCCTACGGCACGCCCGATGATTTCAAAGCGTTTGTCGACGCGGCGCACGGTCATGGCCTGTCGGTGGTGCTGGATATCGTGCTGAACCACTTTGGCCCGGAAGGCAACTATCTGCCGCTGCTGTCGCCGGACTTTTTCCATAAAGAGCGCCAGACGCCGTGGGGCGCCGGCATCGCCTATGATGTTGACGCGGTGCGCCGTTATATCACCGAAGCCCCGCTCTACTGGCTGAAAGAATTCAACCTGGATGGCCTGCGCTTCGACGCCATCGACCAGATCGAAGACCCGGCCGATAAACATGTGCTGATTGAGATTGCCGAACGCATCCGGGCTGAAATTACCGATCGGCCGATTCACCTGACCACTGAAGATTGCCGCAACGTGACCTTCCTGCATCCGCGCGATGAAAACGGTCAGGCACCGCTGTTTACCAGCGAATGGAATGATGACTTCCACAATGCGGTCCACGTGCTGGCGACCGGCGAAAATCATGCCTATTACCAGGACTTCGCCGATCGGCCGGAGCAGCGGGTCGCCCGCGCGCTGGCGGAAGGTTTCGTTTATCAGGGCGAAGTGTCGCTGCAGTCAGGCGAGCCGCGCGGCGTCGACAGCCGCAGCCAGCCACCGGTCGCCTTTGTCGACTTCATTCAGAACCATGACCAGGTGGGTAACCGCGCCCAGGGCGAAAGGCTGGTGAGCCTGGCTGGCGTAGAACGTACCCAGTTGCTGCTGGCCACGTTACTGCTATCGCCGCACATTCCGCTGCTGTTTATGGGCGAAGAGTATGGCGAAACGCAGCCGTTCCTGTTCTTCACCGATTTCCATGGTGATCTGGCCAAAGCGGTGCGTGAAGGGCGCGCGAGAGAGTTTGAAGGTCATGCCGGTCACGAAGGTGAAAGCGTGCCGGACCCTAACGATCCGCAGACCTTTGCCGATTCAAAGCTGGACTGGGAGAAGCCCGATACGCCGGAAGGCCAGCAGTGGCTGGCGCTGACGCGCAGGCTGCTGCAGCTGCGTCAGCAACACATTGTACCGCTACTGCAGACCGCGGGCGGCAACAGCGGTCAGGTGGTCAACACCGCGCCCGGTTTCTTTGCGGTGCGCTGGGACTTCCCTGAGGGCACGCTGTCACTGGCGCTCAACCTCAGCGACCGACCGCAGACGATCGCCGATCTGCCGGGTGAAACCATCTTTGCCTGGCCGCAGGAGAGTACCGAACTGGCACCGGAGTCGATTGTGGTTCGTCTGGATAAAGGAGCCGCACAATGAACATCCCAACCGCCACCTATCGTATCCAGTTCCGCAACGGCATGACGTTTGATCGTGCCGCGGCGCTGGTGCCGTATCTGAAGCAGCTTGGTATCAGCCATCTCTACGCTTCGCCGATTTTCAGCGCCACCGCGGAATCGACGCACGGTTATGACGTCACCGACGTCAACCAGATCGACCCCTCAATCGGTGGCCGTGCCGGCTTTGACCGGATGGCCGCAGCGCTGAAAGCGGCCGGTCTCGGGCTGATCCTCGATATCGTCCCCAACCATATGGCCGCCTCGCTGGAGAACCCGTGGTGGCGCGACGTGATCGAACACGGCGAACAGAGTCAGTATGCCCATTACTTTGACATTGACTGGTCACGCCGCCTGACGCTGCCGTTCCTCGGCGACACCTTCGAGGCGGTGCTGGCCAATGGCGAGATCAGCGTGCAGCGCGATCCGCAGAGCGGTAAACCGGCGCTGGCCTACTTTGACAATTACTATCCGCTGGCCCCGCACACCTGGCAGGGCCGCGAAGAAGCGGTGTACGGCCTGCGCGACGCGGCGCAGATTGCCGCGCTGCATGACCAGCAGCCGTGGCGCCTGATGTCGTGGCGTGACGCGCCCAACGACCTCTCCTATCGCCGCTTCTTCGAAGTAACCGGTCTGGTCGGGGTTCGGGTAGAAGATAAAGCGGTGTTTGATGCGGCGCATCAGCTGATCCTTGAACTGGTCCACAGCGGCGCGGTGCAGGGGTTACGCGTCGACCACGTCGATGGTCTGGCCGATCCGCGCGGCTATCTTGAGCAGTTACGCCAGGCCGCTGGCCCCGATTGCTACCTCACGGTAGAAAAAATCCTTGGCGAGAACGAGCAGTTGCCGGATGAGTGGCCGGTTTCCGGCACCACCGGTTACGAGTTTATGGCAGCGCTGGCGAATGTGCTGGTGGACGGTAACCGCCTCAGTGCGCTGCGCAAGGCTTATCAGACCGTGATCGGCAAAACGGTCGACATGAAAGCCGAGCTGCGTGCCGCTAAGTTGCTGATGGCTAATCGTAACTTCGCCGGCGAGTTTAACCGCCTGCTGCAGCTGGCTCTCGGCATCGCCCGCCACGATGGCACGCCGCAGCCGGAAGCTGAACTGAAGAACGCGCTGCGCGAACTGCTGGTGGCATTTCCGGTTTACCGCACTTACGGCACGCCGCAGGGGCTGACGCCTGCCGATAACGCGCTGCTGCAGCAGGTAGTCAGCCAGGTCAAATCCAGCGCCAGCGCGCCGGATGCGGATGCGCTTGACCTGCTGGTGCGCATTCTGCGCGGCGAGGTCACGGCAGCCGCGACCGAAGACGCCGCCCAGTTCCGCACCCGCTTCCAGCAACTGACCGGTCCGCTGATGGCGAAGTCGGTGGAGGACACACTCTTTTTCCGTCAGCACATGGCGCTGGCGTTAAACGAAGTGGGTGCCGAACCGCTGGCGCGTCACTTTTCGCTGGATCAGTTTCACGCCGAAATGCAGGCGCGGCGCGAACATCAGCCCGACGCGCTCTCCGGCACCTCAACCCATGACACCAAGCGCGGCGAAGATGCCCGCGCCCGGCTCTATACCCTGACCGAAGCGCCGGAGCGCTGGGCAGAGTGCGTCGCCCGCTGGCGGGAGATGAACCAGGCGAAAGTGACCCGCCTGAAAGATGGCGCGGCCCCGGAACCGGCGGTGGAGTGGATGCTGTATGAAGCGCTGGTCGGCGTCTGGCCACCGACGCTGCAGCCCGACGATGCTACCGGCCTGGCGGCGCTGGAAGCGCGCTTCGTGGTTTACGTCGAAAAAGCGCTGCGTGAAGCGAAATTACGCACCGACTGGGCAGACAACAACGATGCCTATGAACAGGCGGTAATTGACTATGCCCGTCATCTGCTGGCACCGGCGAATAGCGCTTTCCTGCGCGATTTCTGTACGGCCCTGCAGCCCTTTGTCCGTGCCGGACTGGTTAACAGCCTGACGCAGACAGTGGTGAAACTGACGGCGCCGGGCGTCCCGGATATTTATCAGGGCAGCGAGGCGCTGGACTTCAGCCTGGTCGACCCGGATAACCGGCGTGAGCCCGATTTCGCCGCGCTGGCGGCAATGCTGGACCAGCCGCAGCACGATCAGGACGACAGTCACTGGCTGCGCGGTCAGGTCAATCAGCAGGCGATCGCCCGCTTGCTGGCAGTGCGTCAGCAGCAGCCATTACTGTTCCGCCACGGTGACTATCTGCCGCTGACCGCCCAGGGCGAGCATCAGGATCGGGTACTGGCGTTTGCCCGTCAGCACCAGGATCAGGCGGTGATCGTGATTGTTCCGCGGCTGGTGTTGAGTAACCTGCCAGAGACACTGGATCAGCCGCCCGCTGACCGCTGGGCCGCGACCGAAATCGCCCTGCCGTCCTCACTCAGCCAGCATCGCTACCGCGATCTGCTGAGTGGCAAAGAGATTGCGCCCGGTGACCGGCTGCAACTGGATAACGTCGCGTCGGGCTGGTGTGTGGTACTGCTGGCGTACTGATCGCCCGCTTTAAGGGAATTTTTTTAACGCGTCAATCTGGTATTAAATAACGAGGCATAAATGTCAAACAGTAAGCGTTTTGAAATCACGGCGGGCTACAGCCATCTGCTTGGGGCAAATTTTGATGGTCAGGGCGTGAATTTCGCCCTGTTCAGCGCCCATGCCGAGCGGGTTGAACTCTGCCTTTATGATCCGAGCGGCAAGACCGAAATTGCCCGGCTGGAACTGCCGGAGTTCACCCATGAAGTGTGGCACGGCTATGTCCCCGGGCTGCAACCGGGCGCGCTCTATGGCTATCGCGTTTACGGTCCCTACGATCCGGAAAATGGTCATCGTTTTAACCCGAACAAGCTACTGCTCGATCCCTACGCCCGCGAACTGGCGGGCGACATTGAGTGGAACGAGGCGCACTTTGCCTATGACCTCTATCACGAAGATAAAGATCTGACCTTTGATAGCCGCGACAGCGGGCCGTTTACCCCTAAATGCCGGGTAATCGATCCCAATGAGTTCGACTGGCAGGATAAGCATCGTCCCAACGTGCCGTGGCCGAATACGGTGATTTATGAAACTCACGTTAAAGGCTTCACCCAGCTCAACCCCGCGTTGCCACCGGAAATGCGCGGCACCTTCGACGGCATGAGCCACAAATCCACCGTCGATTACATCAAAAGTCTGGGCATCACGTCCGTCGAGCTGTTGCCGGTACACTGGTTCCCGGACGACCAGCATCTGCTGGACAAAGGGCTGAAAAACTTCTGGGGCTACAACACGCTGGGCTTCTTCGCGCCCGCCACCCGTTACTTTGGTCCGCGCGGCATTCAGGGCTTCCGTGACATGGTGCGGGCGTTCCACGATGCCGGTATCGAGGTGATTCTCGACGTGGTCTATAACCACACCGCCGAAGGGAACGAGCTGGGCCCGACGCTGTCGTTTAAGGGCATCGATAACTTCTCTTATTACCGCACCCTGCCCGACCAGCATCGTTACTACATCAACGATACCGGCACCGGCAACACCGTGAATACCTCGCATCCACGGGTGCTGCAGATGGTGATGGATTCGCTACGTTACTGGTCTGAATCGATGCATATCGACGGTTTCCGCTTCGATCTCGGCACCATTCTCGGGCGCGAACCCGAAGGATTCGATCCGCGCGGCGGCTTCTTCGATGCAGTGATGCAGGACCCGATCCTGTCGCAGAAAAAACTGATTGGTGAACCCTGGGATATCGGTCCGGGCGGCTATCAGGTGGGTGGCTTCCCGCCGGGCTGGGCGGAGTGGAACGACCAGTACCGCGATACGGTGCGCGATTACTGGAAAGGCAACAACGTCTCGACCGACTTCGCCGCGCGTCTGCTGGGATCGGGCGATCTCTACGACCAGCGCGGCCGCCGTCCGTGGGCCAGTGTAAACTTCATCACCGCTCACGATGGCTTTACTCTCAACGATCTGGTGTCGTACAACGACAAGCACAATGATGAGAATGGCGAGGACAACAATGACGGGCACAACGATAACCGTTCTTACAACTACGGGGCTGAAGGTGCGACTGACGATGAGAACATTAACGCGGTGCGCGAACGTCAGAAACGTAACTTCCTCGCCACCCTGATCTTTTCACACGGGACCCCGATGTTGCTGGCGGGCGATGAGTTTGGCCGCAGCCAGCTCGGTAACAACAACGGCTACTGCCAGGACAGCGAGATCTCCTGGGTTCACTGGGATAACCTGCCGGAGTCCGCCGAGGCGCTGCGCGAATTTACCCGACAGATCCTGAAGTTGCGCGCCGATCAGCCGCTGCTGCGCCGTGAAAACTGGCGCGATGGCATGGACATTAAATGGTTCAACGCCGGTGGCGGCTTCCAGCAGGCGGAACAGTGGGATGAAGGATCAACGTTAGGCGTCTACATCGGACGGCCGGACCTGCAAACTGAAGACGGCATCTGGCATGACGTCCTGATGCTGTTCAATCCGTTTGAAGGCAATGTACCGTTCCAGATTCCGCAGTTTGGTGAAGGCGGCTGGGTGCTGGAGCTGACCACCAGCGATACCGCGAAACGTGGTCTGGTGATCACCAAAGAGAAGGATTTCGAGCTGGAGGGGCGCAGCTTCGCCCTGTTCAGACGTCCATAGGGTTTAAGACAAGGCAATCAGGCGCAGCGCATTTCGCGCTGCGCTTGAGTTTCTGGCTGTGACTGCCAGGCTTAACCGGTTGTTTACGATGAATATTGATGCTGACAAGGAGGCATAATGTCCAGATTTACGCAGAAGGTTGTGGTTGTGACAGGTGCCGGTTCCGGTATTGGCGAAGCGGCGGCTAAACGCTTTGCTGAAGAAGGCGCATCGGTGGTGCTGGTGGGACGGACCCAGGAAAAGCTGGAAAAAACCCAGGCTGGTCTGGCTGCGGGCGATCATCTGGTCGCCGCCTGTGACGTCTCCGATGCTGATCAGGTAAAACAATTGTCAGAAAAAGTGCTGGATAAATATGGCCGGGTTGACGTGCTGGTCAATAACGCCGGGGTGATCGTGCAGGGCCGGATTCATGAGGTGGATCTGGAAGACTGGAAAACGCTGATGAAAACCGACCTGGATGGGGTATTCCACGGCGTACATTATTTCATGCCCGCCCTGCTGCGCAGCAAAGGCAACGTAGTGAATATCTCCTCAGTTTCCGGTTTAGGCGGCGACTGGGGCATGAGCATCTATAACGCTGCGAAGGGTGCTATCACCAACTTTACCCGCGCACTGGCGATGGATTACGGTGCCGACGGCGTGCGGGTTAACGCCATCTGTCCGGGATTCACCTTTACCGATTTGACTGAAGATATGAAAGATGACCCTGAACTGCTGGAGCGTTTTTACGATCGTATTCCGCTGCGGCGTGCCGGAGAAGCGGACGACATAGCCCGTGCGATTGTCTTTATTGCCAGCGATGAGGCCAGCTATATCACCGGCGTAAACCTGCCGGTGGACGGCGGTATTACCGCTTCTAACGGCCAGCCTAAACAGGCTTAATCGTCTCAGCCACATCATCAAAAAGGCAGCGTATTAACGCTGCCTTTTTTCTGTTTATTAATTACCGCGATTTACGGCATTTTGATTATCTGCCGATCCAGGCCGTCACACTTTAGCGACAGCGGGATTAATGTTTAGGCGTGTGACGGGTAGGTGTTGCCGCGCGTGCAGGCTTAATTACTGTACTGCTGGTCGGGCAGATAAAATTATTCAGGCAAACACTGCACATTATGGCATTTGCATGATGAATTTTCGCGACGGTTAACGCCTGCTGACGGGTATAAAGCGAGCCGATAAACACACGTTTATCGCTTTTTAACAGATTAACGCAACCTTCTTTATGTAAAATCCATCCACCCATGGGACGTGGGCACAGATAATAATAACTGGCTTTGAGCATGGTATTCATCCTAATAGTTGCTGTATGTATCTTAAAAAAACCGACAAACTTCGTAAGGGCTTATTTTTTTATCTGAAGCATTATTAAACTAACTGAGAGTTATGCTTAAAACCACATTATTGTACCGGTGAAACCGACTTTGAGATTTAGCCGTTTTCAGACGTCTGAGTCGCTTTAATCGATCAATGCGACATAACCCCGACCTCCCTTTACCGCCGCCAGTCATATTCAACCTGCTAATGAATTACACCTATAGCCGTAAATAAAATAAGACATTAAAATCAAATAATTACATCAAATGGCTGCGAAAGGTCAGCCGCATCAGGTGCGGATTTGATTAACCCGCCTGTGGAAAAAAAGAGATGCCGTCCGGTCAACGATGAGCATTGATAAACTGAAGTAAAATTGTCCAGTCATTCTCCCACTGGTCTCAAAATAGCGCAGCGGGAATGCAGCCTGACGGAACGGTTTATCAGTTAAGGCGCACGTAACAAAAGCGATCGCGCCTTGAAAAAGTAAAACGATCGGTTTACTTTTAAAGAATGAAAAAGAGAGACGATATTATTCAGGCGGCCGAGGAGGAGTTCTACGCCAGCGGTTTTCACGCCACCAGCACCGACCAGATTTGCCGTGCGGCAGGGGTCTCCACGCGCACGCTTTACCATCACTTTGCCTCAAGGGAGGTGCTGACCGCTGCGGTGATGCACGCCCGCGAAGCACGCTTTATGGCAGACCTCTATGCGCCACAACAGCCTGACGCGATTGCCCGACTGTTTCAGGTATTGGGTGAGTGGACGCAGACGAATGGCGCGAAAGGCTGCTTCTTTCTCAAAGCCTGGGGCGAATATGCCGAACGGGATGCGACCCTGGCCGGGCAGGCGCTGGCCTTTCGCACCACTCTGCGTCATTACATCCGCGACTGCGTCACCGCAGTACAGGGAAAAGAGAATCTGCTACTGAGCGACGCCATCTGGATGCTGTTTGAAGGGGCCATTACCTCGGCGCTGATTATCGGCAATGCTGCCGCCGATCAGGCCGGTACGATAGCCAGCCAGCTACTGCAACCACAAGGCGCGGCGGAATGAGGTCCGCTGGCGCGCTGGCGCTGACTGGATTTAGCCTGATTGCGGTGACCTATGGCATGGCGAGATTTTCGTGGGGACTGATGCTGCCTGCGATTTCGGCCGATATTCCGTTCAGCCCGCAATGGGCAGGTTTCCTCTCGGCCTGCAGCTTTGTGGCTTACTGCCTGACGATTCTGGCTGCGGCCTCGCTGGCGCGGCGGTGGGGTGCGCGTCGCGTCGCACTGCTGGCGTCACTCTGCGCCGCGGCAGGGCTACTGCTGCTTGCCTGTGCCTCATCCTCGCTGCTGCTGGCGATCGGGCTGTTTATCGCCGGACTCAGTTCAGGCCTGGCTTCTCCGGCGCTGGCTGCCGCCGTGAGTCAGCGGGTCAGCTCTGCCCGGCAGTCGCGCATCAATACCCTGATCAATGCCGGCACCAGTGCCGGAATTATACTGACGGTGCCGGTACTGGCGATTTTACCCGGCGGCTGGCGGGCATCCTGTCTGCTGTTCGCCCTGCTGGCGCTGTTGTGTATATGGCCGATCATGCACGCATTACCCGGCGGTAAGGCAGTTGCTGACGCGACCCGCCAGCCCTGGCATCAACAACTGTTTCGCCGCTCAATGACCCGCCTGATCGTCATTGCCTTCGTGTCCGGCCTGACGAGCGCCGCCTGGTGGAGCTTCGGCTCTGCCCTGCTGCGCCAGCATGTCGGCCTTGATCCCGCCAGTACTCGCCTGCTGTGGCTGGTGGCAGGCGGCGCGGGCATTGTCGGCGCGGCTACCGGGCCGGTCGCGGCCCGGATCGGTCTGAATGCCGTTTACCGGCTGTCGCTGTTATGCATGGCGTTGCCATTGCTGGTCATTGCGTTCAGCCACGGCAATTCCCCCGGCTTACTGATTGCGGTGGCCTGTTGCGGTGCGGGTTACGTCACGCTGTCAGGGGTGTTGCTGGTCTGGGGCGCGAAGGCCACCGAAGAGGAACCTGCGACCGGCGTCGGCATGTTGTTTTTTATGCTGGCTGTCGGCCAGGTAGCAGGATCGCTGCTGTTTGGTCAGGGGTATGCTGCGCTGGGTGCGGTCATCACTCTGGTTCTGTTTGCTGCCAGCGCGCTGCTGTTGCTGTTTTTTGCCCCGTCAGAAGCCACGGGCTGTCAGGAAAAAAATAGACCCGCACGCTGCGGGTGAGAGGACGTTACAGAGAAAACTCTGCTCTGATTGGCAGCGCTGCCAGGGCGAAGTTCACTCTTTTGAAGCAGATCTGTTTTAATCCGTTGAGCGAAAGTAATAAAATGAATCAATCCGCAGTCGCCTGTTTTCGCCCATCCGCTGATAACTCAGATAACGCGGATATTGTTAATTCGCGGGTTAATTGTCTGGCTTAATAGATCCTGTTCCGGACCCAGATAATAAGGCACGGCACACTGCTTACCATCTTTGGTAAAAATAACCTGATTGTCATGCAGAAACAGCGCAGTGAAATGGCCCAGCACGACGCCATTTAACTCAAAACAATATTTTCTGGCTTCACGAAGCCCCTGCTTGCTATTCAGAAAATCAACAAATCGCATCACGCTGCGTCTCCTCCGACTCTCATCCGCTCTGTTTTCTTATTAAACAGAGATCAGGCGGAGGATAATATCTGTAAGCGCAGCGCGGATCATTAAGCTGGCGCGGTTTTCAGAATAGCCTGAATCGCGAATAATCAACCAGGCTGAACAGATCAAATAATCTCAGTACCTTCCCCCGACTGAGGCCGTCAGAGGAAATAGTTATGGTGCGGTCTGCGCATATTGCACCCCAGAAGCACGCACTTTATTGTAGTTTTTCAGTCAGCGTAACCGTGCAGCGCCATGAGGCAGATAATGGAAATTTTTGACGCAGATTCACGTTATATCAGAGCAATCCAGCAGATTTATGCCTGGCATGTTCTTAACGGCACCGGCTCATTTGAAACCGTACCGCCGGATGAGGCGGAGATTGAGCAGCGTCTGAAGAAGATTCAGCAGGCGGGTCTGCCGTGGTTCATCGCTGTGAGTGACGGCGAAGTACGGGGCTTCTGTTATCTGGCGCCCTACCGTCCCCGTCACGCCTATCGTTATACCCTGGAAGATTCAATCTATATCGATCCACAGTTTCGTCAGCGTGGTGTCGGCTCGCGTTTGCTGCGTCACGCCATCGCCTGGGCTGAAGAGGCGGGTTACCGTCAGTTGATTGCTAACGTCGGAGACAGCGAGAACCGCGCATCGGTTGCCCTGCATTGCGCGGCGGGCTTTGAAAGGGTGGGAACCCTGACGTCGGTCGGCTTTAAACATGGCCGCTGGCTCGATACCGTTTTTCTGCAGCGAGCGCTGGGTGTCGCGGATGCTGTGCTGCCCGCTGACAACTAAATGCGCTCCGGAGCGATAAAGGCGACCAGGCCTCGTTCACCGCCGATAAAGCTTCTGGTAATGTGTGCGCACAAAAACAAAAAATCCGGAAGCCTTTATGTTGTCGACAATTATTTACCGCAGCCATATCGCCGGGCACGTGCCAGTGAAATCGCTGACCGATTTGGCGGTAAAAGCCAATAAAATCAATGAATCATCTGATATTTCCGGTATTTTGTTGTTCAACGGCACGCACTTTTTTCAGGTACTGGAAGGCCCGGAACAGGCGGTAAAGGCGATCTACAGCCGGATTTGTCAGGACCCGCGTCATCATAACCTGGTGGAATTGATGCGCGATTACGCGCCATCGCGCCGCTTCGGCAACGTGGGCATGGAGCTTTTTGACCTGGGGCAACATGATAAAGAGACGGTGCTGGACGCGGTGCTGGCCAGATGCACCACAAAATTCCAGCTCACCTACGCCGATCGCGCTCTGCAGTTTCTGCGGACTTTTGTCGAGGCACGCGAAAAAGAGAACTATTTTGAGATCCCTGCGGCCAGCAGCTGGACCTTTATCCGTGATGAATCGCCCCGACGCGACGGTGAAGCAGAGCTGATCGCGGCTGATGAAGTGAATTTTGCCTTTCAGCCGATTGTCGATCCCCTTGCCTGTGAAATTGTCTCACTGGAAGCGCTGCTGCGCGGTCCACAGGGCGAACTGCCGCTCGACTATTTTTCACGGCTGCCGCGCGATCAGATCTATCTGACCGATCTGCAGTCGAAAAAGAGAGCTTTTGCGCAGGCCAGACGACTGGGAATTGAGGGGCTGACGCTCTCGATTAATCTGTTGCCGATGACGCTGGTGGAGGTGCCTGGTGCGGTCCCGTTCCTGCTGGAAGAAATTGCCGCTCAGGGTCTGGTGCCCGAGCAGATCATGG
>Ga0308167_1001215_pt1 | contig 32273 bp, 31 predicted proteins | sample PhyCR1_2_FD_202138 | JGI IMG/M metagenome (GOLD analysis project Ga0308167, IMG submission 202138) | Phyllosphere microbial communities from UC Gill Tract Community Farm, Albany, California, United States - DLSLRC.R1 | ecosystem: Host-associated > Plants > Phyllosphere > Unclassified | place... | reverse complement strand
TCAAGCCGGACTTCGTGCACGTGTTCGTCGCGGGCAAGGTCGCCGAGCAGGGCGGCCCGGAGCTCGCCGAGCGCCTCGAGAACGAGGGCTACGACCGCTACGTGCAGGCCGCAGCCGCAGCGGCGGGGAACTGATGATCACCGCACTCGCACCGGAGAAGTTCGACGAGGTCGTCGAGGGCCTCAAGGAGGTCCAGGACCCGGAACTCGGCGTGAACATCGTCGACCTCGGGCTCATCTACGACCTCGCCATGGACGACGAGGCGAACGCGCTCGTGATCAGCATGACGCTGACGAGCGCGGGCTGCCCGCTGACGGACGTCATCGAGGGTGACACCGCCAACGCGCTCGACGGCATCGTCGACGCGTTCCGGATCAACTGGGTCTGGATGCCGCCGTGGGGTCCGGAGCGGATCACCGATGACGGGCGCGAGATGATGCGCGCGCTCGGCTTCTCGATCTAGTCGCGACCACACCCGGACGGGAGGCGCGGTGCCAGCTGGCACCGCGCCTCCCGTCCGTCTGTGAGTCGCCCCGTCGGGCCCAGCTCGGTCCGGCCTGGTCGCCCGCCCAGGTCGCAGAAGATGTCGCCTTCGGCGCCGCAGGGCGACACGTCGTGCGACCACGGCGTCGAGCGCGCGGCATGTCGCGCGACCCCGGCCAACGCGCCCGGGCGTGCCGTGCGACCGCCGCGCGCACGCCGCGACGACGAGGGGCCCCGCACCGGTCGGTGCGGGGCCCCTCTCCGTGCAGGCGCTCGTCAGCGGCGGCCGAGCAGCTTCCACGCCAGCGGCACGATGCCCGCGGCGATGAGTGCCTTCGCGATGCCGCCCACGATGAACGGGTAGAGGCCGGCGGCGAGCACCGACTGCAGGTCGTTCGGGGCGCCGAGCGTCCCGAGCGCGACCGCCAGGTAGGGCAGGCCCGTCACGAACGGGATCGCACTCGCGAGGAGCATGGCCGCGGCCGCACGACCCACCTGGCGGTCCCAGTTGCGGCGAGCGAGCCAGCCGATGACGCCGGCCGCCGGGATGAAGCCGATGACGTAGCCGAAGCTCGGGACGGCGAGGGCGTGCAGGCCACCCGTGAAGCCGGCGAAGAACGGCGCACCGGCGAGCCCGGCGACCGCGTAGACGAGCAGCGAGAGCATGCCGCGGCGGGCACCGAGGGTCGCGCCGACGAGCACGACCGCCAGGGTCTGCCCCGTGATCGGCACCGGCCACATCGGCACCTCGAGCTGGGCCATGGCGGCGGTGAACAGCGCGCCGCCGGCGATCAGCGCGGCGTCGGTGGCCACTCCCTGGGTGCGCAGACGGTCTGCGAGGACTGCGCGGGGAGCGAACCCGGTGGCGTTCGTCATGGATTCTCCTAGAATGGACTGCTGGTCCCGTTCGGAACCATCGGTCCCGTCAGCGTAGCGGTGCACCTCCCGCACACGTCGTTGTGCAAAACCACCAACTGATTGGACGTCCTCTGTGCTTGCCGTGCACGAACTCGAGATCCGCGTCGGAGCTCGCCTCCTCATGGAGGACGTGTCCTTCCGTGTCGAGAAGGGCGACAAGATCGGACTCGTCGGCCGCAACGGCGCGGGCAAGACGACGATGACGAAGGCCCTCGCGGGGGAGACGCAGCCGACCGGCGGCAAGATCGAGCGCGGCGGCGAGATCGGCTACCTGCCGCAGGACCCGCGCTCCGGTGACCCGGAGGAGACCGCGCGCAAGCGCATCCTCGACGCCCGCGGGCTCGGCGAGCTCGTCGAGGGCATCCGCCTCGCGACGCTCGACATGGCGAGCGACGACCCCGCCGTCGCCGAGAAGGCGATGCGTCGGTACAGCCGGTTGGACGACCAGTTCAACGCGCTCGGCGGGTACGCGGCCGAGGCCGAGGCGGCGTCGATCGCCTCGAACCTCAAGCTGCCGGACCGCATCCTCGACCAGCAGCTCAAGACGCTGTCGGGTGGTCAGCGCCGCCGCATCGAGCTCGCGCGCATCCTGTTCTCGGACGCCGAGACGATGATCCTCGACGAGCCGACGAACCACCTCGATGCCGACTCGGTCGTCTGGCTGCGCGAGCACCTCAAGACGTACTCCGGCGGCGTCATCATCATCTCCCACGACGTCGAGCTCGTGGACGAGGTGGTGAACCGCGTCTTCTACCTCGACGCCAACCGGCAGAGCATCGACGTCTACAACATGGGTTGGAAGCTCTACCAGCGCCAGCGTGCAGCCGACGAGGAGCGTCGCCGCAAGGAGCGCGCGAACGCCGAGAAGAAGGCCGCCACGCTCAAGGACCAGGCCGCCCGTTTCGGTGCGAAGGCCTCGAAGGCCGCCGCGGCGCACCAGATGGTGGCGCGTGCGGACAAGCTGCTCGCCGGCCTCGAGGACGAGCGCGTCGCCGACCGCGTCGCCAAGCTCCGGTTCCCGACCCCGGTGTCCTGCGGTCGCACGCCGCTCATGGCCGAGGGGCTCTCCAAGTCGTACGGGTCGCTCGAGATCTTCGCGGGTGTGGACCTGGCGATCGACCGCGGTTCGCGTGTGGTCATCCTCGGCTTCAACGGTGCCGGCAAGACGACGCTGCTCCGCATCCTCGCGGGCGCCGACAAGCCGGACACGGGCGAGATCCTGCCCGGGCACGGCCTGCGCATCGGGTACTACGCCCAGGAGCACGAGAACATCGACGTCAACCGCACCGTCATCGAGAACATGGTGTCGGCGTCGACGGAGCTCAACGAGACCGAGGCCCGTCGTGTCCTCGGATCGTTCCTCTTCACGGGCGACGACGGCTACAAGAAGGCCGGCGTGCTGTCCGGCGGCGAGAAGACCCGACTGTCGCTCGCGATGATCGTGGTCTCGGGCGCGAACGTGCTGCTCCTCGACGAGCCGACGAACAACCTCGACCCGGCGTCGCGTGAGGAGATCCTCGGCGCCCTGGCCGGGTACGAGGGCGCGGTCGTGCTCGTGTCGCACGACGCCGGTGCGGTCGAGGCGCTCAACCCCGAGCGTGTGCTGCTCCTGCCGGACGGCACCGAGGACCACTGGAACAAGGACTACGCGGAGCTCATCGAGCTCGCGTAGCGCGCGCTGGCGCGGCGTCTCGCCTCGGCGAGGCGCCGCGCTCGTCGCGAAGCGCCGCGCTCGTCGCGAAGCGCCGCGCTCAGCGCGAGACGCCGCCGAATCGGGCGGCGTCTCGCGCCTGGCGCGGTGTCTCGCTCGTGAGCCGGAGTACGTCGCTCGTCGGGCCCGAGATGGTGCGCCACAGGCGGCCTGGAGGCGCGGGGCGGCCCCGCCACGCGCCTCCAGGCCGGGTCGGTCGGGTGTCAGACCGTGTCGCGCGTCTCGATACGCCGCGTACGTCTCGAGACGCCGCGTGTGTCGCGAGACGCGGCCCGATCTGGCGGCGTCTCGCGGGGGAGACGGCGTCTCGCGGCCGGGACGGCGTCTCGCGGCCGGGACGGCGTCTCGTCTCGCTGAGACGAGACGCGACGCGACGCGACGAGACGACGCGAGACAGGATGCCGCGGCGGTGTCCTCAGCTGCGACGGGAGGCGAGCAACTCGTCCTCGATCTCGGCGTCGGTCTTCGGCCGGGCGTCCTTGCGGCGCTGCCGCTCCTGGGCACGCTCGCGCTCTTCCGGGTCGTCCTGGTTGAGGTTCCGGTACTCCTGCACCATGAGGTACGCCAGGAACCCGAACCCGCCGGCTGCGAACATGAACCACTGGATGAAGTAGCTCAGGTGCAGCCCGGTGTCGGCGGTCGGGCGTTCCCACCCGAGCGGACGGGCCTCGGTCGGGGCCGGCGACTCGGACGCGAGCTGGCCGTAGGCGCCGGTGTAGATCGGCGTGTCGACCTTCTTCGCGACGTCGGAGAGCGTGACGGACTGCACCTGGTCGGTGTGCGCCGGGTCCGTGCGGCCGGGGATGCGCGGCTCGCTCTCCTGCAGTCGGACGATCGCGGTGACCTCGCCGGACGGGGGAGCGGGGACGTGGTCGGGGGCGTCCTGCGCGTTGCCGGTGGGGACCCAGCCGCGGTCGACGACGAACGCGCGGCCGTCGGTGGTGACGAGGGGGGTGAGGACCTCGAACCCTGGTTGTCCGTTGTGCACGCGGTTCCGGACGAGCAACTGGTCGTCGGTGTCGTACCGTCCGGTGACGCTCACCCGGAGCCAGGTCTGCGAGTCGTCCCAGCTCGAGGCCTTCGGGAGCGCCTGGTCGAGCGGCACCGGGGTGTGCTCGTAGTTCTGCGCGACCTGCTCGTTCTGGCGGACGGCCTCGTTCCGGCGGTCCCACTGCCACATGCCGAACAGGGCGCAGACGATCGCGAAGGCGACGGCGATCGCGAAGTACCCGAGCCAGCGTCGGCTCTGCACGAAGCGCCAGCCGACGAACGGTTCGTCCGGGTCGCGTTCGACGGTCGCCGGGCTCGTGTCGGCTGCCGCTGCGGCGCGCGCGATCTTCTGCGCGTGCCGTCGGCCGTAGCGCGAACTCGGGTCGAAGCGGTCGCTCACCGACGCTCCCCGGCTGCGCGCGCTCCGACGTCGTTCTTCGGGGCGTCGGCCGGGTCGCGCTCGTCGTCGAGGCGGTCCACGTCCTCGTGCATGCCGGTCACGCGCACCGGGAAGGACCGGGAGCGCAGGTAGTCGGCGAGGAAGTCACGGTGTTCTTCGCACGCGGCCCAGATCTTCACCCGGTCGGTCGCGTGGATGCGCGGGTTGCGCCAGTTGACGCGCCACGCTGCGGTGGAGCTGCAGCCGGCGCGGGAGCACACGGGCGTCGAGCCGGGCTCCGTGAAGAGGTCGAACGTGGCGCCCATCAGCGACGGCCCCACACCTTGGAGCGGTCGCCGTGGCGCTGCCATTCCTCCTGCGCGTGGTGGGCTTCCTCACGCAGACGGTCCTGCTCGGCGCGGTAGGCCTCGGCCCGGGCGTCCTCCTGCTGTTCGCGGAGTCGCGGGTCGACGGCGTCGTAGAGCTCGATCGCTCCGGCCGGGCGCACGATGTCGCTCTCGGCGCGGCTGCCCGCGTTCGCGATGATGACCGCGACCCAGGGGATGACGCCGGCGAGGACGATCGGGATGACCGCGAGCCAGGTGTGCCAGATCGACCAGACGAGCACGGCACCGATGAAGAACACGACGCGCAGTGCCATCTGCCACACGTAGCGGGACAGGCGGTGCGCACGGTCCTGCTCCGGAGAGTCCGGAAGGGTGGTGATGCTGTGCGTCGTCTTCATACGGTGTTCTTTCCTCTGCCCACGGTCAAGCCTAAGCCCGCATGGCCGGACATGGGTGCAGTGCGCGGGTGCCGGATGTCGGGTTTCTGCTCGGGTACGCTCGTCCGGGCGTGTCCGAGCCGTGACCGGACCGGCGCGCCGAGCACCCCACACCGAACGGAGCGACCATGAGCACCCCCCGTACCGTCCTCATCACCGGCGGCAACCGCGGCATCGGCCGTGCCCTCGCGGAGCGCTTCGTCGCCGCCGGCCACCGCGTCGCGGTCACGTCCCGCAGCGGTCAGGGCGGCCCCGAGGGTGCGCTGACGGTGCAGGCCGACATCACCGACACCGCGTCGGTCGACGCCGCCTACACGCAGGTCGAGGCGGAGCTCGGCCCGGTCGAGGTCCTCGTCGCGAACGCCGGGATCACCAACGACCAGCTGCTGCTCCGGATGTCCGAGGAGGACTTCACGAGCGTCATCGACACGAACCTCACCGGGACCTTCCGCGTCGTCAAGCGCGCCACCAAGGGCATGATGAAGGCGAAGTTCGGCCGCATCGTGCTCATGTCGAGCGTCGTCGGCGCCTACGGCCAGGTCGGCCAGGTCAACTACGCGTCGTCGAAGGCCGCCCTCGTCGGGATGGCCCGGTCGATCACGCGCGAGCTCGGGTCCCGCGGCATCACGGCGAACGTCGTCGCGCCCGGCTTCATCCAGACCGACATGACGGCCTCGCTGCCCGAGGAGCTGCAGGCCGAGTTCAAGAAGCAGATCCCGGCGGCGCGCTACGGCACCGTCGACGACGTCGCGGACGCCACGCTGTTCCTCGCGGGCGACGGCGCCGGCTACATCTCCGGCGCGGTCGTCCCGGTCGACGGCGGCCTCGGGATGGGCCACTAGGGCGCGAAACCGGCGCGAGTCTCGTCTCGCCGGGCATGAGACTCGGCCTGCGCGACAGAATTCGCGGCCTCGTGCGCGAGAAACGTCGCTGAGGCCGAGACTCGGCACGGCACCGACGTGGGTCGGCGAGTGCGACTCAGCCGCGCAGGCCCAGCGTCGCGAGCACGCTCGACAGGTCGCGGTCGACGACGGCGACGTCCGCCTGCTCGCGCACGCGCGGCTTCGCGTCGAACGCCACCGACAGGGCGGCGACGCGCATCATCTCGAGGTCGTTCGCGCCGTCGCCGACCGCGACCGTCCGGACGAGGTCCACGCCGTCGGCGTCGGCCCACTCCCGGAGCGCGACGGCCTTGGCGTGCGCGTCGACGACGTCGCCGAGCACCCGCCCGGTCAGGACGCCGTCGGTCACCTCGAGCCGGTTGGCGCGGCAGTGGTCGAGTCCGAGGCGCTCCGCGAACGGGTCGAGGACCTCGTGGAAGCCTCCGGAGACCACACCGACGGTGCCGCCGGCGGCGTGCACGCCGCGGACCAGCTGGTCGGCGCCCCGCGTCACGCGGACCGCGTCCTGTGCACGACGGAAGACGTCGACCTGGAGGCCCGCCAAGGTCGCGACACGCTCCCGGAGGCTCTCGGCGAAGTCGATCTCGCCGCGCATGGCGCGCTCCGTGATCGCCGCGACCTGTGGTCGGGTCCCGGCGGTGTCCGCCAGGAGTTCGATGACCTCGTCCTCGAGGAGCGTGGAATCGGCATCGAGGACGACGAGGAAGCGTGGCACGCACCAACGGTACCGACTGTCGGAGGCGCGGCCGACGTGCGTTACGTCAGCCGCGCCTCCAGGCCGGTCCTGGTGGTTCGCGTCTACGCGTCGACGCGGACGCCCTTGCCGACCACCGTGATGCCGGACGCGGTGACCGTGAAGCCGCGTGCCTCGTCCGCCTCCCGGTCGACGCCGACCTGCGCACCAGGAGCGATCACGACGTCCTTGTCGAGGATCGCGCGGTTCACGATCGCGCCCGCGCCGATCGACGCGCGCTCGAAGACGATCGAGTCCAGGACCTTCGCGCCGGAGTCGATCCCGCACCACGGGCCGATCATGCTGCGTTCGACCTGCGCACCCGAGACCAGGCAGCCGAGCGACACGAGCGAGTCGACCGTCGAGCCGGTGTTCCCGTTGGCGTCGCGCACGAACTTCGCCGGCGGCAGGTTCGTCTGCTGGTTGAAGATCGGCCAGTCCTGGTTGTACAGGTTGAACACCGGCACGGGCGCGATGAGGTCCATGTGGGCGTCGAAGAACGAGTCGATCGTCCCCACGTCGCGCCAGTAGTACCGGTCGCGCTCGTTCGAGCCGGGGACCCCGTTGCGCTTGAGGTCGTAGACGCCGGCGTCGCCGCGGTTCACGAAGTCCGGGACGATGTCGCCGCCCATGTCGTGGTTCGACGTCTCGATCTGGCCGTCGCGGAGGACCGCGTCGACGAGGGCATCGGCGTCGAAGACGTAGTTGCCCATCGACGCGAGGATCTCGCCGGGGGAGTCGGACAGGCCCACGGCGTCCGTCGGCTTCTCGAGGAACGCCTCGATCTTCGTCGGGTCGTCGTCGGCGACCTGGATCACGCCGAACTGGTCGGCCAGGCCGATCGGCTGCCGGATCGCTGCGACGGTCGCGCTGCGGCCGGAGGCGATGTGCGCCTCGACCATCTGGTGGAAGTCCATCCGGTACACGTGGTCCGCGCCGACCACGACGACGATGTCGGGGCGCTCGTCGCGGAGCAGGTTGAGCGACTGCAGGATCGCGTCGGCCGACCCGGCGAACCAGCGCTTGCCGAGTCGCTGCTGCGCGGGCACGGACGCGACGTAGGAGCCGAGCAGCCCCTCCATGCGCCAGGTCTCCGCGACGTGACGGTCGAGACTGTGCGACTTGTACTGCGTCAGGACGACGATCTTCTGCAGCCCGGAGTTCACCAGGTTCGAGAGCGCGAAGTCGATGAGACGGAAGTTCCCGCCGAACGGGACAGCGGGCTTCGCCCGGTCGGCCGTGAGCGGCATGAGCCGTTTGCCCTCACCGCCGGCGAGCACGATGCCGAAGACCTTCTTTGGAGCCATGCCGTTCACAGTAGGCGTCAGCACTGGGAACCGGTTACCGTGAACGCGTGCGAGTCGATCTGCTGACCAGGGAGTATCCGCCGGAGGTCTACGGCGGTGCGGGTGTCCACGTGGCCGAACTGACCGCGGCGCTCCGCTCCGGGACCGACACCGAGGTGCGCGTCCGCGCCTTCGGTGCGTTCCGCGACGAGGCCGACGTGTGGGCGTACCGCACGCCCGACGGCCTCGAGCAGGCGAACGGCGCGCTCCAGGCGCTCGGCACCGACGTCGCCATCGCGGCTGACGTCGAGGGTGCAGACGTTGTGCACTCGCACACCTGGTACGCGAACTCGGCGGGCCGGATCGCGCAGTTGACCCATGGGATCCCGCACGTCGTCACGGCGCACAGCCTCGAGCCGCTGCGGCCGTGGAAGGCCGAGCAGCTCGGCGGCGGCTACCGGCTGTCGAGCTGGATGGAGCGCGAGGCGTTCGAGCACGCCGACGGTGTCATCGCGGTGTCGAAGGCCATGCGCGCGGACATCCTCCGCTCGTACCCGTCGATCGACCCCGCGAAGGTGCACGTCGTCTACAACGGCATCGACATCGACGAGTGGAAGCCCACCGTCGACGAGGACGCCGTCCGGGCCCTCGGGATCGACCCGTCCCGGCCCAGCGTGGTGTTCGTCGGGCGGATCACCCGGCAGAAGGGCCTGCCCTACCTGCTCCGTGCCGTGGCGTCGCTGCCGCCGGAGGTCCAGATCGTGCTCTGCGCGGGCGCCCCGGACACGCCGGAGATCATGGCCGAGGTCACGGGTCTCGTCGACGCGTTGCGCGCCGATCGTGACGGCGTCGTCTGGATCGACCGGATGCTCGCCCACCAGGAGATCGTCAACGTGCTGTCCTCGGGCACCGTGTTCGTGTGCCCGTCCATCTACGAGCCGCTCGGGATCGTCAACCTCGAGGCCATGGCCTGTGGCATCCCCGTCGTCGGCACCGGCACCGGGGGCATCCCCGAGGTCGTCGCGGACGGGCTGACCGGTCGCATCGTGCCGATCGACCAGGCACAGGACGGCACCGGCACCCCGACGGATCCCGATCGCTACGTGGCCGACCTCGCGGCGACGCTCAACGAGGTGCTCGCGGACGAGGGGCTGGCGAAGCTGATGGGCCGCGCCGGACGGCTCCGCGTCGAGACGGAGTTCACCTGGGGCGCGATCGCGGAGCGGACACGGCAGGTCTACGACGAGGTGCTCGGCCGGAACCTCTAGGCTGGTCGCATGCCCTCGGTCGTGCGCTTGTCAGACGTCTCCGTGGTCCGCAACGGGGCCACCATCCTCGACGGGATCTCGTGGGAGGTGCAGGACGACGAACGCTGGGTCGTGCTCGGTGCCAACGGTGCCGGCAAGACCACGCTGCTGCAGGTCGCGGGTGCGCAGACCTTCCCGACCTCGGGTGACGTCGAGGTGCTCGGCACGGAACTCGGCGGTGCCGACCTCTTCGAGCTGCGGCCCCGCATCGGCTTCGCCTCGACCGCCCTCGCCCGACGCATCCCGGTGACCGAGAAGGTCATCGACGTGGTGCTCACGGCGGCGTACTCGGTCACCGGCCGCTGGAACGAGGAGTACGAGGAGCTCGACGTCCGCCGAGCCCAGCGTGTGCTCGAGGAGTGGGGCCTCGGCGCCTTCACCGACCGCACGTTCGGCGAGCTGAGCGACGGCGAGCAGAAGCGCGTCCAGATCGCCCGCGCCGTGATGACGGACCCCGAGATCCTGTTCCTGGACGAGCCCGCGGCGTCGCTCGACCTCGGCGCCCGCGAGAGCCTCGTGCGCACCCTCGGCGGCTACGCCCAGAGCGAGGACTCGCCCGCGATCGTCATCGTCACCCACCACGTCGAGGAGATCCCGGCCGGGTTCACCCACGTGCTGGTGCTCTCCGACGGCCACGTGCAGGCAGCCGGTCCCATCGACGAGGTGCTCACGGCGGCGACGCTCACCGAGGCGTTCGGAATCGAGCTCACCGTGTCGAAGGACGCCGGCCGGTACACGGCACGCGCGGCTTGATCCTGCTCCACATCCCGCCCACCGTCTGGTAACGTAGACGGCTGGCGCAAGCCGACGACTTCCGGCGTGGTGCTTGTTCGAGCATTCGCGCAGTCCGACCCATCACCGTTATCCGAGGAATCTCCATGAAGACCGACATCCACCCCGAGTACCGCGCCATCGTCTTCCGTGACCTGGCCTCCGGTGAGACGTTCCTGACGCGTTCGACCGCGAACAGCGACAAGACCATCGAGCTCGACGGTGCGACCTACCCGGTCATCGACGTCGAGATCTCCTCCGCGTCGCACCCGTTCTACACGGGCAAGCAGCGCATCCTCGACTCGGCCGGTCGCGTCGAGAAGTTCAACCAGCGCTTCAAGGGCTTCGGCAAGTAAGCAGGCTCTGCACGCCGACGGGCGGCTCTCCTTCGGGAGGGCCGCCCGTTTCGTGTGCCCGGGGCGTGCCGGTCGCCCGGACCGGTGCGGGCGCGTGGTGCGGGGCGGTGCGGTGCGGTTCGGGGCGCCTGCGCACAACGCAAGTGCGTTCGCACCGCGGACTTCCGCGGTTCGGGATGACTTTGGTTGTGCGGCCGTCCGCCCCGGCTCGCGCACGGCCCGCGCGCGGCTCGCGATTGCGCCCCGTGGGGGACAGTGCGCCCCGTTGTGCGGGGGCGCCGTGTTCGGCACGGGGCGCAGGGGCGCGGGTCAGTCGCCGTTGCGGTGGGGCCAGCGGCCGTCGGCGGTGAAGGACGGGTCGCGCTTCTTCCGCATGTAGTCCTGGAACGAGGTCGCCTGCTCGGCGCACCAGCCGACCTGCTTCCGGTGGAGCTCCTCGGCGGAGACACCGAGCTCCTCCGGGTACCTCGCGGCGATGGCCTGCGCGACACGCCCGGCAGCGATGGCGTCGGCTCCGGCGTCGTGCGCGTCGTCCAGGGTCACGCCGTAGAGCTCCGACGCGGCCTCGAGCGTGCGCTTGCCCTTCCGGTAGGTGTCCAGCGCCTTGTCGATGACGAGCGGGTCCACGATGTTGCCCACGACGGGGGAGGCGATGCCGTGGCGCTTGGCCTCGCGGTCGAGGACGGTGAGGTCGTACGGAGCGTTGTAGATCACGAGGGGGATACCGCGGGCGAACACGGCCTCGACCGCGGCGATGATCTCGGCGACGACCTCACCGGCGGGACGCCCCTCGGCCCGGGCACGCTCGGTGGTGATCCCGTGCACGGCGGCGGCACCCTCGGGGATCTCGACGCCGGGGTCGGCGATCCACGCACCCTCGACGATCGACCGGCCGGTCATGTCGATCAGGCCGACGTGCGCGGTGACGATGCGGGCGGTCTCGACGTCCACACCGGTGGTCTCGAGGTCGAACACGCCGAGCGCGTGCCACCAGGGGCGGCCGGTGAGGTCCTGCGCCGGGGCGGGCGTGTCGAGCTGTGCTGTGGGGATCGTCACGGCCACAGGCTAACCGGACGCACCGACACGACCACCGCGACCCGCCTGGCGGGGCCGAGCCGCGCCTCCAGGCCGGTGCCGACGACGGGGGGACGTGCGCCGCAGGGCGGGGCCGCCCGCCTACCCGACCGGCGCGCCGACGTGCAGCCAGTAGAACGACTGCGTGCCCATCGTCAGCGTGACGTTCCCCGCCTCGTCGAAGGACGGGAACGTCCCGCCGCCGAACAGGTCGTACAGCGGCCGCCCGGCGAACTCCGGGGCCGAGACCGTCACCGAGGTCGGGTTCGTGGCGAACGAGAACACGCAGAGGACGTCCTCCGCCGAGGGACCGAACTGCTGCCCGGAGCCCGCCCACGAACGGACGAACGCGAGCACCGAGTCGTTCGAGGTCTCCTGCACGTCGAGCGTCCCGAGGCCGAAGACCGGGTGCGCCTTCCGGACGTGGATGACGTTCCGGACCCAGTGCAGCAGCGAGCGTGACTGGGCGAGCTGCGCCTCGACGTTGACCTGCGCGTAGTTGTACACGAGGGACTGGACGACGGGCAGGTAGAGCTTGCCCGGATCCGCGGTGGAGAAGCCAGCGTTGCGGTCCGGCGTCCACTGCATCGGGGTACGGGACGAGTCGCGGTCCGGGAGCCAGATGTTGTCGCCCATGCCGATCTCGTCGCCGTAGTACAGGAACGGTGAGCCGGGCAGCGAGAACAGCAGTGCGTGGATGAGTTCGAGTTCGGCGCGGGAGTTGTCGAGCAGGGGAGCGAGGCGCCGGCGGATGCCGATGTTCGAGCGCATCCGGGGGTCGTAGCCGTACCAGCCGTACATCGCCTGGCGGTACTCCTCGCTCACCATCTCGAGGGTGAGCTCGTCGTGGTTGCGGAGGAACACGCCCCACGCGGCGCTGGACGGCACGTCGAGGGTCTCGGAGAGGATCGCCTTCAGCTCGGCGGCGTGCTGGGCGCGCAGCGAGTAGAAGATGCGCGGCATCACCGGGAAGTCGAACGCCATGTGGCACTCCGGCTCCTCGTCGGTGCCGAAGAACGCCGCCGTCTCACGGGGCCACTGGTTCGCCTCGGCGAGCAGGACACGCCCGGGGTACTCGTCGTCGACCATCGCCCGGAGCTTCTTGATGAACTCGTGGGTCTCCGGTTCGCCCTCGCCGTTGCCCTCCTCGGACTCGAACAGGTACGGGATCGCGTCGAGCCGGAGCCCGTCGACGCCCAGGTCGAGCCAGTGCCGTACGACGTCGTACACGGCCTCCACCACGGCGGGGTTCTCGAAGTTGAGGTCGGGCTGGTGCGAGAAGAACCGGTGGAAGAAGAACTGGCGTCGGACGGGGTCGAAGGTCCAGTTGGACTCCTCGGTGTCGACGAAGATGATCCGGATGTTCTCGTAGTCGGTGTCGGTGTCGCGCCACACGTAGAAGTCGCCGTAGGGGCCGTCCGGGTCCTCGCGGGACTGCTGGAACCACTCGTGCTGGTCGCTCGTGTGGTTGATCACCATGTCGATGACGATCCGCATGTTGCGCTCGTGCGACTTCGTGACGAGCTCGCGGAAGTCGTCGAGGGTGCCGAACTCCGGCAGGATCGCCTTGTAGTCGGCGATGTCGTAGCCGCCGTCGCGCATCGGCGACTTGAAGAACGGCGGTAGCCACAGGGCGTCGACGCCGAGCCACTGCAGGTAGTCGAGCTTGCCGATGACCCCCTGGATGTCACCGATCCCGTCACCGTTCGAGTCGACGAACGAGCGGATCATGCACTCGTAGAAGACCGAGCGCTTGTACCACTGCGGGTCCAGGGTCAGGCCGGGGAGCTGGATCGGGGCGGTGAACGTCACCATGGACACGCTAGGCCGCCGCCGGTCCGGTTGTCCGCAGGAAGCACGGACTGCATCGCCCGGACGGGCGGCCTGGAGGCGCGGCTCGCCCTTCGCAGGCGGGTCACGCCTGCGAGTTGTCCAGGTTTCGTCGTGGGGTGACGCCGGTGCACCGGCACGCGTTCGTAGACTGGCCGGGATGCAACCGCCCGTGCTCTCCCCGTACCAGTCGCTGATGGCCGCCACCCCGGTCGTGCACCGCACCGTGCAGGTCGACGGCCGCACCACGCACTACTGGGAGTACGGCCCCGCCGACGCGGAGCAGACCGTGCTCGCCGTGCACGGCTTCCGCGGGGACCACCACGGGCTCGAGACCATCGCCGCGCACCTGGTCGGTGTCCGGGTGATCGTGCCGGACCTGCCCGGATTCGGGATCTCCGACCCGCTCCCGGAATCCGACATCGACGCCTACGTCGCGTGGCTGACCGGGTTCCACCAGGCGCTCGGCCTCCGCAGTGACGCCGTCGTGCTGGGACACTCGTTCGGCTCGATCGTCGTGTCCGCCACCGTCGCCGCCGGCCTCGAGACCCGCCTGCTCGTCCTCGTGAACCCGATCGCCGCGCCGGCGTTGCAGGGCCCGCGGGCGGTCGGCACGGGCATCGCGATCGGCTACTACCGCGCGGGCGCGGTGCTGCCCAAGGCCCTCGGGCTCGGGCTGCTCCGGAACCCGGCGATCGTGCGGGCGATGAGCATCGCGATGCTGAAGTCGCACGACCGCGACCTCCGCCGCTGGGTGCACGACCAGCACGACCGCTACTTCTCGGCGTTCGCGAACCGCACGAGCGTGCTCGAGGCGTTCCGCACCTCGGTCACCCACGACGTGTCGGAGTACGCCGACCGGATCGGGGTCCCCGTGCTCATGATCGCGGCGGAGCACGACGACATCACGGCCGTGCCGGAGCAGCAGGCGTTGGCCGCACGGCTCCGGGACGCCGAACTGGTCGTCATCCCGCAGGTGGGGCACCTCGTGCACTACGAGACGCCGGACGTCGCCGCTGCCGCGGTCCTGCGCCGGATGGCGGACACGCCCGCCGGGCGGGGCGAGAAGGCGAAGGCCACCCGTGGGTCGAAGGCCACTCGCGCGTCGAAGGCCGCGAAGCCGTCCGGGGCCGCCTCGTGAGCCGCCTGCGCATCGGCATCGATTGCCGGTACGTGCGGATCAGACGGCACGACGGCATCAGCCGGTTCACCGCCGGCGTGGTCGCGAACCTGCCCGACCGGCACGACTACACGCTGCTGGTCAACGACGAACGACAGCTCGAGTCCCTGCCCGAGGGGCTGGCGTGGGAACTCCTGCCGGCGCCGACCGACGCTGGCGAACCCCTCGTGGCCCGGAAGGTGAACCGGCTCGGGCTCGACGCGGTGTTCTCGCCGATGCAGACCATGGGGTCCCGGGGGCGCGACTACGCCCTCGTCCTGACCCTGCACGACCTCATCTACTACCGGAACCGCACGCCGCCGCGCGAGTTCTCGTGGCCGATCCGTCTCGGCTGGCGCGCGTTCCACCTGAGCTGGGCACCGCAGCGGTTCCTGCTGAACGGTGCGGACGGGGTCGTGACCGTGTCGAAGACCACCGCCGGGCTGATCGATGCCCACCGCCTGACGAAGCGCCCCGTCACCGTCGCCTACAACGCCGCCGACCCCGCTGCACCCCGGCCGACGGGCGGCGGCCGCGAGAAGACCCTGGTCTACATGGGGTCGTTCATGCCCTACAAGAACGTCGAGACCCTGGCCGCTGCACTCCCGCTGCTCGGTGCCGACTGGGTGTTGCACTGCATGTCACGGGTGTCCGACGCCGACCGTGCACGGTTGGAGCAGCTCGCGCCCGCCGGTGCGATCGTGTTCCACGACGGGGCCTCCGACGACGAGTACCTGTCGGTGCTGCGATCGGCGACCGCGCTGGCGACGGCCTCGTACGACGAGGGCTTCGGGATCCCGCTGGTCGAGGCGATGGGCGTCGGCACCCCGGTCGTCGTCAGTGACGTCCCGATCTTCCGGGAGATCGGTGGGGACGCTGCGGAGTACTTCGACCCGTCGTCGCCGTCGGCGGTCGCGGCTGCGGTGCGCCGGCTCGAGGCCCGGTGGGACGACGCCTCGCACGCGTCGCTCGCGCAGGCCGCACAGTTCCGGTGGGACGAATCCGCCGAGCAGGTCGTGCGGGCGGTCGAGCGTGCGGTCGCGGCGCGGTCGGGCCGAGCGGCGCGCTGACGCCACTGGCCGCATAGTCTTTCGCGCGAGAGCGACTCCCTGCCGCCGCGCGCTCGGGAAGGGCGCGCCAGAGCGACAGACTGCCGCGGGAGAACGGCGTCAGACTGTCGCTTTCGAGTTCAGCATCGCGATCGGTGCTCTGTGGCGCGAAAGCGAATCCTTCCCGTCACGGGCTCGAGTCCGGTCCGTCAGAGGGACAGGCTGCCGCGGGAGTTCGGCGCCAGACTGTCGCTTTCGCGAAAGGGTCGTGCCGGAGCCCGCGGCACGGCACGGCCGGGGCTCACCGTCAGGGGAGCGCGGACTCCACCGACGCGCCGGGGAACACCGCGCGGGTCTCCTGCGTGGCCTTCGCCACGATCGCGCCGAGGGCGTTCCCGGTACCGCGCGTCACGACCGTGATCGTCTGGTCCGCAGGATCGTCCGAGGGGCCGTCCTCGCCCCACGAGCAGCGGACGCCCGAGACCCCGCCGATCGCCGCCAGCTGCCGCGCGAGGTCGAGGCGCTTCTCGGTGACCGCGGCGTCGGCGGAGACCCCGACCTGCACCTCGCCGAGATCGGCGATCGCGAACACCCGCACCCCGTTCCCGCTGACGTCGTCGGCCGCGGCCGCGAGGGCGTCGACCGCCACGGTCTGCTCGGCCTCGGGCAGGCTGGGGGACACCGTGACGGTGCTCTCGACGTCGTAGCTCGCAAACGAGGTCTTCTTCGGCTCCTCGTCCGTGACACGTTGGACCCCGCTGACGTCGCGGGCAGCGCTGTCGAAGCGGTCGAGAGCGGCGTCCGGGCGTGGGAAGACCCCACCGACTCCGTTCTGGACGCTCCCGATGATCGTGATGAGCACCACGGCGAGCACCCCGGCTGCGATGACGACCCCGACGCCGACGAGGGCACTGCGACGCACGCGCTGCCGCGGGGTCCGGACTGCCATCGACGCGGTGCCGTGGCCGAACGCGCGGTCGAGGTCGTCGTCATCGTCGGTGGCGTCGGGCTGCCCCCACCCCGGACGCACACCGCCTGGTCCGTCGGACGTCATGTCAGCCCCCTCACGCGCTCAGGTCTGCGAGTGCATCGGAGCCTAGTACTCCCGGCGCTCGAGGGGGTTCTGGTACTCGAACGTGTACCGGCCCGGCCCGTCGGACACCCCGTCGGACACCCCGTCGATCGGGTCGTCGAACCGGACGAGTTCGGCGTGGAACCGCTCGGGGTCCCACCGGAACGAGTGCACGGAGCCGTTGCGGATCGGCGTGCTGTGCCGGTCGGCGGTCCCCGGGGCGGCCGCGTTCACGATGCTGCGGATCACGGCACCGTGGGTCGCGACGACCACGCTGCCGGCGTCGTACCGGACGGCGATCTCGCCGAGCGTCTCGGTGACCCGGGCGAGAAGCGCGCTCCGGGACTCGCGACCGGGGACGTCGTCGTGCGGGTAGCGGGCCAGGACCTCGTCGTTCGTCAGGCCCTCGGCGTCGCCGTACGAGCGTTCGGCCAGCCCCGGGTAGGCGACGGGTGCCGCGAGGCCGAGGTGTTCCGCGATGATCGACCCGGTCTCGAACGCACGCGACAGCGGCGACGCGACGACGGCGTCGAACGAGCGTCGCTCGAGCAGCGTCGCGGTCGAGGCCGCCTGCCGCCGTCCGGTGTCGTTGAGCGGGATGTCCGTGGAGCCCTGGATGCGCCGTTCGGCGTTCCAGTCGGTCTCGCCGTGCCGGACCAGGTAGAGGAGCGTCGTCACCGCTCGATCATCGCAGACGGGTCGAGACGCGCCGCCAGGGCCTCGAGCGTCTCGGTGGTGCCCGCGTCGAGCTTGACGGCTGCCCGGCGGTCGCTGCGGGTCTCGCCGCGGTTGATGATGACGACTGGGTGCTTGCGGCGCGCGGCGTGGTCGACGAGCCGGACGCCGGAGTTGACGGTGAGCGAGGAGCCGACGACGACGAGTGCCTCGGCCTCGGCGACGATGGACACGGCCTCGCGGAACTTCTCGGCCGGCACGAACTCGCCGAAGAACACGACGTCGGGCTTGAGGACGCCGCCGCACACCGAGCAGTCGGGCACCCGGAAGCGCTCGACGTCGGTGATCTCGACGTCGCCGTCCGGCTGGAGCTGCACGGAACCGGGCTCGTCGATCCAGGGGTTCTCGCGGTCAAGCACGGTGGCGAGGTCGGCGCGGGAGAACACCTGCCCGCACGTCAGGCAGACGGCGCGGTCCATCGACCCGTGGATCTCGACGACCCGACGCGACCCGGAGCGCAGGTGCAGGCCGTCGACGTTCTGCGTGATGACCCCGGTGACGATGCCATCCCGTTCGAGTGCGGCGAGCGCACGGTGGCCAGCGTTCGGGCGGGCGGCCGCGAAGGTCCGCCAGCCGAGGTGCGAGCCGGCCCAGTAGCGCTGGCGCTTCGCGGGGTCGGCGCGGAACTCCTGGAAGGTCATCGGCTTCCGGACCACGCGTCCCTCGCCGCGGTAGTCGGGGATGCCGGAGTCGGTGCTGAGGCCCGCGCCGGACAGCACGGCGATGCGCTTGCCGGCGAGCAGTTCGACCGCACGGTCGAGATCCGCGTCCGCGGTGCTGGGCTGTTCGCTCGTGGCCATCGTGTTCACGGTACCCTCAACAGCCGACCGTCCCGGTCACTTCCCACCCGCATCGCGGGCGGAGAGCGCCACCCGCACCACACCGAATCGAGCCCCGTGCACGCCGTCCGCATCGACTCCCTCGACGACCCCCGCCTCGACGACTTCGCCCGGTTGACGGACGTCGCACTGCGCCGGGTCTCCGAGGTCGAGGGCGGGCTGTACATCGCCGAGTCGAACACCGTCATCGAGCGGGCGGTCCGCGCCGGCCACGTGCCCCGCAGCATCCTCGTGCAGGAGAAGTGGCTCGACAGCGTCCTGCCGCTCGTCGCCGACCACGACGGCCCGGTGTTCGTCGGCCCGGACGCCCTGCTCGAGGAGCTCACGGGCTTCCGCATGCACCGTGGCGCCCTGGCGGCGATGCAGCGCCCCGCGCTGCCGGACGTCGCCGACGTCGTGCGGGACGCCAAGCTCGTCGTCGTCCTCGAGGACATCGTCGACCACACCAACGTCGGGGCGGTCTTCCGGAGCGTCGCCGGGCTCGGTGCCGATGCCGTCCTCGTCAGCCCGCGCTGCGCCGACCCCCTGTACCGCCGGAGCGTCCGGGTCAGCATGGGCACCGTCCTGCAGGTCCCGTGGACGCGCATCGGCGAGTGGCCGGCGGCCGGCGAGCAGCTCCGCGCGCAGGGCTTCCACCTCGCCGCGATGGCGCTCACCGACCGCTCCGTCGACCTGGACGCGTTCGTCGCGGACGTCCCCGAGAAGGTCGCGCTGGTGATGGGCACCGAGGGCCAGGGGCTGACCGACGCGGCCGTCGCGTCCGCCGACACGACGGTCCGCATCCCGATGTCGCACGGCGTCGACTCGCTCAACGTGGCCGCGGCCAGCGCCGTGGGTCTGTGGGCGGTTGCGCACGCGCAGCGGGCGCGCTCAGTCGACTGAGACGGACTGGAGGCGCGGGTCGGCTCCGTCGCGCAGCAATCGTTCCGCGGTGCGCACCAGGGCACGGTCGGTCCCCGGCGCCCCGACGAGGCTGATCCCGACGGGGGCGCCGCCGACGGCGAGTCCGGGCGCGCTCACCGCCGGCAGGCCGCCGACGCTCGCGAGGGCCGTCATCGCCGTGGTGGCGGTCCGGGTCCGTTCGAGTTCGGCGATGTCGGCGGTCAGCGCAGGAGCGGGGCCGGGCGTCGCCGGGAACACCAGGACGCGGCCGTCGAGTGCCTGCCGGATCGTCTGCCGCAGGTGGTTGAGCCGGGCGACGGCCGCGGCGACCTCGGCGAGCGGGTTGGCGGCGGCTGCGGCGAACCGATCGCCGACGACGCTGCTGAGCGCTCCCGGGTGCGCGGCGATCCACGGGCCGTGCGCGGCGGTGGCCTCGGCGGCCTGCACCAGGCGCATCGTCTCGCGCAGGTCCTCGAGGGGCGGGATCCCGAGCTCGGTGAGCGTGACCACCGGGAGGTCCTCGCCGACGAACGCGCGGAAGGTCTCCTGCGTCGCGGGGTCGGCCGCGGCGACGAGGTCGGCCGCGACGGCCACGACAGGAGCGGCGTCGGCGTCCGGCACCGCGGCCGGGACGGAGGCGTCGAGCACCCGGACGAGCAGGTCGGCGTCGCGGGTGAGCCAGCCCACGGTGTCGAAGGACGGTGCGAGCGGGAGCAGCCCGTCGCGGGGGACCAGGTCGTGCGTCGTCCGGAGGCCCCAGAGGCCCTGGTACGAGGCGGGGACCCGCACCGATCCCGCGGTGTCCGTGCCGAGTCCGATGTCGGCCGTCCCGAGACGGACGGCCGATGCGGATCCGCTGGACGAGCCTCCAGGCAGTGCCGTGGCGACCGCGCCGTTCGGTGGGGTGCCGTGGTGTTCGTTGCGTCCCGTGAGGTTGTAGGCGAACTCGTCGGTCCGCGCGATCCCGCGGATCGACGCGCCCGCTGCGAGGAGCGCCGCGACCGCGGCGGCGGACGCGGCCTGCGGGACGGACTCGCGCAGGTACGTCGGGTTGCCGGCGCCGACGGGGTGTCCGGCGACGGCGTAGAGGTCCTTCACCGCGACGGTCGTGCCGTCGAGCGGACCGCTGCCCGTGCCGGGGAGGAGCGGGTCGCCGACAACGCGCCAGATCGTCGTGTCGAACGCCTTCGTGCGTCCGGTGACGTGGGCCGCGGCGATGCGCCAGGCGCCGTCGGTGCGTCGCCAGAGCTGCGTCTGCAGGCCGTTCCCGCCCGCGGTGAAGGCCGAGACGGAGACGACGAGGGCGAGGTCCTCGGCGAGCGGGCGGACCTCGACGCGGGTGAGGGTCCGGGTCGCGACCCCGCCGCGGGCACCCCGGAAGGCGCTGATCGCGTCGTGGCCGACGAGGAGCCCGCGGTCGTCGCCGCGCATCGTGTCGGGGGCGTCGACGAACGCGTCGTCGAGGGCGTCGAGGTCGTTCGTCATGAGCGCGGCCTCGTAGGCGTCGAGCGCCTCGAGGAGTCCGTCGGGGGTGGTCCGGTCGGTCATCGGGTCCCTCCGAAGTCGCTCTTGCGGATGCGGGCGTGCGCCCCGGTGACGAGGTCGACGACCTGGGAGATGTTGAAGTCGGTCGCCGCGCTGAGGTAGGCGTACGCCAGGTGTGGCTGCATGCCGTAGCGGGCACCGAGGATGGCGATGGCGTGTCGGACGCAGGCGCGGACGGCCTCGTCGAGGTCGGGGTCGAGCCCGGTCGGGACGAGGTACTCCCGTGTCTCGACGAGCGGCCACACGAGGTCGCCGAACTGCGCTGCCGCGTCCGCCGCCGGCGTGAGGTCGAACCGGACGGTGGCGCGGAGGGAGGCCTCCATCGCGGTGAGTGCCACTTCACCGTCTCCCTGCGCGAAGTGCGGGTCGCCGACGAACGCCAGTGCTCCCGGAACGAGCACGGGCAGGTGCAGCTGTGCGCCGGTCTGCAGCAGGTTCACGTCGATGTTCCCGCCGTGGCGTCCCGGTGGCACGGAGTGCGGGCGGTCGCCGGGGGAACCGACGCCCATGATGCCGAGGAACGGGGCGAGCGGGAAGCGGGCGAAGCGCTCGCGGTCATCGGTGAGCGGGATCCGGCCCCACTCGCCGTCGTGGTCCGTCACGACGTCGGCGAAGACGCTCACGGTCGTGCCGTCGACGGGGTACTCGCCGTGCAGCGCGCCGCGGCCGTGCCGGTTCGACACGACGCCGTACGGGACGCGGGGGAGCGTCTCGACCACGGTCATCGTGAGGACGTCACCGGGTTCGGCACCCTCGACGGCGATCGGGGCGGAGACGACGTGCGGTCCGTCGTGGTCCGGGTCACGCCGGTCCGTCCGGGCGATCGCCACAGCGTCGTCGAGCACGTGCTCGGGCGGGACCCCGTGTCTGCCGAAGAACGCCACCGGGTCGGTGCCCTGGTCCGGCAGGATGCCCTCGTGGCTGACGGTGTCGATCGTCACCTCGGTGCCCGACGTGACCGTGAGCGCCGGATGGTCGGTGCTGCTGGGGAGTCGTCCCCAGAGCGTGCGCTCAGGCTCGGCGGGCAGGTAGTGCGTGGCGCGGATCGGTCCGACCCCCGGTTGCAGGACGGGCTGTGTCACTGGTGGTGCTTCCTCTCGCGGTGCTTGCTCTCGCCGTGCTTGTTCTCGACCAGGAGGGCGACGTCCGCCAGGTGGTCGGTCATCGCCCGGTGGGCAGCGGTCTCGTCGTGGCGACGGATCGCGTCGTGGATGCGCTGGTGCCACTCGAACGACGAGCGGCGGCCCTCGCTGGTGCTGTGGGACTTGGCGCGGACGTCCTGCACCCATCCGCTGCTCAGTTCGCAGAGCGACACGAACAGCGGGTTGCCGGAGGCCCGGGCGACCTGCACGTGGAAGGCGACGTCCTGTGCGAGGGACTCTGCGGGACTCAGTCCGGCGTGCGTCGAGGCCAGGACCGCCTCGAGCTGCACGAGGTCGGACTCGTCGGCCCGGACCGCGGCGAGCGCGGCGATCTGCGGTTCGACGAGCGCGCGGAACTCGGTCACGTGCTCGGTCTCCGACGGGTCGTGCGACATCCGGTCGAGCATCTCGGCGGCCTCGACCGACCGGGGCAGCACGACGGTGCCGCGGCCCGGTGTCCGTGACACGAGCCGTCGACGTTCGAGCTCCTGCAGGGCCTCGCGGATGGTCGTGCGCGACACGGCGAGGTCCGCGGCCAGGGTGCGCTCCGGCGGCAGCTTGTCGCCCGGCGCCAGGTCGTCGAGTACCAGGCGTCCGAGATGCGCCGCGGTCGCCGCGCTCAGGGTCCGTCCTCGTTGCATGACGAGGAGCCTACGGTCCCGTGGTCCGCTTGGTTCATTGGTACGACCAACTTTTACACGCCCGTCACACGGTGCGTCGGAGTCGGAAACACGACGGGCGAATGGTGGTCCACGTCCCACCCGAACCGATCAGAAGAGGGGCCCTCGTGGACCTGGTCCTCCGCAACGCCCGACTCGTGGACACGCCGACGCTCGTCGACGTCGTCGTCGAGCGGGGAACGATCACGGCCGTCACACCGGTCGCCGACACAGCGTCGGCAGTACCCGCGACCGACCCCGGCGCGCGCGTCGTCGACTGCGCCGGACGGGTCGTCGTCCCAGGGCTCGTCGAGTCGCACCTGCACGTCGACAAGGCACTGCTCGACCGGGAGCGACCGAACCCGGACGGCACCCTCGCCGGCGCCATCTCGGTCACCGGGGAACTCAAGCGCGGCTTCACCCACACCGGGGTCCGCGACCGCGCCCGCACCCTGCTCGACCAGGCGATCACGAACGGCACCACCCTGGTCCGCGCACACCCGGACGTCGACCCGATCGTCGGGCTGATCGGGGTCGAGGTCCTGCTCGCCCTCCGCGACGAGTACCAGGACGCCGTCGACCTGCAGATCGTGGCGTTCCCCCAGGAGGGCATCCGCAAGGCACCAGGCACGCTCGAGCTCCTGCGCGAGGCGCTCCGGATCGGTGCCGACGTCATCGGTGGCTGCACCTACAACGAGGTGTCGCTCGCCGACTGCCACGCCCACGTCGAGACCGTCCTCGACCTCGCCGAGGAGTTCGGCGTCCCCGCGGACATGCACGCCGACTTCGCCGACGACACGAGTGATCCGAGGTTCGCACTCGCCGGGTACGTCGCCGAGGCCGTGGTCACCCGCGGCCTGCAGGGTCGGGTCGCCCTGGGCCACGTGACCTCGACGGCGAGCCTGCCGTCGGTGGAACGCGCCGAGCTGTTCGCCCGGCTCGCAGCCGCCGACGTCGCGATCGTCCCGCTGCCGGCGACGGACCTGCACCTCGGCGGACGCCGGGACGACGCCGACGTCCGCCGCGGAGTCGTCCCAGTCCGCGAACTCTGGGACGCCGGGGTCACTGCGGCGTACTCGTCGAACAACGTCCGGAACGCGTTCACCCCGTTCGGCAACGCGGACATGCTCGACGTCGGCCTGCTGCTCGCCCAGGTCGGACACCTGTCCGGACCGGAGGACCTCGCACGGGTCCTCGCGATGGCCACCACCGGCGCCGCCCGGGTCGTGGGGATCGCGGACCGGTACGGCATCCGACCGGGAGCCGACGCCGACCTCGTCGTGCTGTCAACCACCGACCCGGCGGGCGTCCTGCTCGACCGACCAGACCGGAACCTCGTCGTCAAGCGCGGCCGCGTCGTCGCCGAGACCACCCGCACCACCACCATCCACACCGAGGAGCTCAGCCATGCGTGAACGGATTCCCCACGAAATCGTCGCTTCCGTACTCGCCGGATCCACGGCGTTCATCGGCGGCACGGCGCTGAACCTGCCCACCTGGGCGATCTTCATCAGCTGGGCTGCGATGTTCCTGCTCGGTGCGAAGCCGACGCTGCGGAACGCCACCCGGCTCTGGGCCACGATGCCGGTCGGCTCGGCGTTCGCCCTCGTCATCGTCCTGATCGATCAGCACATCGGCACGGTGCTCGGTGACGGGCAGCTCGCGAAGAACGTCGTGCTCGGCGTCGTCATCCTGGTGTTCAACACCGCCCTGATGTGCACCGGCCGGCTACGGACGTTCGCGCTCGTACCGGGGATGTTCCTCGGGTTCGCGTCCTTCTTCGCCACCTACTTCGGCGGCTTCGGCTTCGCGCCGGGGAACCTCTGGGCAGCGTGGGTGTCGGTCGTCGTGATGAACGCCGCCGGACCGGTGTTCGCCTACCTCTCCCGGAAGTGGACCTTCGCACGCCGGACCGGAGCCGACGGAACCGGACCCGCGCCGGACGCGACCGTCGACGACGGGGCCGCCCCGCGCCTCCAGTCCGACCGTGAGCCGGCCCGCGCCTAGCGCGTCCTCGCAGCATCGCGGTACCCGCCCCCGGTACGCTCGGTTCCCGTGTCACGAGTCGTCCGCCGCCCCCGTTCCGCCGTCCGGAGGCCGGTGACGATCTCCGTCGTCGCCGTGCTCGTGCTGGCGGTCGGGTACCTCGCCGCAGCCGCGGTCGTTCCGTTCGCCCCGGCGAGCGCCGCCACGACGACATACTCCGCACCGACGTCGAGCGTGCCGGACCTGACCTTCCCCGGGTACGGCGCGACGGCGGTCGAGGCCACAGACTTCCCGGAGAGCCTCCGCACGAGCGGGGACACGAAACCACGGTCGATCGCGAGCATCTCGAAGGTCGTCACCGCGCTCGTCGTCCTCGACCACAAGCCGCTGCGGCAGGGGCAGGCCGGGCCGACGATCACGTTCACGCCGTCGATGCAGGCGCTCTACGCGAAGTACCTCGCGGTGAACGGTGAGGTCGCGCCGATGCCGAACGGCCTGAAGCTCTCCGAGTACCAGACGCTCCAGGTCATGCTCATGAAGTCCGCGAACAACTACGCCGGGTCGCTGGCGCTCTGGGCCTTCGGGTCGATGGACGCCTACCGCGCGGCAGCGGACAAGTGGCTCGACGAGCACGACCTGGACAACACCACGATCGAGGAACCGACCGGCCTCGACGCCCACAACACCTCGACCGCCACCGACCTCGTCGCACTCGGGCAGCTCGCACTCGCGAACCCCGTCGTGAAGGAGGTCGTGGGCACCAAGAAGGTGACGGTGCCCGGTGCCGGCGAGATCGAGAACTCGAACAAGCTCCTCGGACTCGACGGGGTGGAAGGCATCAAGACCGGCACCCTCGACGAGGCCGGCGCCTGCCTGCTGTTCGCCGCGACGTACGAGCGGGGCGGGAAGACCGTGACGGTCATCGGCGCGATGCTCGGCGGCGTCGACCACGACTCGCTCGACGTCGACGTGCAACGACTGCTCCGGTCGGTCGCCGACAACTTCCAGGTCGTCACGCTCGCGCACGCGGGGCAGACCTTCGGCACCTTCTCGACGCCGTGGCAGGACGAAGTGGACGCCGTGTCCGATTCGGCCTCCGAGGTCCTCGTGTGGGGGAAGACGACCGTGTCGGCGAAGACGCACCTCGACGAGATCACCCTCGGCACGAAGGGGGAGCGCGTCGGGAAGGTGCGCTTCACGATCTCGGACCACGACCCGGTGACGGTGCCGCTCGTGCTCGAACGGCCCATCGAGGACCCGGGCATCTGGTGGAGGTGGACGAACCCGTTCCAGGGCGCGTGACGACGGTGCCGTCCCTGCGCCCCTGGCGGGCCTCCGACGCCTCCGCGTTGCTGACGGCGTCGGCCGACCCGGAACTCGCCCGACAGTTCGGGGGTCGGACGTTCGACGACGAGACGACGGCGGCTGCGTTCATCGCGACGACGTACCGGTTCGACGGCCATGCTCGGAACTGGGCGGTCGTCGACGACGGCGTCCTCGTCGGGAACGTCGGCGTGACGGCCATCGAGCACACCCACGGCACCGCGTGGATCTCATACTGGCTCACCGCGGAGGCCCGCGGCCGCGGACTCGCGACGCGCGCCCTGGTCGCCGCAGCCGACGACGCGTTCGGCCTCGGGCTGCACCGCCTCGAACTCGGGCACCGCACGAACAACCCGGCGTCCTGCGCGGTCGCCACCCGGGCGGGCTTCCGCGCCGAGGGCGTCGAACGCGACAAGCTCCGCTACGGCGACGACCGCTTCGACGTCGAGACCCACGCCCGCCTCGCCACCGACCCGGCACCGGACGTCACCGGGCTGCGGTCCGTAGTGTCGGACGGGTGACGACGACGTTCCCCCGGTCCACCCCGTCCGCCCTCGGCATCGACGCCCGCGGCATCGCCCGGTTCCTCGACGCCCTCGAGTCGACGCCCGACGTCGAACCGCACAGCATCGTGCTGCTGCGGCACGGCCAGGTGGCCGCCGAGGGGTGGTGGGCGCCGTACGCGAGCGACCGCGTGCACCTGCTGTACTCCCTCAGCAAGAGCTTCACCGCTGCGGCCGTCGGGATCGCGGTCCGCGAAGGGCTGATCGACCTCGACGCCACCGCGCTGTCGTACTTCCCGGAGCTCGACGCGGACGTCACCGACGAGCGCAGCCGCCGCATCCGCGTCCGGCACCTGCTCGCGATGGCGAGCGGGCACCGCGAGGAGGCGCTCGAGCGTGCCCGCGCCGCCGACCCGGAGAACCTCGTCCGCGGGTTCCTGCGCACCCCGCCCGACGAGGAGCCCGGCACGGTCTTCGCGTACAACCAGCCGTGCACCTACACGCTCGGCGCGATCGTCCGGCGGGTCAGCGGTGGATCGCTCGTCGACTACCTCCGACCTCGGCTGCTCGACCCGCTCGGGATCGACGACCTGGGCTGGCGCCGCGACGAGACCGGCGCCGAACTCGGCTTCAGCGGGTGCTACGCGCCCACCTCGGCGATCGCGGCCCTCGGTCAGCTGTACCTGCAGCGCGGGGTCTGGGAGGGGCAGCGCATCCTCGACGAGGACTGGGTCGCGGCCGCCACGAGCACGCAGGTGGCGAACCCCGACGAGGGCAACCCGGACTGGTCGCAGGGCTACGGCTTCCAGTTCTGGATGGCCCGCCACGGCTTCCGCGGCGACGGCGCGTACGGCCAGTTCTGCGTCGTCCTGCCCGACCAGGACGTCGTCGTCGCGCTCACTGGGCAGAGCCTCGACATGCAGGCGGTCCTCGACGCGGCTTGGCAGCACCTCCTGCCCGCCGTCGACGCTGCGGACGTCGACGCGGCCGGGGACAGCGGCCTGGAGGCACGGCTCGCCTCCCTGGGGCTGCCCGCGGTCGCGGGTGGTCGCCTCCCCGACCTCGCTGCCGCCGGCCCGTTCCGGGGTGACGGGATCGACGGACTCGCGTTCACCCGCGACGGCGATCGCTGGTGTGCGGCCCTCGACGTCGACGGCGGGACGCTCTCGGTGCCGGTCGATGAGGGGGAGTGGGCCGTCGACGGTCCCCTCGCGGCGAGCGGGGCGGTCGCGCAGGACGGCACCGTGCTCGTCGACGTGCGGTTCGTGGAGACACCGCACCTCGCGCACCTGCGGATCGACCTCGCATCGGGGACCGCGACGGCGTCCTGGGCCACGCAGCCGCTGCACGACGGGCCGCTGACGCTGCGGCGTCCCGCCGACTGACTACGGGGTGTCGGACTTGTGCTCGACGACGTCCTGCAGCTCGGGGCGCTTCGGTGTCACACCGTCTCCGGAGGACGTGTGCTTGATCCGTCGCACCACCCACGGCACGAGGTACTCCCGCGCCCAGCCGAGGTCCTCGGCGCGGGCCTCCCGCCACGGGCGCGCCTCGAGGGGTTCCGGGTTGAACGGTTCGAGCCCGTGCTCGACACCGAGCGCGTCGAGCACCGCAGCCGCGACGGTGGCGTGGCCCATCGGGGAGTGGTGCAGTCGGTCCGGCGCCCACATCCTCGGGTCGCGGAGGACCCGGAGCGCCCACATGTTCGCGACGAGGGCACCGTGCTTCAGCGCGATGGCGTGCAGGTTCTCGTTGTAGATCGCCGTCTTGCCGCGGACCATCCCGAGCACCGGGGTCATCCCGACGTCCGGGCCGGTGAAGAGCACCACGGTCGCGCCGTCGCTCCGCAGCCGCGACACCATCGCGTCCACCCGTTCGGCGAGTTCGTCCGGGTCGGATCCGGGACGGATGATGTCGTTGCCGCCGGCCGACACCGTGACGAGGTCCGGACGGAGCTCGAGCGCCGGTTCGACCTGCTCGTCGATGATCTGCTGGAGCAGGCGCCCGCGGATCGCCAGGTTGGCGTAGGCGAAGTCGTCGGTCTGGTTCGCCAGGACCTCGGCGACGCGGTCGGCCCAGCCGCGGTTCCCGCCGGGGACGGTGGGGTCGGGGTCACCGATCCCCTCGGTGAACGAGTCACCGATCGCGACGTACCTGGACCACGGATGACGATCTGACACGTCTCGGACCATAGTCTCGTGGCATGACGAAGGCCAACCCCGTAGCGGCGCTGGGCGACGAGCTGCTGGAGCGCATCGCCGCCCGTGCGCCCGGCTACGACGCCGCGAACACGTTCTGCACCGAGGACCTCGACGAGCTCCGGGCGGCCGGCTACCTGCGGCTCGGCGTGCCCGTCGAACGCGGCGGCGCGGGACTCGGGCTCGCCGCGACGACCGAGGTCCAGCGGCGGCTCGCGCAGGCCGCACCGGCGACGGCGCTCGGACTCGGGATGCACCAGGTCTGGGTGCAGGCGGCGCGAGCCGTCACTGCGCGAGGTGAGTCGTTCCTCCAGGCCGTCACCGACCACGCGGCGGTCGATCACCTGCTCGCGTTCGGCGTGAGCGAGCCGGGCAACGACGCCGTGCTGTTCGACTCGCTGACGACGGCGGAGCCGGACGACGACGGCGGCTACCGCTTCACGGGCACGAAGGTCTTCACGTCGCTCGCGCCGGCGTGGGACGTGCTGAGCGTGTTCGGCAAGGACGAGTCCGGCCCGGAGCCGCGGCTGGTGCACGGCTTCGTGCTGCGGTCCGACGGTGACGTCGAGCACCTCGACGACTGGGACACGCTCGGGATGCGGGCGACCCAGAGCCGGACGACGAAGCTGCACGGCGTGCACGTGCCAGCCGACCGGATCGTGCGGACCCTGCCTGTCGGGCCGAACCAGGACCCGCTCGTGTTCGGCATCTTCGCCTCGTTCGAGCTGTTGATCGCCTCGGTGTACGTGGGGATCGCCTCGCGTGCGGTGTCGCTGGCGGTGTCGGCGGTGCAGTCGCGTGCATCGCTCGACGGGACGCCGCGATCGCAGGACCCGGACGCACGCCGGGCGATCGCGGACATGCGCGGGACCGTCGACGCGATCGAGCTGCAGGTGTCCTCGCTCGCCCGGTCGGTCGACGAGCTCGACGACCTCGGGGCGCGGTGGTTCCCGTTGCTCGTCGGCACGAAGGCCCGCGCGGTCGACGCGGCGCAGCACGTGGTGGACGAGGCGATGCGGGTGGTCGGCGGTGGGGCCTACCGGGCGGGTGGTGAGCTCGCGCGCCTGGCAAGGGACGTGCGGGCGGGGCAGTACCACCCGTCGTCGCGGGACTCGGCGGCGCGGACGATCGCGGCGTCGGTGCTGGGGCCGCTCGCCTGACGTGGGGCGCGGACTGGCCGTACAGTGCGAGGTTCCGCGCACTGTGCGACCCCGACCCCCCCGAACTAGTTCGCTTGCGGTACCATTGCCCTCCCGAGTGAACAGGAGGCGGCCGGAGCGTGCCGAGCACCGAGACCACGAACCGGACCGCCCCGCGGCGACGGACCCGCACCCAGCGACTGACCGACCGTGCCCTCGCGCTCGACCCCGGCTTGGTCAAGACCGACGGTGCCCTCCGCACCCTCGTCGCCGTCCCGGCCGGCATGGGCGTCGGCTACGCGATCGCGGCTGCGTTCGGCCTGCCGGCGATCCTCGGCGTGATGATCGGCGCGATGCCGGCCTTCATCACCTGCCTGGTGGTCGTCGACCCGAGCACCGGCCGGACCGCGGCACGCACGGGAGCGGTCCTCGTGCCGTTCGTCGTCGCGCTCGCGGGGAGCATCGCCCTGCAGCCGTTCCGCCTCCTCGAACTCGTCCTCATCGTGGTGCTGCTGTTCCTGCAGTTCGCGGCGGCGTCGTGGGGAGCGTGGGCGGCGGACGCGGCGATCGTCGGGTTCGCCGGGTACCTCTGCGGGCTCCTGCTGCCGCTGCCGGAGACGAGTGTCATCCCCCTCGGCCTCATCGTCGCGGGATCCCTCGCCGTGACGATCGTCGTCCGGTTGGTGTTCCGGCCGGACCCGCACCGGGCGCTGCTCCGGACCCGTCGCGGGTTCGTCGCCCGGGGGTCCGACGTGCTCGAGGCCTCCGCGGCCGTCCTCGCCGCCGGAACCGTCGGCGCCGCCGCAGACGACCCGCGTGCCCGACGCCGTGCCCTCCGCCGGCTCGGACGAGCCCGGGACCGCTACCACGAGATCGCCCTGACGGTCGACGGCATGCTCGCCGCGAGCGGGGTCGACGCCGACACCGCCGCCGAGGAGCTGCACCGACTGGTGTTCGACACCCACTTCGCGATCGACGAACTCGGGCGCGGGGCCGGGGCGCTGGTCGAGCACGGCGCACCGTCGGACGTGCGGCACGCTGCGCTCCGGGCGTTCACGGTGGTCCTCCGGCACGGCGGCAGCCACGGCCAGGACGCGGCACACACCCTGCTCGCCCGCTACGGGATCACGGCATCGGCGGCCGACGAGGGGTCCCGGACCACCGCGATCGTGCGCCGCATGTCCACCGAGTTCGCCGACCTGCGGTCCGCTGGACTCCGGTGGCGTGAGCTCCGCGACGAGCTGCCCCGCCGCGGTGCCGGTGTCCCGTTCGCCACGCCGGTGATCCTTGCCGGCGGCCGCCCGGCCGGGGCCGTGCCGGTCCTCGCGGACGCCGTAGCCGAGGGGCCGTGGCGACGCTGGCACCTCACGGCGTCGCTCCGGACCGCCGTGCACGCCGCCATCGCCGTCGCGATCGTCGAACCCCTCGCGCTCGTGCTCGACGGCAGCCGGTTCTACTGGGGCGTCATCGGCGTGATGATCGTCCTCGCCGGAACGAACACCACGCACGAGCGGATCCGGAAGGGCCTGCACCGCGGCGTCGGGACGGTCGTCGGGGGAGCGGTCGGCATCGTCCTCGTCCACTTGCTCGGCACGACGCACCCGTGGGTGACGATCGTGCTCGTCTGCGTCCTGCTCGCCGTCGGCACGTACGGCTTCGGCGGCGTGTACTCGGTCTGGGCCGCGTGCCTCGTCGTCGTCCTCTGCCAGGTGTACGCGTTCTCCGGCACCTTCACCGACTCCCTCATCCCGATGCGTCTCGCCGAGAACCTGCTCGGTGCCGCGGTCGCGGTCCTCGTCAGCGCGGTCGTCTTCCCGATCGCGACCCGTGCCGTCATCCGACGCGCGGTGCGGAGACAGCTGGTCGCGGTCCGCGCGTTCGTGCTGGCGCTGGTGGGGGTGGAAGCCGACACCGAGGCGGACGCCGGCGACCCGGCGGAGGCAGACCGTTCCTCCAGTCCGACCGACCTGCGCGCCCGGTCGCGCGCGGTCGACGCCGCCACCTACCAGCTCGACGCGGTCCTGCGACCGATGGTCCGGTTCCCGACGGGCGGACCGGCGCGCGCCGACGCCAGGACGCGCGCCTCCCTGCAGGCGGCAGCGACGTTCGCGCGCGAGGCAGCCGGGAGGCTCGGCGCGGCCCCGCAGGACCCACCAGCCGCCCTGCGTGGTGCGGCCGAGAGCCTCGCCTCCTCGATCGCGCAGCTCGCGGACGGCATCGTGGCGGGCCCCCGCGCCGCCACGTCGGCGGCGGTCTGGGTGCGGGTCGGCGACCAGCTCGACGAGGCCGTCGCAGCCGCGTCGGACCGTCCGGACCGTCGTGCGGTCGAGACGGCCGCGCACGCGCTCGGCCGCATCGACGAGGCGCTCGCGCTGCTCGCCGACCGCCACCACGCGACGGTCGTCGGGGCGATGTCGGTGGGGCCTGGCATCATCGCCGTGTGAGCAAGCAGGACGGACGCAACCGACTGGTGTCCGACGCGCCCGTCGACGACCTGACGGCGAGCGTGCTGCACGTC
>Ga0308167_1001211_pt1 | contig 32349 bp, 22 predicted proteins | sample PhyCR1_2_FD_202138 | JGI IMG/M metagenome (GOLD analysis project Ga0308167, IMG submission 202138) | Phyllosphere microbial communities from UC Gill Tract Community Farm, Albany, California, United States - DLSLRC.R1 | ecosystem: Host-associated > Plants > Phyllosphere > Unclassified | place... | reverse complement strand
CGGCGACACCACTGACGTGACGGTGGAGCTGATCCAGCCGATCGCCATGGAAGAGGGCCTCGGCTTCGCCATCCGTGAGGGTGGACGCACCGTCGGCGCCGGTACGGTCACGAAGATCATCAAGTAAGCATCTGCTTTCTCGCACAGGGGTCGGGCCTTCGGGCCCGGCCCCTGTGTCGTACCCGGGTGCGGACATGTCGTGAGCGCGCGGGTTCTCGGCGACTTCGCGGTGAGACGCGACTCGTGACGGATAACATGGCCCGAGCCTGCCCGCGGGCATCGCCGTCGCCCGATCTCGGGCGTGAGAGAGGAACGCGACCATGACACAGATCCAGGTGGGACCCCCGCCGCCGCGAAACCATGCGCGGCTGTGGATCTCGACGCTGCTGCTGATCGTGTACTCCGCGTTCGTGCTGCTGGTCACGATGTGGCCGCAGCCTGAGCAGCTCGAGTTCGACAGCATCGCGGGGCGTGTGCTCCGTGCGCTGCACAACCTCGGCGTGCCCGAGCGATTCGACTACAACGAACTCGAGTTCGCCGCCAACATCGGCATGTTCGTGCCGCTCGGCTTCCTGCTCGGTCTCGCACTCGCACGTAAAGCGTGGTGGGTCGCGATCTTCCTGCTGCCCGCCTTCTCGGGCGCGATCGAGTTCACGCAGGGCATCGCGCTCGACGAGCGCGTATCGACCGTGCTCGACGTGCTGGCGAACACGATCGGCGGATACACGGGCCTGCTGCTCGCGATGATCCTCAGGGCGATGATCCACGCCAGGGATCGCACCATGATCGAACGCGAGCTGTGGGAACGTCGTGCCGCTGCGGCCGAACTGCAGCGGCAGAACGCGGCGCGCGCGGTTGCTCGCGCGTCACAGCCGGCGCCGCACGCGCAGGCGTGGGCTGAGGAGCCCGATCCGGTGACCCGCGTGCTGGACGCGGACTTCTGGGAGACCGGTGACGCGCCTACCGTGCGGATTCCTGTGTAGGGCACCGTGTTCGATCGGACACGTCAGAGTGACTGCCCGGGGGTTGCCCTTGAGGTGACCACGATGCCAGACCGTTGACCTTGATGAGCTGTCAGCCCGGGCGGTTCGCCAGCACGAGGCCCGCAAGTTCTACGGTCGGCAATCCGCGGGCGTGCCGGCTGAGAGGGCGCCATATCGTCGCGTGGTTGTGCTCGAGGTCGGGGAGGTAGCCGACCGGCAGCGCGCGCAATCTCGTCGCTCCATCAACCGGAACGGGCGTGCGGAGTCCCCATGCGGTCAGAATGAGCTTCTCGCCGGGATGGCCATCCATGCGCTTCGCATGAGATGCGACGCCGTCCACCTGCAGAATCGCTGTAGAGCCGGCAGCGTTGTGTACGGTGCCGACTACATTGCCACGCTTCAACTCCAGCTCGAATTCTTGCTCCGCTCTCAGGCGGAGAAGCTGGGCGGAGCCGATCGACGTCGACCGTTCGATTGTGTCGGCCCGGGCCCAGCTCTCGCTCTCCGCCATCGCAATATACTCGAAGTCCGGTGCAGCCCGGAGTTGCCTCTTCGATCGTGGCGGAGTGGGGTCGATCGATTCCGCAATTCGTACGCCGAAGGCGTGCGCTATCTCGGTTTGGATGTGGGCGGGTGTGTCGAAGGAACCCTCCAGGTCCGCACCTTGCTGCGTGATCCGATCGTCGAGCCAGTCGTAGCCGTCGAATATTTGAAGGCGTCGTTCTTTGGCGTATTCGTTGAGGAAGCGGCGCACGCCGAACCGACGCATGTCCCCTGCGTGGAGATAGCTGGCGGACTCCGGCATGGTCACAAGCGTCAACCCGATACCGCGCTCCGCACACCACCGCGCAGTCCAGTCGAGAACCGACTTGATCGTAGTGAAGTTCGCCAGCGAACTGCGTAAAGCGATCTGCTCGTTCGTTGCGATCTCGACGATCAGGTGATCGAAGTCGAGGCTGCCGTACTGCGAGTCGCTGAGGCGAAACGGCAGGATCGTCGCTTGACTGTGACCCAACGAGCCGTTAGCGACGACGTTCAGGCCACCGTCGATCATGCCCTGAACGACCCCGCCCTTGACCAATGAGTTGGACGCTCCAATTACGACAGTACGCAACTCTGCAACCTATTCAGATCGACGAAGATAGGGATGGAACGCCCCGTATGGCGGAAGGTCAGTCCAGCTCAATCAATGAACTCCAGAAGACGGCGGGCGTCGCCCTTCAGGCGCTGCAGAGTCTCCTCGTCCTTGTCGGTCCAGACGGCAGTCTCTGCCTCCGCGATGAGCCTGTTGAAGTCATCTACGGTCGCGGTCGACAGGTCGACAGCGCGTTCCGGGTGGCCGATCTGCTCGTAGAATCGTCGAGTCTTCTCACGGACGTAGAGCGACACGGTCGGGATCCGCTGCGAGTAAGACGTGATTGCGAGATGCAGGTGGGACGTGAACACGGTCTTGTGACCCGACAGTCGCCCCAGGTAGTCCTCAAGCCCCGCATAGCGCATGATCCCGGTATCGGGTGCCGAGGCGGCCAGCTGGGGCCGCCCACGACCGTTGGAGATCAGCGTGATCTTCTTCGCGTTGTCGCGAACGTACTGGATGGCCGCGTCGGAGATCTCCTGCAACCTCGGGTTGGCCTTCAGGTCTTCGAATGAGCCCACGTCGAACTGGAACCCCATTGCACGACCACGCCGTGGTGCGAAGTCGAGGTAGTCCGCGGACAACAGGGCGCAATCGGCGCCGAGAACGACCTTCGGGCCGCTCACGCCGATGCTTGCAAGATGGTCGTAAGACTCCTGCTCACGAACGCCGATCTTCTCTGCCAGAACGGAAACTGCGAAAGCCAGCATCTTGGACTTCTCAAGGATCCATGGGCCAGCCCCGACGCTCGTGACCATGACTCGCTTGCCGGTCAGCTCGCCCCGCATCGCTGCCTGGGCCACGATGTCCAAGTAGGAAGCGCCCGGCTTGGACCCTGATGTGTCGGAGAGAATGCCGCCGCCGCCTACAACGACCATGTCCGAGCGCTGGATCAGGTCGCCATAATCCTCGGCATACTCGATGCCGAGCCACTCAGCGTTCTGCTCTCCCAGCTTGGGGACGGTCACGTCGTATCCTGCCCGCTGGAGGTGCTTCGCGATGATCGCGCCGACCAGATCATCGCCGAAGTTGTGCACCCTGTAGGGGCCTACGACGACTGCGCGCTTAGAACTATCGGGCATTTCGTGAGTACTTTCTTCTGGCGGAATCCCGATCGACCGCGCTCCCACGCGAGGGACGGTGCATCGTAGAGAAGCCGATGGACAGCTTCCCCAACACTCTAGCGAAAGTCGCATCAGCTTGAGCAGGCGGAGTCAACGAAGTACGAAGACTGGGTGGTGCTGGGCTGTCCGACGCCTGCCTGACCGCTGTTATAAGGTGGCGAGAGACGTTGGGCGTAGCGACTGTCGAAGTCGCAACGGCGTTCTGTTTACGCGCGAGAGGTGCTCTTCCTTGTCCACATCACCTGACATCACGATCATCATTCCTTTGCACAACGACGAGGAATGGGTTGCGGACGCACTGGCGAGTAGCCTGAGCCAGACCCACGCATCTCTCGAGGTGATCTGTGTCGACGATGCCTCCACTGATGGCACCTGCGCGGTGGTGGAGCGTATTCAGCAGACCGACTCTCGGGTGCGGCTCTATCGCCAGCCCACCAATCGGACCGCTTTCCAGGCGCGCAAGCTCGGCGTTGAGAAGTCTCGGGCGCCATATGTCCTGTTCCTCGACGGCGACGATCGACTCATCCATGATGCGGTCGAGGTGGCGCTCGACGTTGCGCGGACGAGCGGTGCGGATCTGGTCGGTTTCGGTGTCGACGTCGTCAGTCAGGACGGTCGACACCCCACCCGCTTCGCGACCGATCTGCAGCCCGTGCACACCGACCTGGTCGGTGGGCAGATCGTCAACGGCCTCTTCCCTATCGGGAAAGTGGCGCAGGGTCACCTGTGGCGATACCTCTGGAGCAAGGAACTCCTGCGGGCCGCTTACGCTGCGCTCGAAGACAGCCTTGAGTTGCCGCGCGCGAACGACATCCCTGTTTCTTTCCTGGGTGCCGTGATGGCCCGACGCTACGTTTCCACCGACAAGAAACTGTACCAATACTTCTGGCGCCGAGGCGTGAGCGGCTTGGCGACGGGATCCGAGAGTGCCTTCGACTTCTATCTGGGCGCGATGAACTCAATCGACGCCGTCGGCGTTGCCCTTGAAGTCGCCCGTACGCGGGGCTCGGAGATGGAGGATCTCGACGCCATCTACGATTCGGCAAGGCTGTCGATGGTGCAGGTGCTTCTGCGCCGCTGCGAGGAGACTGCAGATCCTGATCTGCAGGCGCTGTATGTCAGCAAGCTGATTGCACGTGTCGGCATGGTCGATGCCGTGCGAGCAGCCTCTGTCTTCTTCACACCGGCATTGTCCATGTTGGCGCGGGGGGAGATGGGCGCTTTCCATTTCCCGCAGTCTCCTCCGCGAGTGGTGATGCTCACCACCGGTAATCTCGATACGGGGGGCGTGCAAGGTGTTCTGGTCTCCCAGGCCCAGCTGCTGCTGCGTGCGGGCTTCAAGGTGATCGTCGCCGTGCAGACTCTGGGCGACACCGCGTTCCGTCTCCCCGAGTCAGTTCCCGTAGTGCGGTGGACCGGCCGCAATCGCGCCGAGAAGATCGCCGAGTACCTGCGCCTCTGCGAGGAGTACGCGGTCGACGTGATCATCGATCACCACATCCTCTATAACGAGAATTGGCCGTTCTTTGCGCTCGCCGCACGGGCGCAGGGAATTCCTACCGTCGGTTGGCTCCACAATTTTGCTCTGCGACCGCTTTATGATTCGACGACCCGCAGTTCCTTCCTCGCTGAACGTCTGCCCATTCTCGCGAGCGTTGTCGTCTTGTCGAAGGCAGACGTCGCGTTCTGGAAACTGCGCGGCGTCGAGAGGGTGGCCTACCTCCCCAATCCGCCCTCCCCGTGGCTCGAGTCCAGGGGGGTTGCACAGGATACGCGGCACTGGGATGGAGGTGTCCTACGGCTTGTCTGGTGGGGAAGGCTCCAACAGCACACGAAGCGAGTCCGGGGCCTTATCGATGTCGCCGAAGAACTCGATCGGCGCGGGATCGACTTCCATCTGACGGTCATCGGGCCGGACTCGCCCGATGCCACCGCCGAGCAATTGCGGAAATCGGTGTCTGAACGCGAGCTCGACGCAAGTGTGACCGTCAGCGGGCCGCTCCATGGCAGGGATCTCTCCGATGCGCTCGAAGACGCGCACTTGTACATCTCGCTCAGCGGCATCGAGGGCTATCCACTCACCCTGATCGAAGCGCAGGCGCTGGGTATGCCGGTAGTGATGTATGAGCTGCCATGGTTGGCGGTACTCGACCGCAACGAGGGCGTGCTCAGCGTTGCCCAGGGAGACCTCCGCGCGATCACGGACAGCGTCGAACGCATCGCCTCGGACCCAGATCTATACTCGCGCCTGTCTGCCGCATCGCTAGAGGCAGCGACAAGGGCGACTGGACATGATTTCCTCGCCTTGTACGATGCGCTGCTGAACCACCGACTCCCTGCGTCCGAGTACTCACCGGCTCCGACGGAGACGGATATGCGGATGCTGCTGGACCTTGCCATCGCCTTCAGCGAGGAAGGTGTTCGCCGGGCAGCACGAGTGGAGAAACGAGCCCAATCACGGGCAGACGATCTGCGTCGTCGCGTCGACCGCTTGGAGAGACGCCCAAGCGGAGCCGCCACGCGCGATGACCGGTCTGCGAATGCGCAGGGTCAATCCGACGCGCGAGTGACTGCGCTCGGTGCACGCGTTCGTAATTCCTTGTTGCGCCTGAAGACTCGCCTCACAGGTTCGGCGTCTGTATTGGGCGCGCGGGTGCAGGCTGACGAACTTGTACTGCGCCTTCGCCCACCCCGGGGCCGAGCATTTCGAGGCGTCCAGCTCCACCGCGAAATAGATGGAGTGCCGATCGCTCATGATCTCGCGCTGGCCGGCGAGCCAGACGGTACCGTGCTGGCGAGGATGAGCGTGTACCCGTTGGCGGATCGGCGGTGGACGGTCCGCGCCACTGCCATGGTGTCGGGTGTCGAGAGCGTCGTGAGCGTGCCAATCCACGCCAATGCGCAAACTCGCGGGAACCGAAAGCTGAAGGTGCGATTCCACTCGGGTGACACGGTGCAGATCTACACGCACAGGTGAGAGTTGCGGCCGTGGCGCATGCCCTCGCCTCGCATGGTGGAACCGCGAGTGTGCAGCACTATTGCGCGCTGAGTCGGCGGATTGCTTCACTCACCTTGCGGGGAAGGTAGGTGATCACGCGGCCCACCCGGAAAGACGGGCCCTCACTGATCTGCGCGAGTCGCCGTCGTGTCCGCTCGAGTTCACGACGCATCGCGCCATTGTTCGAGACCCCATAGCCCTTCTGATAGTTCATCTCCGCAAAACGAACCAACCAGTCGATGAGCAAGCGAGAGTCGGCGAGGGTGGGGTCGGGAGAGTACAGCGCCGGAAGTGTGCCGTTCAGTAGCGAGATCGTCAGTGCGTCGACATCCACCCTCGCGGCGCTGCTAGCGAATTCGCGAGCCGCATCGGAGAGCGCGCGGTACCGTTCTGGACTTGTGAACGCCTCGCGGATCGCGTCTGCCAGCGCAACGGGGTTGTTCGGGGGAGTGCGGATCATGCCACCGTTGTCCTGGGCAGTTGTGAGCCAGGGCAGGTCGTACATGAATATCGGCAGTCCGAAGGCCTGCGCTTCGAGGAGGGTTAGGGGTGAGCCCTCGATCGCGCTGGTGCTCAACAACGCATGTGCGTCGGCGAGCAACGCCGGAAGCTCGAGCGCGGTGCTTTCACCGAGCAATTCGACCTGCTCACCCACACCGTGGTCGCTGATCGCCCGTTGCACTGACGCAGCGCTGAGGTTCTTCGAATCGGGACCGATGATCCTCAACTTGAATTCGATTCCACGGGCTTTGAGTTCTCGCGCGGTCGCTACCAAGTCGAGGACTTGCTTGGTCGGTCCATCCAACCGCCCCCACCAGACCAATTCGACACGGCCGGGCGGGTAAGGGCGTTCGTGTTCAGTTCGCAGTGCGTCCAGCGCGAGAGGAGACAGCGGGTTGGGGAGATACAGCACGTTCCTGACGCCCCGTAGCTTCCAGAAAGCAACGTCCGAAGGCGACAGAGTGACAACGCGCCAGAGCAAGCGAAGATGCGTTGTGAGGAACGAAGTCCGTTCACTCGCGTCGAGAATCGGTCGTAGAGCGAAGTTGTGAATCCACCCGATGGTCGGGATTCCGATGCTGAGTGCGGCCAGCGCGTGCCAAGCCCAGTTCTCGTTGTACAGAATGTGATGGTCGATGATGACGTCGATTGAGTGATCACGGCAGATCTCGAGCCAACGATCTACTCGGTCGAGCGCGTCTCCTGTCACGAGTTCGATCGTCACCCCCGCAGGCAGATCGATCTCCCGCGTCGCGTGACGCAACACGGCGATGGTGACCCTGTAGCCTGCCGCCGAGAGCGCCGCAGCTTGGGCCAGCAGGACTGACTGCAGACCACCGGTGTCGAGGTGAGCTGTGTGCAGCAGCACGCTTCGCCGGTCCGAGGTGCTGTCCTGGGCACCTTCCGTCGCGAGGGAGAGAGGGCCGAGCGCTTCTCCGCAGAACGCCGCTGCTGCTCGGATGAGGTCGAGCCTCCCGACTCTGGCCTCTAGCAGCGCCAAGCATGAGCGCTGCAGCGAACCTGAGGTCTCGCGAACACAGCTACGCAACACGCTGGCGATGAGATGCAATCGCGCCGATTGATAGCAGCGTTGAAGCGATTCCGGGTCCGGCGATTGTGCGGCGACCTCCTCAACCTGGCTCGCGATCGATGTGATCGGGTCCACACCGCTGAGGAAGAATGCGAACCGTTCCACGCTCTCGATGACATGACCACTCGTGCCACGCCGAAAGTGATATCGGTACAGGCGCTCGGCGGTTGACACGTATTTCTTCGCGTGCGCGAGGGCGAGCAGCGTGATCGGCAGGTCATTCGCGCGGTAGAAGGTCAGGTGAGGATCGATGCCCCGATATGCGCTCTTGAGTAACGCTGTCCTGAATAGGTACCGCCACAGGTGTCCGTTCGCGTCTTCTCCGACCGGAAACAGGGCGGGGATGATGTCGGGGGCGCTCAGCTCACCAAACTTCGGCTGCAACGCGGCTTCGAATCGTCGCGGGGTGCGCGAATCGGCCGTGACGATGTCCACGCCGAAGCCAACCACGTCGGCTTTGGCAGATGCGGCTTTACGAAGCGTGACGGATGCCGCGTTCGGGGCGAGTTCATCGTCGCCATCCAAGAAGAGAACGTAGGGAGCAGTCGCAGCCTCGATACCGACTCGACGCGCCTGAAAGGCCGATCGGTTCTCGGGTTGGCGGATCAAACGAATCCGCGCATCCTTGCGACGGATCTCTTCCACGATCTCCACCGTCGCATCGGTAGAGGCATCGTCGACGCAGATGATCTCTATGTCCGTGAGAGTCTGTGCCAGGCAGCTCCTGAGCGCCGTCGCGACGAACTGCTCGTCGTTGAACAGCGGCATGACGATCGATACGCGGGGGGAGCTGGACACAGGTACTACCTCGAGAAGTGGAAGAAGATGAATCCTGCGGGGCCTGGCGGCACGCACGAACGATCTCGACGATACTAGCGCGGCGAGATTCAGTACCTCGATCGCCTATCTGCCAAGTCCTCGAACAGCGCCGCATAGGCGTTCTGAGTCTTCTTCAGACTGCGGCCGTCGAGGTTCGGTAGGGTGTCCCCCGGAGTCGCTCGAACTCGTGCGAGCGCCAGATCCAGTGCTTTCGCAGTCACAGGGCCATCGCTGAGGTGCAACCACTCGGGCCCCACTTGCTCCGCAAGTCGTGTCATGGCTTCGGTGCGAGGTGTGATCACCGGGCAGTCGAGTGAAAGCACGAGGAAAAGCGTCTGGTAGTGCTCGATGGTCCGGGTCTCGGGAACGATCGTGAGTTCCGCGGCATCGATCTCCTGCACCTGCGCGCCGTCCGAGAGAGCTTCGAGTCGCGCTGACAGATGCCGCGGATACCGCGCTGCTTCAGATTCGACAGCGCGCGTCAGGCTCGGCGCCGCTGAGCCGACCACGCGTAGTTCGAGGTCTGCCGTAGCCGCAGCACGCGGTATCGCGAGCAGTCCGAGCGTTTCCAGGGGGAGCGCGGTGGGGGCAATGCACAGAACGCGGTTTCGCACGGTCGACGCTCGGGGATATCCGATGAAGCGGTCGCGGTAGTGGGCATGCGGGATGAGGACGGTCTTGTCTGTGTCTGGCGTGGGCGTCGACTCGTCGAACACGATGAAGGCGTCAGTCGCTCTGTCGAGAAGTGACTGTGCCCACCGGGAGGACCGCCCGCTTGGGGGGTCAGAGGAAGCCGGCGATAGCGTGCGGATCAGGGCGATGTCGTGCCTGCGCAGGTTTCGCACCAGCACAGCGACCGCGAGGGGCGACGCAGGGGAACCCGCCTCCGGCGTCCCGAGGAGATCACCGAGATTCTCGTCGGCGACATGGAGGATGTCGATGTCGAATCGAGTCAGAACCCCCTGCGAGAAACGAAACTCCAGGTGCTCGCTCCCGCTGCCGACGACCTGATCGATGTAGCGCAGCAGCGGCGCAGTCGGTCGATGCACCTCTTGTACGACGGGCCGCGGTGCGGGACGCGCGTCACCGGAGAGCGAGATCACTTCTCCATACTATGGTTGCCGTGTGGAGGGCTATCGATGAGGCACGCATTCGTCCAGCCGTCCGGGCAAGACGACAACCTCGGTGACTCGGCGCTGCGTGCGGGGCTCCTCCAAGCGCTGACACAAGCGGGTGCACGTCTTCACGTGCATCTCGCCGGGCAGACATCGGACTACGTCTCCGGTCTTCCCCTCGTCTCAGATGGCATGCTCTATTCCGACCGCGACGAGTGGCTGCGAGCCAGCGACGGTGTGACGCGCCCGGTCTACGTCGTCAATGCGGGCGAGATCAGCCCTCGCGCAGACCAGCCGTATCCGCTGCCCGATCGAGCGCGAGAGATGGAGCGTGTCGTTCGTCGAGGTGGCCTAGTCATCGCCGCGGGGCTCGGCCTCAAGGACTTGGAGGCTGGGGCGGCCGTACAGTTCGACCCCGTCTTGCGAGCAGCCGCACTCGTCTCGTGGCGAGACCTCGGTTCCCGTGATGCTGCCGGCTTCGGTGAGGTGGCACCCGACTGGGCTTTCGCCCAGGGATCGTCGACCTCGGCCTGGGAAGACGAAGGGAACAGGCCATACACCGCCGTGACTCTCCGGTTCGATCGTCCCTGGCCGGACGATTCCTGGCTTCGCGCTGTTCGAGCGTTCGCCAGGGGCACGGGAACGACGATCGTGACCGTCGCGCAGGTGGCGCGCGATGCCCCCCGTGCCGTCCAGCTGGCCGATGCCCTCGGCGGACGCTATCTCGCGGCTCCTAGCACCCGGCACGATGACCTCGACCGCCATATGCGCGGTGTGTACGCGCGCTCGCTCGCGGTCGTGAGCGACCGGGCCCATGCACTCATAATGGGCGCGACCGAGGGTGCGTATCCACTCGGAAGCGCTGCCGACCCGCAGAAGATCGAGCGAATTCTTGCCGCAGCCGGGCTCGGCGCGCTCACGGGACACCACGACAGCATCGCCGACCGTGTGGACAGAGTCGATTCCGAGCGCGCCGGACTCGAAGGAGCGGTGCAGGCTTCGCGTGCTGAGATCCACTCGCTCACAGCTCGGATCCGGGCGGTGTTCGACCTGTAAGAACGTCAGCGCCCGACGGTCAGCATCGCCTTGGCACGCTGTGCGAGGGGTCGTAATGCAGGAAAGACCTGGAGCAGCGTGCGCCCCACCGGCTGGGCCGCCTGCCAGCTACGCTGCGCGAGCGAAGAGCCGCGACGTGAATCGGCTGCAACGCGCCCTCTGCCCAAGCCACGCGCGTCGCGCCGACGTGGCGTCGAGTCCGGGCGTGCCCCCGAGTTCTGGTCCGCGTAGAAGATGGTCCAGTCGAGCAGGGTCTGCGCCTGTTCGAGGGTGGGGAGGGGGGAGTGCTGAGCCGGCAGCGAACCGGTGATCAGCTGTTCGTACAGGTGGGCGAAGTCATACGATCGTGCCTGTTCGGCAGCGATCAGCGATGCAACGGAGAGCTGCTCGTATCTCTCGTCGGACGCGAGGACTGCAGCGACCTGGCGGGCGAGAGCTGCGGCGGCGCCCTGTGGGACCGAGACAACGCCGGCATTCCCCTGCACCACCATCAACCAGGGCAACTCATACATGAACACCGGCAGACCCCGGGCTTGCGCTTCGACGATCGTGAGTTGATAGCCCTCGATCACGCTCGTGGTCACGAAGGCGTCGGCGCCGTCGAGCGCGTCGATCAGGTGCTGTCCGCGCTTCTCGCCGACGGCCTCGATGAAGCCGTCGAGGTGGCGCGCGCGCGCGAGTTCGTTGAATCGATCCGAGGTGAGATCGCCCCCGTCGGGGCCGATCACCGTGATGCGGAAGTCCATGGAGAGCCTGCGAAGCTCGTGCGCGACATCGATCAGATCGGTGACCCGCTTCGTGCGATCATCAAGCCGGCCACACCAGACGAGCTCGATCCGTCCGTCACGGCGTCTGCGTGCGAGCGCGTCGCCGCGTGATTCGAGCATCAGCGGCGATGGCGGGTTCGGCAGATAGACGGTGCGCTCGACGCCGCGCAGCTTCCAGAACGCGACGTCGAGCGGCGACAGGGTGACCGTGGTCGCAAGGAGGGGCAGAGACTCCTTCAGCAGGCCATGCATCCCGCTTCCGTCGTAGGTGGGTCGCCCTGCGAAGGAGTGGATCCACCCGATCGTCGCAACGCCCAGGGCTCGTGCCGTGAGGGCGTATTCTGGCCAGTCTCGCGAGTACATGACCTGATGATCGATGATGACGTCGACCGCGCGCGACCGGCAGATCGCGGCCCATTCGGTGAGTCGCTCTGGCAGGCCGCGCCCGACCATCTCGATGAACTCGACGCCCTCGGGCACGAGGTTGCGGTTGCTGTCGAATCTGCGAGCGACGATCAGTACTCGGTACCCGGCTTGCCGCAGATACGTGGCCTGCGTGAGCAGCACGTTCGAGACGCCGCCCGTCGTCAGCGACCGAGTCGTCAGCATGACGCAGTGGACGGGGGCGTCGCCCAGCTCGACCGGCGCGCCGCGGCGCTTCAGTGCCGGAAGAGTCTCGGGGTGGAACCGTGCTGCCGCCAGGACGAGATCCACTGGGGGAGCGCAGGTGTTGAGGTGCGCCAGCACGTCGTCTACGAGGTGCGGAGCCGTGTGTGCCAGGAGATGCGAGAGCACGTGTCCGATGATCGACAGCCGGGCGGAGTCGTAGGCATCGAGCAGAAGCGCGGGGTTGCTGCGGGTGCGCGCGATCGAACGGACGGCGGGTTCGATGCTGTCGATCGATCGGATCGCGTCGGCGTAGAAGTACGCCTGATCGAGGGTCTCGACCGCCTGCCCGCTGCCGCCTCGCCCGTAGTGATATCGGTAGAGGCGGTGGTCGATCGAGACATAGCTGTTGGCAAGCGCCGCGACCAGGAACAACAGCGGAAGATCGTTCACACGGGGGAGCGCAAGGTCGGTCGGCACCAGTTCGTATGCCTTGCGAACAACCGCGGTGCGGAACAGGAAGCGCCAGAGTTGCCCTTGCGCAGGCTCGCCCGACGGGAAAAGCCCTCCGAGAACTCCGGTTCCCGAAAGCGCGCTGTGCTGGGGAGCGAGCCGATTCTGATACCCGCCGACGATGCGTCCGTCGGGCGTCACGACTTCGGTGCCGAATCCGACCAGGTCCGCATCGTGTCGCGTGGCGGCCGCGAGAGCCTTCTGGGCGGCATCGGGGAGCAATTCGTCGTCGCCGTCCAGGAAGAGCACGTGCGGCGCAGCTGCTTCGATGACCCCCGCGCGTCGGGCTTGCAACGCGGTGACGTTGCGTGAGTGCCGGAGGAGCCGGATGCGCGAATCGCGCTTCTGGAAGCGCTCGACCACGTCGGCAGTACCGTCGGTCGAGGCATCGTCGACGCAGATGATCTCGACCTCGTCGAGCGTCTGGGCGAGGCAGCTCTCGAGAGCCGCCGCAACGGTCTCGACGTCGTCGAACAGCGGTATCACGATCGAGACGCGGGGCGCGGTTGCCATGGAGGACTCCGGAGATCTGTAGAAATACGCGGGCCACACGTTCGATGTGCGCCGGGCTGGCTCGTTGCCATCCTAAGCGGGAGGGTCACGACTCTCGGAGTGGCGCCTGTGTGGACGTGCGGGTTCGGATGGCTCAGCGAGCGCCGAGCCACCCCTTCGCGCGGTGCGCGAGCGGCTGCAGACCTGGGACGCGCCGCAGCGTCGCCCGGCCGAGTGGCGCTGCCGATCGCCATGCTCGAGCGCCCCACGTCGATGAATCGGGGGCAGCGCCGGGGCGCCCGTTCGCACGCTGGGCGAAGAACACCAGCAGGCCGAGCAGCTGCCGGGCATCGTCGAGAGTCGGGTGCGGCGAGAACCTCGGCGGGAGCGCGCCGGTGACCACGTCGCGATAGAGCTGAGCGAAGTCGTGGTCGCGCGCCCGTGACGCAGCATCCAACGACGCCAGCGACAGCTGCGCATAGCGTTCGGGATCCGCGAGCGTCTCGGCGAGCCGGGAGGCGAGCCCTCGTGCGTCGCCCTGAGGTACGGCGACGAGGCCCTGATTCTCCTGCACGAGGGTGAGCCACGGCAGCTCGTACATGAAGACCGGCAACCCCCGAGCCTGTGCCTCGGCGATCGTGAGCTGGTACCCCTCGATGATGCTCGTCGAGATGAACGCATCCGCAGCATCGATCGCGGCGACAAGGGCAGCTCCTCGCCGCGGCCCGACGGCGGTGACGGCGTCGCCGACGCCCCGACGCCGTGCGAGCGCGTTGAGCTTCTTCGCGGTGACGTCGTCCCAGTCGGGGCCGATGATCGTGAGGTTGAACGGCACACCGAGAGCGCGCAGCTGCACGCTCACCTCGACGAGCTCCCGCACCTGCTTGGTGCGCTGCTCGAGTCGTCCCCACCACACCAGCTCGAGCCGACCCGACGGCGCGGGCTTCGCACCCGAGTGAGCCGCCGACTCGAGCATCAGCGGCGACGGGGGATTCGGCAGGTACGCGACGTGGTCGATGCCGCGCAGCCGGAAGTAGGCGACATCGAGTGGCGACAGCGTGATGAGCTGGGCGAGAGTGGGGCTGCACCGCTCGATGAGCGTCAGTCGATCGTTGCCGTCGTATACGGGGCGCGCGACGAAGTTGTGCAGCCAGCCGATGGTCGCCGCGCCCTCGGCTCGCGCCACGAGGGCGAACTCCGGCCAGGTGTCCATGTAGAGCACCTGGTGGTCGATGATCACATCGACCTCCTGCGCTCGGCAGATCTCAGCCCACTGCGTGAGCTGAGCGGGGAGCTGACGTGAGGCCAGCTCGATGAACGGGATGCCGACCGGCAGCACGCTCGCGTCGCTCCCGCCGTTGCGCGCCACGACGGTCACGCGATAACCCGCTTCGTGCAGATATCGCGCCTGCGAGGTGAGCACGGCCGAGACGCCCCCGGTGCGCAGCGTCGACGTGACGAGCAGGATGCTGCGCGCAGAACCCTCGGGCGGGCCCTGCCACGTCGTGTGGAACTTCAGGGCTTTCAGCGTCCCCGGATAGAACTGCGCGGCCGCATGCACGATGTCCTTTCCGCTCGCGACGGTGTGCAGATGCGCGAGAGCGCTGTCGAGCACGGCGTGGTCGCTGTGCTCGACGAGCTGAAAGCACACGTACCCGATGATCGACAGGCGCACGGACTCGTAGGTGTCGCGGACGAGGGCCGGGTCGGCATGTGACGCGGCGAGTGCCTCGACAGCCGGCCCGATCGCATCGACCGAGGCGATCGCCCCCGTATAGAACTGCGCGCGTCCGACGGTGTCGACGCGATGGCCGCTGCCGCCGCGCCCGAAATGGTAGCGGTAGAGCTTGTCGGGAACGGCGGTGTAGCTGGTCGCGATCGCCGCCGCGAGGAAGAGCAGCGGGAGGTCGTTGACGCGGGCGAGCGAGAGGTCGTCGGCCACCAGGGAGTATGCCTCGCGCAGCACGCTCGTGCGGAACAGGAATCGCCAGAGTTGGCCCTGTGCCGGCTTGCCGACCGGGAAGAGCCCGCTCAGAACGTCTTTGCCGATCAGCGGATGCTGCGGCGGCTGCAGTCGCACCTCGTAGGGACTGCCGGTGCGGCCGTCTCGTTCGACGACCGTGACGCCGAACCCGACGATGTCGGCATCCGTCGCCTCGACCTGCGCGACCGCGGTCGCTGCGGCATCCGGCGTCAGCTCGTCGTCGCCGTCGAGGAACATCACGCGTTCGGCGCTCGCCGTCAGGACCCCGGTGCGGCGTGCCTGGAACGCCGAGAGGTTGTGCTCATGGCGCACGACGCGCACGCGGGGGTCGCGCTGCCGGAACCGCTCGAGCACGGCGGCGGTGCCGTCGGTCGACGCATCGTCGACGCAGATGATCTCGATGTCGACGAGGGTCTGCGCGAGGGCGCTCTCGAGAGCAGTCGCGACGGTCGCATCGTCACCCGAGACCGGCATGACGATGGTGAGCAGAGGGCGCAGTGTCATCGCGGACGAGTCTATCCGCGGGCCGGGATAGCCTGAGGGCATGAAGATCGCCATCGCAGGGACCGGATACGTCGGCCTGTCCAACGCCGTCATCCTCGCCCAGCACCACGAGGTGTTCGCCGTCGACATCGACCCTGCGAAGGTGGAGATGCTCAGTCGTCGGGTCTCGCCGATCGCCGACGTCGAGCTCGAGGACTACCTCGCCACGCACGAACTCGACCTCACGGCGACGGTCGATGCTGACGCGGCCTATCGGGGTGCCGAGTTCGTCGTCGTCGCTACGCCGACGAACTACGACGAGGTCACCAACTATTTCGACACCTCGTCGGTCGAGAACGTCATCGACACCGTGCTCGCGGTGAACCCCGACGCCGCGATCGTGATCAAGTCGACCGTGCCGGTGGGGTTCACCGCGCGGATGAAGGCGGCACATCCGGAGTCGAAGATTGTCTTCTCTCCGGAGTTCCTGCGAGAGGGGCGGGCGCTGCACGACAACCTCTATCCCTCGCGGATCGTCGTCGGAGACCGAGGCCCCGTCGGAGAGCGTTTCGCCGAACTTCTGCTCGAGGGCGCGATCGCCACCGACGTGCCGGTGCTGCTCACCGAGTCGACCGAGGCCGAGGCGATCAAGCTCTTCGCCAACACCTACCTGGCGCTGCGCGTGGCGTACTTCAACGAACTCGACACCTATGCGGTCGTGCACGGGCTCGACACCAAGCAGATCATCGAGGGCGTGGGACTCGACCCGCGCATCGGGTCGCACTACAACAACCCCTCCTTCGGCTACGGCGGATACTGCCTGCCGAAGGACACCAAGCAGCTGCTCGCGAACTACTCCAAGGTGCCGCAGAATCTCATCGCCGCGATCGTCGATGCCAACAGCACCCGCAAGGATTTCGTCGCCACCGACATCCTCGCCCGAGAGCCCCGCACCGTCGGCGTCTACCGCCTCGTCATGAAGTCGGGTTCTGACAACTTCCGGGCGTCGTCGATCCAGGGCATCATGAAGCGCATCAAGGCGAAGGGTGTCGAGGTGGTCGTCTACGAGCCGTCCCTCGACGAAGACGAGTTCTTCCACTCGGAGGTCGTGCGCGACCTCGACGAGTTCAAGGCCCGGGCCGATGTCATCATCGCCAATCGCTCGACGGATGCGCTCGACGACGTCGCCCACAAGATCTACACCCGCGACATCTACGGCCGCGACTGAGTCGCGCTCGGAGGTCGGGTCTAGCCAGTGGGGTAACATGATCCGATATGCCGCCTCGATACGTTCGTATCGCGTGTCCGGGTAGAGAGAGGTAAAGGACTTCGAATGGGAGCGATCGCTGCGCCCTCGATCGCGGGGCTGGCCGAGGTGGGGACACGCCCTCGACTGAGCGATTACCTCTCGGAGACATGGCGACTTCGTGCCTTTGCAGTGCGACTGGCTGGCAGCCGCTTGATCTCAGGCCTGTTGCCGAATCGTCTCGGTGTGCTTTGGATCGTGCTGAAGCCGCTCTCGCTTGCGATCATCTACGGAACGATCTTCCACTTCGTGCTTGCGGGCCCCGCCCGGCCCACGAATTTCGTGCAATACCTGATCGTCGGCATATTCGTCTTCGAGTTCTTCACCGGCTGTTTCGGAAATGGATCGAAAGCGATCACGAGTAACACAAAACTCGTGCAGAGCTTCGGGTTTCCGCGCATCCTGCTTCCCATCTCCGTGATCGCGGAGCAGGCGATGCGGATGGTACCCGTTGTGGTGTTGCTTGGGGTTCTCTTGCTCATTTTTGGCGAGCCGATCTCCTGGTCCTGGCTGCTCATCATTCCGATCCTCGCGGTCATGGGTGTATTCAATCTGGGTGTCGCGCTCGTAGTAGCTCGAATTGCCGTTCGCACGCGAGACATCCAGCAGGTCGTGCCGATCATCAACCGCGTGCTTTTCTACGCGACCGGTATTTTCTTCAATGTCGATGGTGCACTCGCCGACTATCCGACTCTGCTCACCGTGATGCACCTCGTCCCGACCTATGAGTTCATCTCTCTTGCGCGTGATGTCCTGTTGTCTGAGTACTCCGCTCCGCTGATCGCCTGGATTGCTGCTCCGATCTGGGCGCTGGTGATGCTCGTTTGCGGCGTTATCTACTTCTGGCAGGGTGAGCCGAGGTATGGCCTCAGTGACTGACCTTCTGCTCCCCGGCCAGCAATCCGCCACCCTCGACCCGGCGCCTCGGGCGATGATCGTTGCCGACGACGTCCACATCAACTACCGCGTATACGCATCAGGTAAGAGGATGACGGCCCGCGAATCCCTGACGAGCATGCGCTCGTTTAGAGGCGGCCGGGATCTCACGACCGTGCCAGCACTGCGCGGGGTGAGTTTCACCGCTACTGAGGGAGAGTCGATCGGTGTCGTAGGGCACAACGGATCCGGCAAGTCGACCTTATTCCGAGCGATGAGCGGATTGATTCCTCCATCCGAGGGAGCCATCTACGCCCGTGAACGACCCGTGCTGCTCGGCGTGAATGCCGCGTTGGTACCAGAGCTGTCGGGCGAGAACAACATCAAACTCGGCCTGCTGGCGATGGGCTTCTCCCCCGAAGAAGCAGCGACACGAGTCGACGAGATCGCCGATTTCGCAGAGCTCAATGACTTCATCTATCATCCAATGCGTACCTACTCGTCGGGTATGGCGGCGCGACTCAAGTTCGCGATCGCGTCGGCAAAGGCACACTCGATTCTTCTCATCGATGAGGCGCTCGCGGTAGGAGATCGCCGGTTCCGAACCAAGAGCGAAAAGCGCATCAATGAGCTTCGCGACAGCGCCGGGCTGGTGATGATCGTCAGTCACTCGACCAGTTCTCTTAAACAGACTTGTGAACGGGTGCTCTGGGTCCACAAAGGCGAGCTCATCGCCGACGGCCCGGCCAGCGAGGTCATCGCGGAGTACATCGCCTGGTCCAAAAAGCCTGGGGCGAGTGCAGTCGGGGCCGCCGCAGCACCAAAACCGCGGACGAAGAACGCACCAATCGCTGTGGGATTTGATGCAGGCTCTCTCGCGGAGAGCTCTGCGAAAGACCGTCTGATGGGCGCGGGGCCGGTCGCGCTTTCGTCACCCCCAGAGGAACCGCGTGCGCTTGCCCGTCGTGATCGCCATCGTCGTATAGAGCAGCAGTCGCGGAAGCGAAGCGTCCTGCTCATGGCGTTGACGGGGGTCGCCGTGCTCCTCGCGGTGGCCGCCGGAGCGATCATCGGAACGCTAAGCAGCGTCGCAGCGCCAGCCGAACCGGAACCGTCCGTGCGTCCAACCCCGACGTCGCCTGCCGCCGCGGCGGATCCGGTGATCCAGAGTTTCGCCGCGAACGTGGCGACTGTCGAATGCGCCTCTGAAGAAGCAGAGGCGCAGGTGCTGCTGAGCTGGCAGATCGACGACGCAGACAGTGTCGCGATCGCGGCGGGAGATGCTCAGGTCGATGCGCTTGAGCTGCCGCTCGCCGCAGCTCTGCCAGCGAACCTCTCTGATCGATCTGTTCCTTTCTCGTGCGCAGCAGAGGCCGTCGTCTACACCGTCACTGCGGAGAACGCCGATGGAGTGAGAGTCAGTGCTTCCACCTCGGTCACGCGCGTGCTGCCGGTCGAGACCGAAGAGCCCGACTACGACGACTCCCCGTCGCAGCCGCGACCCTCCCAGCCGGCGGAGCCCGAGCCGGTCACCCCGCCGGCACCTGAAGTGCCTGTCGAGCCCCAGCCGAGCACGCCGCCCACCGAGCCGACGCCGGAGCCCACGACCCCGCCGATCACCGAGCCGCCCGTCTTCGATCCCGGAACCGGCGCGACCACACCCTGAGCACGCGGCGCGCCAGCACCACACCGCGCGGCATCCGTGAACGGCTCGCCTCGGCGAACAGACTAGATTTACCTCATGCGCCGCCCGGTTCGACGATCGTCCAGAGCGCCCCGCGCCACCCGAACTTTCGTGTCGCTCACGGGCCCCGCGGGCAACATCGGCGACGCGCTCATCCGCCGCGAGACGCTCGCATGGGCGGTGGGCACGAGTGACGAGCTGGTCGCCTACACCGGAGATGCACCCGATGCGTGGCTGAGGCAACTGGGTGTGCCTGCCGGGTCCCTCGTGCTGCGGACCAAGAAGTCGGTGCCGCGTTGGCTCCGGCTTCTCGTTCTGGCTCCGCGTCACCCCGTGCTGGTGTTCGAAGCGGGAGAGATCCCGCTCGACCGGGGCAACGGTCTCAGGGAGCTCGTCTTCCTGGCCGAGACTCTGATCGTCCGACTCAAGGGCGGAGTGGTCGTCCGACCACCGAGGGGGATCCGTGCGCCCTCGTGGCCGGCCCTCGCCATTCATCGCCTGGCGGCTCGCCTCTCGCAGGTGACGTTGTGGCGTGACGAAGCGACGCTGGCGACCGCGCGGTGCGGCAGGCTCGCACCGGACATCGGCTTCTCGGCGGGGACACGCGCCGGCCTCCCCTGGGGCGAGCGCTCCGAGTTGCTGGTGAGTCTGCGGGGTGCGCGGCCGCTGCCGGATGCGGAGTGGCTGGATGCAGTGCGTGAGACCGCTGAGCGCGCCGGTCTCTCGATCCGCACCGTCGTGCAGGTGCGCGAAGACGAGAGCCGAGCGCGTGAGCTCGCGCAGCTGCTCGGCGGCGAGTTCGACGCCTGGGGCGACACCGATCCCCTCGTGCAGGAAGAGAGCCTCCGGCAGCGCTACGACGCGGCGCAGGTCGTCGTCAGCGACCGCATGCACGTGCTCGTGCTCGCCGCTCTGAGCGGGGCGGTTCCCGTCGAACTGGTTCCCGGCCCCACGATGAAGATCACGAAGGCGTTCGCGGCCATCGGGCTGCACGGCGTTTCGGTCGACTCGTCCGCGAGCGACCAGACGCGTATGCGCACGGCGCTTCTCCCGACGCCGGAACGCGCGGCGGAGGTCTCCGAACGCGTGCGCCTAGCGGCGGCGACGCTCGAGGGCATTCAGCAGCAGATCCGCGACACTGTGCGTCGGGTGCGCGCATGACCGACTCGGCGGCGCGAGCCGCGCCCGCGCGCATCCTGTTCCTCTCGCACAGTCATCCTTTCGGCGCTTTCCGGGTCGGCAGTCACCACTACGCCCGTGTGCTCTCCGAACGTGGAGCGGACGTCGTGCATCTGAGCACCCCGATCTCGCTCATCCACCGGTTGACCGGACGGGTCGATCGTCAGCAGCTGGCAGGCGTGCCACGTCGCGCTCGGCGAGACGATGACGGGGTGCTGCAGGTCGTCCCGCGCACGATCCTGCCGGCGCCGGTCGGAGCTCCCCGCATCGCCCGGATGCTGCAGCACGAAGGCATCGCCGGGGGATTCGACGCCGTGCTCATCGATCAGCCGCTGCTGTGGGACGCCTCTGTGCGATCGCTCTCGCCTCGCGTGATCTATCGGCCCACCGATCTCTACCCCGATGGGGTGAAACACGCCCTGCAGCGACGCATTCTCGACGAGGTCGACGGCGTGATCGCCACCTCCGACGAAGTCCTGCGCGGACTCGGCACGCTGAGCACCCCCTCGCTCGTGCTGGGCAACGGCGCTGAGGTCGTCCGCTTCGCACCGCAGGTCGGCGAGGATCGCGCCCGTGCGGCGCGGTGCGTCTACGTCGGTGCGCTCGACGGCCGATTCGACTGGGAGCGCGTCGTCGCCTGGGCGCGAGCACGACCAGACGTCGGCTTCGTCATCGCCGGTCCCGACGCTCGCCCGCCGCGCACGGTGCCGTCGAACGTCGACATCATCGGGCCCGTTCCCTACGCCGAGGTTCCGGCGCTGCTGCACACGGCGCGCGTCGGCCTTCTGCCGCTCTCCGACAGTCCGCTCAATGCCGGCCGCAGCCCGATGAAGCTCTACGAATACCTCGCGGCTGGTCTGGCCGTGGTGGCGCGCGAGACGCCCGGCATCCGCGAATCATCCGATCTCGGCATCGAGGTGTACGACGACGACCGAGGTGCGGATGCCGCGCTGGAACGCGCCTTGGGACACCCGTCGCCGAACCACGCCGGCATGGACGCGGCATCCTCCGCATCGTGGGAGCGCAAGACCGATTCGCTCGAGGACTTCCTCTGGTCGGTCGAGCGACGCAGAACCTAGTCAGCCGAGCAGTCGGGTGATCGTCTCAGAGACGATCCCCGCGGTGCGATTCCAGTCGTAGCCCTCGGGTGGTGCGACCCGTCGCCGGGCGGCCACGGCCTCGGCCAACGCGTGCGCCCACTCCTGCGCATCGCCGGGGGAGGACACCGCGTGACCGCGGTCTCCGACGATCTCCGCGACCGATTCGCACCCTGCCCAGTACACGACAGGGGTGCCGCAGCGGACCGACTCCAGGGCCGGGAGGCCGAACCCCTCGAGCGTCGAGGGCATCACGGTCGCCGCAGCGCCCCGATAGAGGTCGGCGAGCCTCTCGTCGTCGACTCCGGTCACCCAGCGCACTCGGGCGTCGACGAGCCGCTGCGTCGCCCTGGTCTCGAGGTCGGCGATCTCGCGCTCGGGAACCACGGCGACGAGGCGCACGTCGCGCGCCGAGACCAGGGCGTCGAGGACCACGTCGAGATTCTTGTGGGCGCGGCCGTTGCCGACGAACAGCACGTAGGGATCGGACTGCTGCAGCGCGCCTGCGCGGGGGTGGAAGGCCTCAGAGCACCCATTGCCCGCATTGACGATCTCGACATCGTCGTCGTTCACCCATGAACGAAGCGCTCGGGCCGATGTCTCGGAGACGGTGAGCACGGCGCCTGCTCTGCGGACGACGTTTCTGACCGGACCGGAGTAGTAGGCCGCGAACTTCCAGCGGTCGAGCCCCGGGGCGCTCAGCTGGATGAGATCGTGCAGCGTGAGCAGCTGCTTTCGGGCTCGAACGAGCGCACCGTAGCCGGGCGAATAGACGAGAGTGCCGGGAGCAGCGGCGGCACCCACGGAGCGGAACGCGTCGACCGCGGAGAACGGGGTGCCACCGAGATGCAGGGGTGCCCAGGGCAGAGACAGCCGGGGGAGGACCTCTGCGGCGTAGCGGCCGATGCCGTGCGTGCCGCGATACCGGTCGTCGACGAGAACGGTCACACGCTCCTCGTCTCCGGCTGGCGTGCGCCGTCGACAGACTCCGCCACCCACTCCCTGATGCGATCGGCGAACACCGCTTCGGAGAACTTCTCCGCCTGCGTTCGGCAGGCTTCGGGTGAGACGCCGGCGGCCACCTCGACCGCACGGCGCAGCTCGTCGCGCGACCAGTGCTCGACGAACGCGCCGGTGCTGCCGTCGACGATCGTCTCGCCCGTCCCACCCACGGCGGGGGCGATCACAGGTCGGCCCGCTGCCATGGCCTCGACGGGGACGATGCCGAAGTCCTCCACCGCGGGGAAGACGAGGGCGATGCAGCGCTGCAGCAGCGCCCGGTAGAGCTCCGCTCCCGGCGACCGCACGAAGAAGACCCGACCGGGTGCGCGCTCCTCGGCGAACGAGCGCAGACGTGCCTCGTCCGGTCCCGCACCCGCGAGAACGACGGGCACGTCGGCGGCGATGCCGGCCTCGATCACGAGATCCAGCCGCTTGTAGGGAATGAATCGGGAGAAGCCGAGAAGGAATGTCTTGGGCAGGAGCGCAAGGGCGGCCTCATCGCGTTCGTCCGGTTCCGGTGCGCGGAGGAAAGCCGTCACATCGACGGGAGGGTGGATCACCGTGCTCTCGCGATGCCACGCATGGGCGATTCGCTTCTGCACGAACACGCTGTTCGCGGCGATCGCGACCGGTTCCTGAGCACGCCTGCGATCGAGCCCCTTCAGCATGTTCGCGGCGGTCCTCGCGGCGAACGTGTCGCCGCGCACATCGAGCTCGGGGTTCCAGATGTAGCGCGCCGGGGTGTGGGTGTAGACGAGCTTCGGGGCGCCGCGCCCGGAGCCCCCGAATCTCGCATGGTGTGCGAAGAGATGCGAGCTCGTGAGGATCCAGTCCGCATCGACGCTCGGAAGAGTCCGCCAGGCGAGCGGCATCAGACCGACGGCTGCGGCCTTGCGTCCGCGCAGCGGTGTGCGGGCCAGCCATGTCTCGCCATCGACGACGAAGCGGCCTTCGCTTTCATTCCACAGGCAATAGCGGGCTGCGTCCGGGAAGACCCGGCTCAGCGCCTCGAAGACGTTCTCGGAGCCGCCTCTCGGAGCGAGCCATTCGTGCACCAGCACACCGCTCACAGCGCCGACCTCGCACCACAGGGCACGCGGGCGCGCAGTGTCGGCTGGGCCTCTGCAAGCATGCGTCGAGTCTAGGGAAGTTCTCGGCGGGTGAGCCCCGGGCGGCTGTCAGCTTCGTCCCGAGCGCGACCCGATACATTGGAGACGAACATTCGGGGGAAAGGACATGATGGCTCTGCGCGCGACGAAGAAGACGATCATCATCGCGAGCGCGGTCACCGTGCTCCTTGTCGGCGGCGGTGCCGCGGCTGCGATGGTGATCTCCGGACAGCAGGCGCAGCCTCGCACGGAGGCATCGCGGTCGCCTGAGGCTACTCCCGAGCCTGTCGCGACCGAGCCACCGGCCGTGGTTCCGGTGACGAACGTCGCACGCGCATCGATCGATGCATGGACGCTCGCGGATCGCGGAGTGGTCGGCACGGTTCTTCCCGAAGTCGGAGACGCCGCGCAGGGCGCGGTGTCCCTGCGGGTGGATGCTCCGGCCGACGATGCGGACATCATCGCCGCGTCTGCTCCGGTCGCGCTCGCTCCGGACACGGAGTACACGCTCAGCGTCTCGGTGCGAGTGCTCGCAGAGGAGAAGACCGAGACGGGCGTTCGCTTGACCGCCGCGGGCCAGACCTTCACTCTTCCCGAGCTGGACGCGGACTGGGAGACGATCGAGTTCCCGTTCACATCGGCGGCCGATCAGGCCGCCGCATCCACGTTCGATGTCGTGCTCTCCGGCGCGGTGCGTGGGTTCGGGATCGACGACGTGTCGATCACCGCGGCCGGCGGCGACAACCTCGTGCCCAACGGATCGTTCGAAGCCGTGCAGACTCCGGCGGGCATCGTCAACGACTCTCTCATCATGACGGACGAATCCGCACTGCTCGCCGTCTCCCTCGCTGAGGGGCCCGCGCAGTGGAGCGCCACATCGACGGCCGGCGGTGAGCCGATCACCGGTGAGTTCGGGTCCGCAGGGCCCCTGTCGGCCCTGCCGTTGACCGGCGTGTCTCAGGGACACTACGCCGTCACTGTCAATGACTCCTCAGGGCGGCAGATCCAGACGGATGTCGCCGTGATCGACGCCGACGGCTTCTCCGTGAGCCAGGACGGACGCTTCGGGGTGGGATCCCACGTCGAGAAGGACCCCTTCATCGGCACAGGTTCTCTGGCGGCCGCGATCGGCTTCGCCGAGGTGCGCAACGACATCTCGTGGGAGCGGAACGAGAAGGTCGCCGGCCAGTACGTGTGGGACCAGAACTATGTGCGCGAGTTCGAGCGCATGCACGCGAACGACGTGAAGCTGCTGGGCCTCGTCGTCTACGGCAACAGGCTCTACGGTGCCAGGAAGGCACCAGGAAACGAGGAGGCGATCCAGGCGTACGGCGCTTATGCGAAGGCCGTCGCCGACCGGTTCGACCTCGTCGGTCTCGAAGTCCTGAACGAGTTCAACCATCGTGAGAACGACACAGCCTGCGGGCCGGCGCCCGCCTGCTACGTGCCGATCGCGCAGTCCGTCCGAGACCACGTCAGCACGGCCTATCCTGATCTCCCCATCGTCACGGGCTCCACAGCCCTCTATGACAGCGAATGGTTCTCCGGGTTCTGGCAGGCCGGCGGCATGGCCGTGACCGACGCGGCGAGCTACCACCCCTACGAGTCGTGGATCAACCGTGACGCCGATCTGATCGCCGGGACCGTAGAGCAGTCCTACGCAGACATGCAGGAGTTCGCGGGCGAGACGCGCCCGGTGTGGGTCACCGAGATGGGATTCCCCACCCACTACGACGGCGTCTCCCTGCTCGAGCAGGGGCAGATGATGGTGCGCAATCAGACCCTGGCCTTCGCGAACGGAGTCGAGAAGTACTTCTGGTACGACCTCGTCAATGACACTCCCGACCCTGCGGCGGGCGAAGCGAACTTCGGGCTCTACGAGAACGCGCCCAGAGCCGATGTGGTGGCTCTGGCGCCGAAGCCCGGAGCCTTCGCCCAGGCGCTGATGATCACGCAGTTGCGAGACAAGGCGTTCGTCTCAGACGAATCGGACGACACGACCACGGTCGAGGTGTTCGGATCAGGGGACGACGAGACCCGCATCGCGTGGGCGAAGCAGGGCGAGGTGCAGCGCACCTTCGCATCGGACGTCCCGCTGACGGTCACTGACATGTCCGGGCAGACGCAGTCAGTGGTTCCCGAGGACGGCGAGGTCACGCTGACTCTGGGCGCGTCGCCTGTGTTCATCTCTTCGGAGTCGGAGTCGGAGTCGGAGTCGGAGTCGGAGTCGGAGTGAGTGCGACCCGAGCGGCCCCAGGCGCCGCAAGTACAATTCATCAGATCCGTACAGCACGAGAGGTAAGTCCTTCATGAGCGCAGAGCGTCGGGATGCGAAGGGCATCGACGAACAGGGATCGGGACGTCAGCGTCGGCGGCGCCGCATCTGGACCGTTGTCATCCTGGTCGTCATCGCGTTCCTCGTCGCCGTGTGCTGGGTGGGGCTGCGTGCCATCACTGTGAAAAACGGTCTGGTCCAGAGTCAGGATCTCATCGAGGAGATTCAGGGAGGAGGCGCTGTCGACGAAGTGCTCCCTGAGCTGTCCAAAAGCGCCGCCAGCGCCGGTGCGGCGGCATCCGACCCGGTGTGGTGGGTCATGGAGTGGATTCCTGTGGTGGGTGACAACCTCAAGGGAGTGCGCCTTGCGGCGCAGTCCCTCGATGCGCTCGTCAACGATGTCGCGCTGCCCGTGATGGGCGATGAGAACTCCACCGGATCGATAACGGAGCGGCTTCTCGATGCCACCGACGATCAGGCGCAGCACGTGACTGAACTCGCTGACGGGCTGGAGTCCGTTTCGAAGTCTCCTTTCCTCGTCTCCGTCGTGCGCGAGGGCGTCGACCAGGTCGACGAGGTGATGTCGACGGCGGCCCCCATGATCGGTGTTCTTCCGAAGCTTCTCGGAGGTGACGGCGAGCGCAAGTATCTGCTCGTCTTCCAGAACAACGCCGAGACGCTCGCCCTCGGGGGCAGCGCTGCCGCACAGACTCTCGTGAAGGTCGATGAGGGCGCGATCGAGATAGGCGCGCAGGGCGACAGCGGCAACTACCAGAACGGCGTCGCGGTCGACGTCGACGTGCCCCCCAGCGCCATCGAGCTCTACACGAGCTATCTCGTCGACCACATCAACACGAGCATGAGCCGCCCCGACTTCCCGACCGCGGCGAAGATCATGCGGGCCTGGTGGCAGCGGGACATCGCCGACGACGAGATCGCCGGCGTGATCTCCATCGACCCTCTTGCACTGTCTCGGATCCTCAAGGCGACAGGGCCGATCGAGCTGGCCTCAGGTGAGGTCCTCTCCGAAGAGAATGCGGTCTCGCTGCTGTTGAGTGAGGTCTACGGGCGCTGGGACTCCTACGAGGAGCCCGAGCTCGTCGACGGATTCTTCGCCGACACGGCGGCGGCGGTCTTCGACAAGATCGCAACCGGTGACTTCGATCCGAAGGACATGCTGTGGGCCATCTCGGAGAGCGCGTCGCAGGGCAGCGTGCTCGTCTGGAGCGACGACGAGCAGGTGGCCGATGCGATCGAAGGGGCCAAGATCAGCGGTGTGCTTCCCGCTGACAACTCCAACGTGACCACCATGGGCATCTATTTCAACAACAGCAACGGCTCGAAGATCGACTACTTCACGGAGACCGCGACGACGGCGACGGCCGTATGTGAGGCAGATGCGGCCACGTTCACCGCCACCGCATCGCTCACGCTGCCTCTGACGCAGCGGCAGGCCGAGGCGCTGCCCCGCTACGTGCAGAGCATGACCTTCGGCGCTCGCTTCCGCGACTGGATCTTCATCTACGGGCCTCCGGGAACGACGTTGAGCGACGCGACCTTCAACGGTGACGAGGTCTCGGTGATGCACCGCGACGTCGACGACCTCGGCCGGCCGGTCGTCGCATTCGAGGCCTGGTTCGACCCGGGCGACTCGGTCGATGTCGCAGCGACGTTCGTCGGTGGCGATGGCGACTACGGACCCCTCGAGGTGAGGACCAACCCGATGGTGCGGGGCGCGAAGCCCGTCGTCACCGACGGCTGCGGCGGTTAGGGTCTGTCCCGGCCTCCGGGCAGACCGATATACTTGCTCGCGTTCTGGCGTCAGTACAGCCGAGGGGGTGAGAGTCGTCGTCGTTCAACTTGAGCACGGTGGCTTCAGCGCCCCGCGTGAGTCGACGAGCACCGCCCAGGTTCGCGTGAAGAAGACGCGGCGCGCAGCATGGACCCGTCTCTACGCGAGCCGTCTCTTCTACAACGACGTCGTGGTCGTGCTGCTCACGCTGATCATCACCGCGATCATCGTGCTTCCCGGACTGTTGACCGGCGTCTCCTGGCCCGGCGGCCCCCGAGTGTCCTACCTCGTGGTTCTCGCTGCGATCGGCTTCCTCTGGCTGATCGCCCTGGATGTGGCGGATTCGCGGGACCGCCACACCGTGGGACACGGAGCGGACGAATATCGACGCATCTTCAACGCGTCGATCGGCGTGTTCGCGGTCACGGTCGCCGTCGCCTTCTTCCTCGGGATGGAGCTCTCCCGCGCCCTCGTCGCGGTCGTCTTCCCCCTCGGCCTGGTCCTTCTGCTGCTGTCGCGCTGGATGTGCCGACAGTGGCTGCGTGGGCGGCAGAAGACGGGACAGTATCTGCACAGAGCGGTGGTGATCGGCGAGCCGTCCAAGGTCGCCCTCGTGGGTCGCGAGATCCGGCGGGCGAAGAGCAGCGGGTACGAGATCCTCGGAGTGATCACCGAGAACACCTCCGCTGCTGACATCTCGGGCTTCGAAGTGCTCGGCGACATCGCCAACGTCGAGAGGGTGCTCGATGAGGTGCGCTTCGACGCGCTGATCATCGTGGGGTCCGATGACCTCGACCCGCTGACGATGCGCCGCCTCGGGTATTCCGTCTCCGACCGAGACATCCAGCTGATCATGGCCCCAGTCCTGACAGATATCGCCGGGCCCCGAATGCATGCGACCCCGGTCGCCGGTCTGCCTCTCGTCCACGTCGACTTCCCGCGGATGGAAGGCGCCAAGCGCTTCCTCAAGCGCGCTTTCGACATCGTCGGATCCTCGTTGCTCCTTGCTGTTCTTTCGCCGGTCTTCCTCATCGCCGCCATCGCGATCCGCGTCGACGGGCCTGGCGCCATCTTCTTCCATCAGGAACGTATCGGCCGCGGCGGGCGCACCTTCGGCATGCTGAAGTTCCGGTCGATGGTCGCCGACGCAGACGACCAACTGGCGACGCTTCTCGATCTGCAGGGCGACGCCGGCACGCCGCTGTTCAAGATCAACGACGACCCCCGCATCACCAGGGTCGGGCGCTTCTTCCGCAGGCACTCCATCGACGAGCTGCCCCAGCTGGTCAACGTGTTTCTCGGGCACATGAGCCTCGTGGGCCCGCGGCCGCAGCGAGCGACAGAGGTTGCGCTCTATGATGACTTCGCGCATCGTCGGCTGCTCGTCAAGCCCGGTATGAGCGGGCTGTGGCAGGTCAGCGGACGGTCCTCGCTCTCGTGGGAGGAGACCATCCGTCTCGACCTCTACTACGTCGAGAACTGGTCGCTCATGCAGGACCTCATCATCCTGTTCCGCACCGTCCGCACGGTGGTCGCCCCCGGTGCGACTGCGCACTGAGTCCCGGCCGCGAAGATTCCCGGCGACTGTCCGCGTCGCATCCACGGTTGAGGCCCAGCGCTGGGTACATTCAAAATCATGAGATCCCCCCTTGCTCGGTGTGTCGCCGCGAGTGCTCTGGCTGTCGTCCTCATCGGTGGTGCCTCGGGCTGCGCCGCGCTGCCGAGCACGTCGAGCCCAGTGCCGACATCGACGGCTTCGATTCCTGGCCCCACCCCTTCGGTCGAAGAACCCACCACCGAGCCCTCGGCCACCCCGGAGTCCACGCAGGCTCCGGCTGACGACTTCGGCGGGTTCGCCAGCGCGGAGCTGGCGCAGATCTGCATCGACGCGACGCTCTCGGCGTTCCCTGCCGACGTCGCCTTCACCATCGAGGACACCCGCATCGAGCAGAGGCTGGTCTCGCCCGAGTGGCTCGTGCTGGTTCCGGCTCAGGCCTCTGGGCTCGAGGCGCAGGCCCAGTGCACGATCGGTGGTTCGCCCTCGGCGCCTGAGCTCGGCATGTCGTCGGCGTCGCTCGAGCCGCTCCCGGAGGAGCAGATCGAGAACCTGATCCGCGGCGAGAACGAAGGCGGCGATCGCTAGTGTGCGACGCGGGGGACATAGAACCCTCGGCCAGCTACGCGCCGCCGATGTTAACGCGGCGCGTGATGCTGATCGCTGCGGGCACGGCGATCGGGGCTTCCCTCGTGGGCCGGGATCTGTTCTCCCCGGGGCTCAGCGCGACCGCTGCGGGGACCTATCTCCGGCCGTGTGGCGACGTTCCGATCTCGAGCTCTTGGCAGGGGCATAAGAACCGCAATCCGCCGTCGGGCGAACCGGGCACCGACTATGCGGTCATCACCGGCACGCAGATCCGAGCGGCCGCCAACGGCGTGATCGTGGATCGGAAGGACTCCACGACGACCGCGACCGGACGCTACCTGGCGCTGCGGGCAGACGACGGCAACTACATCCGCTACCTGCATCTTCAGTCGAGCACGGTCCCGTTGGGTGCGCGCGTCGCCCGCGGACAGGTGATCGCCTACTCAGGTGCGTCCGGGTTCGGCACCGACACCGGGTACGGCCCTCATGTCCACGTCTCCCTCTGGATCGGCGGCACGCCGCTCCAGCTGGGATTCACCAACTCGGTCGACTTTGAGAGTTACGTCGACCCCGCTCAATACCCGCCCCCACCGGAGGACCCCGTGCCCCTACACAAGTCAATGAAGTACTCGTGGAACGCCGTGATACCCCACAACTCCTGGACACGCATTCCCGTGGCTCCGGGCTCGATCTGGTTGGCTGAGAGCAGCGCGACGATCAAAGAAACTGGAGACCTCACGATCTATCTCAGCGCGACCGGCGTAACGAAAGGTTTCCAGGTCCGCGTCCTCGCTCAGAGCCTCGACTCGAGTGGAGCTGTGGTGAGCACATCACCTCAACCTGTGCTCGAGATCCCCGCGACGGCCGCGACGACTGCGAATTCAGCGACCTTCGGCGAATACTCCTTGCCCTACTTTCTCTCGGGACCTCTCCGCCTTTACGCCCAGATCCGAGCTCTCAATGCCGGTATTAAGGTGCAGCAGGTGCTGGTTAAGAAGAACTACTGGCAGTCCTAGAATCGGCGCCGCACCTCTTCCACCGGAAACCCGTTGCGTGCAGAATGAACGTGCGTCGGGGACCCGGCGCATCAGAACGGATACAAGGGGGCCCGCAATGGGTATCGATGAGACCGTCAACAAGGGCAGAGATCTGTACGAGCAGAACAAGGACAAGATCGCCGAGGCAGTGAAGAGCGAGCAGGCCGAGGACATCAGCGACAAGGTCCTCGACGGCGTCGCCGACTTCGCCAAGAAGATCGCGCCCGGGGCCGCCGACAAGATCGACGAGATCCGCGACACCGCCGACAAGGCCGTCGGCAACGAATAGGACTCTCGACTGAGACCGAGAGCGGCGACTCCTCCATCGGGGAAGTCGCCGCTCTTCTGCATCCGGCACCAAGTATTCCGCCCGGCGGTATCGCGTTTCACGACAGCGTCCCCTTAGAATGGATGACGATCGCCTGGGGAACTTGCGATCAGGGATGTCGAAGGGGTTCGACCTCCCGCACTCACGCGGTTCGCCGCGTCAAACTGGGGATAACGATTTTGGGGATCATCGTGCGACGCGCGCACTCTGTGCGCTCAGACGTCATCCCGCCCGCGCGGCGGTCGCTTCGCCGCGCCCTCGGTCGAGGATCCCGGCGTCCCTTCACGCCGGGCTCCTCGCGTTCGGTGTGCCCCCTCGCACTGAACGCCCTCCCCAAGCGGGGCGAGGCATGGGGATGCCTCGCCCCGCTCTCACCGCCTTTCTGACGATCGAGCGGGGCATCGCGGGCACGTCGATCCGACCCCGGACGGACGAGTCCAGCGGATGCACAGCGAACGCGACACGCCCGGGTTTGCGCAAGTGAAATCGGCCGTGGCAGAATAGACAGGTTCGACATTCCGGCGCGCTCAGCGTGGCCGGATCACCATCACGACAGTGCATAGGCGGCGCAGACGCGCAGGGACCTAGGCCGCGGGTGGCAGAACGATCCCGACATCTTCATCACGAGGGCTTCGCCGTGCGCGGCGGAGGTCGGACACCCGCTCGCTGCGAGGCGTGCGGGATGACAGCAGAACAGTGGTGCAGCAGATCGACTCGCGAGAGCCGTCTGAGTGCCGAGGCGCGAACAGCGCCGACGTGCGTCCAATGCCCCTGGGTCACCCGGCCCAGGTCGGTAAGACGCTTAAAGAGAGAGAGCAGACAATGGCGGGACAGAAGATCCGCATTCGCCTGAAG
>Ga0308167_1001209_pt1 | contig 32373 bp, 28 predicted proteins | sample PhyCR1_2_FD_202138 | JGI IMG/M metagenome (GOLD analysis project Ga0308167, IMG submission 202138) | Phyllosphere microbial communities from UC Gill Tract Community Farm, Albany, California, United States - DLSLRC.R1 | ecosystem: Host-associated > Plants > Phyllosphere > Unclassified | place... | reverse complement strand
CATGATCTGCTCGTTCAGCTTCAGCTGACGGTCGAGCTCCTGCGTGGCCTCGCTGGTGGCGGTGAAGTTGACGACGGCGTAGATGCCCTCGTTCTTCTTCTGGATCTCGTAAGCCAGACGGCGCTTACCCCAGATGTCGACCTTGTCAATCGAGCCACCATCGTTGGTGATGACCTTCAGGAACTTGTCGAGCGTAGGGGCTACCTGGCGCTCGTCGATCTCGGGGGTCAGAATGACCATGAGTTCGTACTGGTGCGTCACTTACCCACCTCCTTCGGACTAGAACGGCTTCCGGGACTTTCCCGGAAGCAGGAGGGTGTGTGAACGTCATCCGCCGAGCCACCCGAGTGGGGGCCTGATGGCAGACAACCTTGACAGTGTAGCGGAGAAACCTTCGGCCTGCCCCCACGCCTCTCGCCGGGCAGTTGGCATGCTGGAGTGCGTGCGGTCTGACACTCAGTGCGCACACGACCGAAGGGGGAACGCCATGCGCGTCAACAAATGGGGGGTCGGCCTCGTCCTGACCGCCACCGTACTGCTCACCGGGTGCACCGCGGGTGCCGAGGAGCCCGCCGAAGAGGAGCCCACAGCGGCCGCGGAGGAGACCACCGCACCCGAGTCCGACTGCCCTGAGCTGACCGAAGGCGCGACCGTCGACGGCACCGCGCTCGGCGCCTGCATCACCGAGGCGATGACCGACACCGCCGGCTACCAGGCCAAGACATCCATCCTGGGCATGGACACGACCGCCCGGTACAACCCCGCGACGGATGCCGTCGAGACCATCACTCCGATGGGATCGCTGATCATCATCGGCGACGACGCCTGGGTCAAGACTCCTACGACCGAGTGGCAGGTCGCCGACCCGAACTCGAGCGACCCGATCGTCGCGGCGCTCAGCAGCGGTGCTGCGACGGCGGCCGGCACCGACCCGGCCACGGCCGCAGGCGCGCTCACCGGAGAGTTCACCGTGACCGGAACCGGCAGCCGCCTGGGTCAGGACGTCTACCTCGTGAGCGGCACGTCCGAGGCGCAGGGCGTCGCCGTCGACGTGGTGTTCGAGGTCACCGACGACTACGTGGTGCTGGCGACGACCGGCAGCACCGAGGCCGCCGGCCAGATGATCGAGACCTCGCTCGAGATCACCGAGTGGGACGTCGAGCAGGACATCGTCGCACCTCTCTGATCCACCAGGGGATGCTGCGGGCCGGGGCGATCGCCTCGGCCCGCGGTGCGTTCCGGGCTCTGCTGGCGCAGCATCCGCTCGGGTCATCCCTCGACCCACCCTCTCGACCCATCCCCTGGGGAGGAGATCTGCGCTTCGGGAGGAGGATCGGGTTCGGAACCTCCTCCCCGGAGACAGATCTCCTCCCGAGGGGCGGACGCGAACGCACCAGCCGTGTTCAGCGGCGCCGTGACCCGCCGATCAGGCTGAGGCGTCGAGGGCCCTCCCGTCGGGAGGACGACTGCGCCACGGGAGGAGGCTTCGCGCCCATCCGTCCTCCCGAGGCGCAGATCTCCTCCCGAGCGACAGCGGGGCACATGCCCTCCCGAGCGAGCGAACAGCCGAGCGCACAGCCGAGCGGGCAAGCGCCCTAGCGGGCGGACGACAGACGTCAGTCGATGACGGGGGCGATCTCCGACCAGACGATGCGCTCGTTCGTCGAGGGCGCGACCGGGATGCGACCTGCTCCGTCGGGCTCGGGGATCGCCGCGAGCAGCGCCTGAGTGTACGGATGCTGCGGCGCAGACCACACACGATCGGTGGCCCCCGCTTCGAGCACCCGTCCGGCGAACATCACGAAGGTCCGATCGGCGATGCGCCGGACGACGGCGAGGTCGTGCGAGATGAACAGCATCCCCGCGCCGGCCTCGGCGACGAGGTCTCGCATGAGACCGGCGACGCTCGTCTGGGTCGATGCATCCAGAGCCGAGATCGGCTCGTCGGCGACGAGCAGCGACGGCCGCGCGGCGAGCGCGCGCGCGATCGCGAGCCGCTGCTTCTGGCCGCCCGAGAACTGATGCGGGAAGCGCGTGGCGACCTCGGTGGGCAGCCCGACGCGGTCGAGCCACTCGGGGACGGTCGATCCTTCGGCGCCGCGAGCGCGGGCGGTCGCGATGCCGTCGGCGATCTGGTCGCCCACGCGACGCCGCGGGTTGAGCGACGTCGACGGATCCTGGAACACCATCTGGATGCCGGTGAGAGCGAGCTCGCGCCGACGGATGCCGAGCGGCTTCACGGGCTCGCCGCGGAACCGCACCTCTCCCCCGGCGAGCTTCTCGATGCCGACGACCGCACGGGCCAGGCTCGACTTGCCGCTGCCGGACTCGCCCACGAGCGCGACGGTCTCTCCGGGGGCGACGGTCAGTGAGACGCCGTCGACGGCGACCACCGGCGGGCTCCCGGGGTAGCGCACGACGACTCCCTGCGCGTCGAGGACGGCGATCTCACTCATCTGCGGCCTCCTCTTCGGCATCCTTCACGGCAGCATCCGAGAGTGCCGCATCCGACATCACCGGATCGATGAGCGCGGGATCCGGTGAGGCGATCTCGAGCTTCGACCCCGGCAGGGCCGCGAGCAGCGTGCGGGTGTACTCGTGCTGCGGGTCGCGGAACAGGGTCGCGCGGTCTGCCCGCTCGACGATCTGCCCGTTCTTCATCACGGCGACCTCATCGGCGATCGCACTCATGACGCCCAGGTCGTGCGTGACGAGCAGCACGGCGAGATTGCGGTCGGTCGCGAGGTCGCGCAGCAGCCGGAGGATGCCGGCCTGCACCGTGACGTCGAGCGCGGTGGTCGGCTCGTCGGCCAGCAGCACCTCGGGGTCGCACGCGAGCGCACACGCGATGGCGATGCGCTGGCGCTGACCGCCGGAGAACTGGTGGGGGTAGCGCTTCAGTGCCGCATCCGGATTCGGCACCTGCACCGTCTCGAGCAGCTCGATGGCTCTGGCCTTCGCGGCCTCGCCCCGAAGACCGAGATGCACGCGCATGTGGTCGGTGAGCTGCCGGCCGATCGGCAGCTGCGGGTGCAGCGACGCCGACGGGTCCTGGAAGATCATGGCGATGCGCTTGCCGCGGATGCGGTTGAGGGCGCGGCGGCGCATGCCGACGAGCTCCTCCCCCGCGAGCGTGATGGATCCGCCGGTGCGCGCCTGCCGGGGCAGCAGCCCGAGCACGGCGAGCGCGGTGAGTGTCTTGCCCGATCCGGATTCGCCGGCGAGGCCGTGGATGCGACCGGCTTCGAGCTCGAGCGAGATGCCGTGCACGAGTGGGCGACCGATGTCGATGGTCAGGTCGCGGATGCTCAGCGCGCTCGTGGGCGTCGAGGCGGTCATGCTGCCGCCCCCTTCGCCGATGCCACGTGCTCGGCCTGCTTCTCGTGCGTGACCTCGGCCGTCGGGTCGAGGATGTCGCGCATCGCGTCACCGAGGAAGTTGAAGGCGAGCACCACCGTGAGGATCGCGAGACCGGGGAAGACCCCGAGCCACCAGGCATCGAAGTTCTGCATGGCGGCGGAGATCATCGATCCCCACTCTGCGGTCGGAGGCTGCGCGCCGAGACCGAGGAACGAGAGGCCGGAGAGCAGCAGGATCGCCGCACCGATGTCGAGGGTGGCGAGCACCAGCACGGGTCCGGCGATGTTCGGAAGGATGTCGATGAACAGCGTCCGCAGCGGCGAGTGACCGAGCAGACGACCGGCGATGACGTAGTTCTGCCCGCGGAGTCCGAGCACGATGCTGCGCGTGACTCGCGAGTACTGCGGCCACGAGACCACGATCGCCGCGATCACCGCGTTGAACAGCGACGGCCCGAGGGATGCCGCCACCACCATCGCGAGGATGACCGTCGGGAACGCCATGAACAGATCGGTGATGCGCATCAGCGTCTCGTCGACCCAGCCGCCGAAGTAGCCGGCGACCGCGCCGATCACGGTGCCGATGATCATCGCGGCGATCACGAGCATGAGCGCCAGGGGAAGGCTCACCGTCGCACCGGTCATCAGGCGCGAGAAGATGTCTCGCCCGTTGCCGTCGGTGCCGAGCAGTGTGTCGATGCCCGGCGCCTGCAGACGAGGAAGCACCTGGGCATTGGGGCCGTAGGGAACCCACCACTGCGCGGTGAAGGCGACGATGATCCATGCTCCGGCGATGACGGTGCCGATCACGCCGAGCGGCGTGCGCCAGGCGCGGGGCCAGCGGAACCGGAACCGCCAGGGACCGGATGCCGAGTCGATGCGGCTCATGCGATCCTCACTCTCGGGTCGAGGACGCCGTAGAGCAGATCGACGACGAAGTTGATGAGGAGGTAGATGAATCCGACGACGAGACCGACGCCCATGATTCCGGGGAGGTCGAGGTTCGCCGCCGAGTTGTAGGCGTAGGTGCCCAGGCCGGGCCACGCGAACACCGACTCGACGAGCACGGTGCCGGAGAGCAGCGAGCCGAACGCGACGCCGACGATGGTGAGGATCGGCAGGGATGCCCCTCGGAGCACGTAGTCGAGAATCACGCGCATGGCCGGAAGGCCCTTGGCGCGGGCCGCGCGCACGTAGTCGCTGCCGAGCACCTCGAGCACCGATGTGCGGATGAAGCGCGTCAGCAGACCGATCGTCACGAGCGACAGCACCATGACCGGGAGGGCGAGGTGGGCGAGGGCATCGGCGAATCCGACGCCGTCTCCGTTGAGGAGGTAGTCGACCGTGTAGAGCCCGGTGATGCGTGGTGGCGGCGTGATCGACGGAGAGATGCGACCGGAGCCGGGCGCGATGCGCAACTCGAGGAAGAACACGTAGAAGCTGACCAGTGCGAGCCAGAACGTCGGGACGCTCAGCCCGATCAGCGTCACGATGCGGATGACCTGGTCGGTGACGAGGCCGCGACGGTAGGCCGCGAGGGTTCCGAGCACGACGCTCACCGCGAGGCTGAGGATGATGGCCCCGATCGCGATCTCGATCGTCGCCGGCACCGCGGTGGCCAGGTCGCTGGTGACCGGTCGCCCGGTCACCAGCGATGTTCCGAGGTCTCCTCGAAACAGGTTGCCCATGTAGATGAAGTACTGCACGAAGAGAGGCTGATCGAGGCCCTGGGCCTTGATGAACGCCTCACGCGTCTCGGGGTTCTGCGATGCTCCCTCGCCCAGCGCCGCCGACACGGGGTCGCCGGGCACGAGGTTCGTCAGCGCGAAGGTCACGATCGTGACTCCCACGAGAAGGAGCAGCGAAGTGCCGATCCGGCGCAGCAGGTATCCGACGAGCGGTGACCTGCGACGCTGAGCCTGCCGTCGCACGGCCACCGTCGTCATCAGTCAGCCCCGATCAGCCGGCAGGCGTGATCTCGGCGATGTCCATCTCCCACACCGAGTTGTACACGGCGCCGGTGACGGCATCCGCCGTGGCGATGTTGCGGCCGGGGACGATCAGCGGCACGAAGGGGCCCTCGGCCTGCATCGCCTCGGCGAACGAGGTGAAGGCCTCGCTGCGCTGGGCCTCGTCGGTCGCGGCAGCAGCACCGGCTGCGATGCCTGCGATCTCGGGGTTGGCCTCAGCGGCCCAGCCTGCGCGCAGACCGACCTTCAGGCCGGGAGCGAACGGGAGGAAGTTCGCCGAGTCGGCGTAATCCGGGCCCCAGAACCACAGGCCGAAGCCCTCGGTGCCGTTGACGTAGGCGTCGAGCTCGGTGGCGAACGGCGCCGGTGCGAGTTCGACCGTGATGCCGGCATCCTCGAGCTGAGCCTGGATGCGCTCGGCGAGCGGGGTGAACTCCACACCGCCGACCGGGTAGTCGTTCGGGAACTGCAGCTTGAGGGTCTGACCCGTGTAGCCGGCTTCGGCGAGAGCAGCCTCGGCCTTGTCGAGGTCCTGCTCCACGCCGGTGTCGAGGGCGCCCTCGAATCCGGGCGGGATCACGCCGGTCGCCTGCACGGCTCCCGCACCTGCGAGCTCGAGCAGCGCGTCGTAGTCGAGTGCGTAGCGGATCGCCTCGGCGATCTTGACGTTCGCGAGCTCACCCGCGACGGCCTCCGACTGGTTGAGCAGCAGGAAGATCGTCTGGCCGGACGGCACCGACTCGACGTTCAGTCCGTCGCCGAGGCCGGAGACCTGGTCGCCGTTGAGGTCCATCGCGACCATCGAGTCGCCGCCCTTGAGGTTCGCGAGCTGCGTCGCGCTCTCCGAGACGTTTCGCACGACGACGCGGCCGTATGCCGCCTCTTCGTCCCCGTTGTACTCGTCGCTCTTGGTCAGCACGACCTGCGACGAGAGGTCGAGCGTGTCGAGCACGAACGGACCGGAGCCGGCGGACTCGCCGTCGAGGAAGCTCTGTGCGCTGTCGGAGCCGTCGATCGATCCGCCGTTCTCGATGACCACGTCGGAGTTGACGATGCCGAGCGCAGGGTTGGCGAGGATCGCGGGCAGCTGCAGCAGCGGCGTCTCGGAGGTGATCGAGATCGTCTTCTCGTCGAGGTCGGTGATCGTCAGGCCGCCCAGGAGGAAGTTCGGCTTGGCTTCGGTCATGCCCTGGATGCGCTGCAGGGTGAAGACGACATCCTTCGCCTCGATCGGCGTGCCGTCGGAGAAGACGCGGTCGCCTTCGAGCGTGAAGGTGAACTCGGTCGCCTCATCGTTCTGCTCCCACGACGCGAGCCCGGGCACAGGGGTCGAGACATCCGAGCCCTCGAAGTCGACGAGCGTCTCGTAGAGCGCCTTCGCGATCATGTTGCCGGTCGGGTCGTAGGTGTGACCGGGGTCGGCGGTCTCGATCGAGAACGCGGTGTCGATGACCAGCGAGTCGGAACCGGAGGATTCTCCCCCGGTGTTCGCCGAGTTGCCACCGGAGCAACCGGCGAGAGCGAAGAGCGCGACAGCTCCGATCGCGATGACGGACGTGCTGCGACGTGACGACATATGGGCCTCCAGGGGCGAGGAGTTTCATCGGGTTCGGTCGACGCCGGGTGGACGACCGGTGATCAGATTCGCATTGTATGGGACTATGTGTCCAGCAAGAATGCAGACGTCATCACAGTCTGTCCAACACCCCGCCCACGAGGAGCATTGTGTCCACCAAGAGCGACGAAGCCGTGAAGCAATCTGGACGAAGTGCCGCCCCACTGGACGACATCGGATACAGAATCCTCGAGACGCTGCGCGATAACGGTCGGATCTCGATCGCCGCGCTGGCCGAGACCGTGGGGATTTCTCGCGCGAACGCCTACACGCGCGTCGAGACGCTCATGCAGGACGGCGTCATCACCGGGTTCAGCGCGCGGGTCGATCAGTCCAAGGCGGGGCTGTCGATCGGTGCGCTCGTCTTCGTCACCGTGCATCCGCAGGCCTGGGCGTCGTTCCGCGAGAGCGTGCTCGAGATGCCCGACGTCGAGTGGTGCGCCATCACCACGGGCGAGCATGACGCCATGCTGCTCATCCGTGCCGTCGACGTGAGCGGCGTGCACGAGTTCACGACCGGCGTCGTCGCGCAGCTGCCCGAGGTGCGCACCGTCGTCAGCGTGGTCGTGCTCGACGAGGTGATCCGCCGGTCGTTCCTGCTGCCGAGCGACCTGCCGGAGCGCGACCTGGCGACGCCGCTGGGCATGACGCGATGGACTCCGGCGACGCCGGGTCGCGACATGCTGCCGCCACGCTGACGCCGAACCCGGTGGTCGAGCGAGGACGGCGAAGCCGACCGAGACGAAACGCCCGATCAGGCCGCGACGGGCTCTTCGCAGACACTGAGCTGCGGCAGTCCGTGCATCTCGTAGTGCTCGACGAGACGGATGCGGCCGTCATCCGTGAGTTCGAGCTGGCTCTCGCCGTCTCCGGTCACGACGGCGCCGTCTGAGACGAGCACGTGCACGAACGACACCCAGATGGTGTCGCCGGTGCGGGTGCCGACGAAGCGCCCGAAGGTGACGGTGTCACCGGAGTAGTCACCCCAGATCGCACCGTCCTTCTCCCAATAGACGAACTCGCTGGGAGACTCGGGGTCGACAGCCGAGGTGGTCGAGGAGACCATCAGGAACCGGCGGCCGTCGAGCGAGGGGATGGTTGCAGTCGAACTCACCCTCCGATTATGGAGGGCGCTCGAAGGTGCACTGAAGCCCCTTCGGCAAGCGTCTTCCCGGGCAGCTCGCGGAGCAGGCGGGGTGAGACGAAACGGGCGCGGGCACCGATGCCCTCGGCGTTTCGTCTGACCCTCGTTCGACGTCGAGCATGCGCCCCTCCGCCGCGCGGGCAGGTGAACCGATGCCTCGCAGGTACCGTGGGTCGCATGCAGTGGATCTCTGACACCTCGGCGGGCGACTGGCTGCGCGATCGCCTCGACGATCCGTGGAAAGCGACGATGCACGACGTCGTGCCGCACGGGTTCCCCGCGTACGCCCGCATCCTGCATCCCGCGACCGTGCGCTCTCTGCCCGACCGCCCCGTGCCCTCCTACGAGGAGTACGAGCGGATGTCGGAGGCCGAGCATCTGAGCCTGAGAGATCAGTACGTCGACGAGCCCGCGACGTGGGCGGAGACGGCATCCGCCTTCGGCACGACCCTGCACCCGTCGGCTCAGTGGCAGCGCATCGTGCGCACCCCGATCGACGGTGACTGGAACCTGCGGCTGTCACCGGACGGCCGAGAGTTCACGGGGCCGATGGAGGGCGAAGTCTCTCCGGAGATGCTCTCCGTGATCGCCGGGCACCTCACCACCCACACGACGACTCCGGATGCCGGCTTCGCGGCGCTCTGGGAAGGTCGGGGCGGTCTCGTCGGACACCTCGGCCATTCACCGTCCCGGATGTTTTTCACGTTCAACGACGAGCCGAATCACCAGGCGATGCTCGACCGCAGCATCCATGACCCTCTCAACAACGCCTTCCGCAAGCCGACGTGGCAGGAGGGCATCCTGTCACGCGAGATCTCGGAAGGACCGCGGTTCCGCCTCCCCGGGCGCGACCACGTGCTGTTCCGCGGGGCGGTCAGCGACTTCGCCCGCGCGGACTGGGTGCTCGACGTACCCTGGCGCGACCGTCCGGGCGAGGAGCACGGCTTCCCGCCGTCGGCGCAGAGCCCGACGATCCTGTGGCCGGACGACCACGCGTGGACCCTCGTGAGCGAGATCGACTACGACTCGACCATCGTCGCGGGGTCCGCCGAACTCGTCGCCGCGATCTGCGCCGACGAGCGTCTCGAGGCTTTCCCGATCCCCGAGAACGCCGACCTGACCTGGGATGCCGACGAGGTGAACCGATGACGACTCCGCGGCCCGCGTCCGCGGCGTCCTTCGACGCCGCTCCGCTCACCGAGCCGGTCGACCCGAAGGCGGTCACCGCGTTCGCCGCCGAGCTTCGAGCCCGAGCGTCCAGCGGCACGAACGGCTCGAGCATCATCGCGATCGTCGTCATCGCGCTCATGGCCATCATCGTGGTGCCTGTGGTCTTCACGACCATCGTCGGCATGGTCTCCACGCCCGGCGGATCCGGGTTCGCCATCGTTCCGCTGGTGATCTTCGGCGCCGTCGCCGTCGTGATCGCCATCGGGTCGTTCGTCGGATGGCGGCGCGCCCGCGTCACGCGCTATCGACTGCACCGGTTCGCTCAGGCGAACGGGATGTCGTACGAGGGACGAGTGACTGCCCCCGCGCTGCCGGGGATGATCTTCAGCCTCGGCGGCTCGCGCATGTCGACGGATCTCGTGCGTGGCACGACGCCTCGGTTCGTCGAGTTCGGCAATTACCAGTACACGGTGAAGCGAGGCAAGAGCTCGACCACCTACCGCTGGGGCTATGTCGCGGTGAAGCTCGACGTGCCGCTGCCCAATATCGTGCTCGACGCCAAGGGCAACAACGGATTCGGATCGAACCTGCCGGCGTCGTTCCAGCGCGAGCAGCGGCTGTCGCTCGAGGGCGACTTCGACGAGTACTTCACCCTCTACTGCCCCGAGGGATACGAGCGAGACGCGCTGTATCTGTTCAGCCCCGACATCATGGCCCGGTTCATCGACAACGCCGCCGAGCTCGACGTCGAGATCGTCGACGACTGGATGTTCCTCTACACGCAGCGCAGGGTGTCGACGCTCGACCCAGCGACCTGGGCGTGGTTGTTCGGCGCCGTCGGTGCCTTGATCACGAAGCTCGATCAATGGGAACGATGGAGAGACGAGCGTCTGCTCCTCGAGAATCAGACGGCTGCGGCATCCGCGTCCCCGGCCGCCTCAGCCCGGCTCGCGAACGAGCGACTTCCGTTCGCGCCACCGGCCGGCCTGCTGTCGCCGCCGCCGGGCGTCGCGCACGAAGGACGCAGACTGAAGCGCAGCTTCCCGTGGGTGCCGGTGGTCTTCATGATCGCCTTTGCGGCGTTCTGGTTCTGGTCCAGATCGTTCTGAGCGGGAACCCCCGAGGGTGGGTTGTGGGGGTGGGTGCTGACTGGGGATCAGCGTTCCCACCCCATCCCCCCTCGGGATCAGAAGGAGATCTGACACTCCCTCCGCAGGACGGTCGAACCGTCCATACGTGCGGGTCAGCTGGGGACTGACAACTCTGCGCGTATATGAGTAATGGTATACCGGCATACGTTGCATTCCGTTGCGTCGGAGAGACTCGACCGAACCGGTCGAATCCCGCGGAATAATGCACGAAATGCGGACAGAAAGGCCCTCCGGAAGGCGGCATTCGTGCACTCTCGCGAATGCCTGTCATCGCGCATTACCTCGAGTGACGGACCCGGCCCCACCCTCTTCTGCATGCAAGAGAATGGAAGGTGATGTCTGAACGCGAAGATCACACCCAATGGCAGGCCGAGCGCCGCGCCTCCGTCACGTCCGCGACGGGCAACCTCGCCCTGATCGAGACCCGCTGGACGGGCGAGGCGCCTGATCTGGATGCCGAGCAGCAGGCGGCATCCGACACGGTGACCGTGACGCGGATCCAGCGCACGAACATCGAGACCGGCGAGGCCGAGCACGGACTGCGTCTGTGGGATGCCGATGCACCGGCGATCCGCGCCTTCGACCGCATCGACACCTACGACTACGACCCTGCGTGGGTGCTCGAGGGCCACTTCACCCCGGTGTCCGGCGATCGCCGAGTGTCGTTCGAGCACATCCGCGACAACGGCGGCACACGCGAGCTCGTCGTCCCCGGCGACATCCACTTCGAGCTCGACGGCCGTGAATACGATCTGGCCGCCTTCGACGACGGCGGCACCCTGCTGCTCGTGTTCGGTGATGAGACGAACGGCGCCGAGACCTACGGATCCGGCCGCTTCCTGTTCGTCGAGCTGCGCGACGACGAGGGCACCGTGGTGCTCGACTTCAACCGCGCCTTCGTGCCGCCGTGCGGGTTCAGCGCCCAGTACAACTGCCCGTTGCCGCCGGCATCCAACCGCTTCCCCCTGCCTATCCGAGCAGGCGAGAAGAACGTCGTCTTCCGCGACGGCTTCGACATCTACGCGGCGTGACGCCGCACACCCTCACCCTGGAGCACTCATGAGAAGAACCCGCATCCTCGGCGCGCTCGGCGCCGTGGCCACGCTCGCCCTCGTGGCCGGATGCGCGTCGGGCGCCACCGACGACGCCACGAACGAAGACGCCACGATCTTCATCGGGTCTCTGTACGAGCCCACCAACCTGAGCAACACGCAAGGCGGCGGCCAGGGCGTGACCGAGGCCCTGACCGGCAACGTCTATGAGGGCCTCTACCGCCTGACCGACGACGGCGAGGTCGAGCCGCTTCTCGCCGAAGACGCTCAGGTGTCCGACGACGGCCTCACCTACACGATCACGCTGCGCGACGACGTGACCTTCCACTCCGGTGACCCGCTGACCTCCGCCGATGTGAAGTCGAGCGTCGAGGCCGTCACCGCCGAGGACTCGGTCTCTGCCCGCAAGTCGAGCTTCAAGACGATCGCCGACATCGCGACCCCCGACGACCAGACCGTCGTCTTCACGCTGTCGCAGCGGTCGATCTCGTTCCTCTACAACCTCAGCTACGTCTGGGTCGTGAACGACGAGGCCGGCGACATCACCGGGTCGGAAGACGGCACCGGGCCCTACACGCTCGACGAGTGGAAGAAGGGCTCGACCCTGACGCTCGAGCGCTGGGACGACTACTGGGGCGAGCCGGCCAAGAACGCCGAGGTCGTCTACACCTACTTCACCGACGCGACCGCCGAGAACAACGCTCTGGCCACGGGCGAGATCGACGTGATCACGAGCGTGCAGAGCCCGGATTCGCTCGCGCAGTTCGACAACGACGACTACGTGATCAGCGAGGGAACCTCGACCACGAAGGAGCTGCTCGCCTTCAACGACCGCGTCGCCCCCTTCGACAACGCACTCGTGCGCAAGGCGATCTACTCGGCGATCGACACCCAGAAGCTCCTCGAGTCGATCTGGGGCGACTACGGCACGCTCATCGGCTCGATGGTGCCGCCGACCGACCCCTGGTACGAGGACCTCACCGCGGTGAACCCCTACGACGTCGAGCTGTCGAAGGATCTGCTCGCTCAGGCCGGCTACGCCGACGGCTTCACGTTCACGCTCGACACCCCGAGCTACGACCCGCACCCCGCCGTGGCGGAGTTCCTGCAGTCACAGCTCGCGGAGGTCGGCATCACGGTCGAGATCAACACGATCAGCGCCGACGAGTGGTACACGAAGGTGTTCAAGGAGCAGGACTTCGAGGCCACGCTCCAGGAGCACGTGAACGACCGTGACGTGGTCTGGTACGGCAACCCCGACTTCTACTGGGGATACAACGACGCCCAGGTGCAGCAGTGGGTCGCGGAGGCCGAGCAGGCAGCCACGACCGACGAGCAGACCGCCCTGCTGAAGCAGGTCAACGAGAAGATCGCCGAGGATGCCGCGAGCGTATGGTTGTACCTCTACCCGCAGATCGTGGTCGCCTCGAGTGACCTCAGCGGATACCCGGTCAACGGCCTGAACTCCCAGTTCTTCGCCTACGACATCGTCAAGTCCTGACGCGCGAGGGGGATGCCGCGCGTCGGCATCCCCCTCCTCATCCTGAACAGCCATGCTCGCTTATCTGATCCGCCGTCTCGCCTTCCTCGTGGTGTCGCTCGTCGTCGCGATGATCGCGATCTTCGTGCTGCTGCGCCTGCTTCCCGGCGACCCGGCGAACGCCCTGCTCTCGGTCAATGCCACTTCTGAGCAGATCGCCGCGGCCCGCGCGCAGGTCGGTTCCGACCAGCCCCTGCTGCAGCAGTTCACGACCTGGGCGGGGCAGCTGCTGCGATTCGACCTCGGTGAGTCCTTCCTGAGCTCGCGTCCGGTCGGCCCCGACATCGCCGACCGCCTCGCCGTGACCCTTCCGCTCACGCTCATCGCGTTCGCCGTCGCGCTGCTCGTCTCGCTCGTGATCGGCATCACCGCGGCTGTGAAGTCCGACCGCTGGTACGGCATCGCGCTCTCCGGTTTCGCGCAGCTCGGCGTCGCGGTTCCCGTCTTCTGGGTGGGCGTCGTGCTCGTCTGGGTCTTCGCTCTCGGACTCGGCCTGCTGCCTTCGGGCGGCTTCCCCCGAGACGACTGGGAGGATCCGGCCGATGCCCTGCGCTCGCTCGCCCTGCCGGTGATCACCATCGTGATCGTGATGAGCGCCTCTCTCAGCCGGTACGTGCGGTCGGCCACCCTCGACGTGATCGGCAGCGACTACCTGCGCACCGCCCGGGCCGGGGGTTCCGGCACTGCCGAAGCGCTTCTGCGTCACGGTGTGCGCAACGGCTCGGTGCCCGTCGTCGCGATCCTCGGAATCGAGCTGTCGACGACGCTCCTCGGCGCGGTCGTGGTGGAGAGCGTCTTCACTCTCCCCGGTCTCGGCAGCCTGCTGCTGTCGGCCATCGAGCAGCACGACTTCCAGGTCATCCAGGGCGTGCTCGTGGTCAGCACCCTCTTCGTGCTGCTCGTCGGGTTCGCCGCCGACATCGTGCAGCGCCTGATCGATCCGCGTCTGCGCACGAGCGTCTCGGGCAACCGATGAGCCGCGTCGCCGAGCAGTTGATCACCGGCTCCGTCCCCGTGCGGCGCCGACCGAAGGCGACCCTGCTGATCGGACTCGCGCTCACCGGCGTCATCGTGCTGATCGCCGTGGTCTCGCTGTTCTGGCTGCCGTACCCGCTCGCCGACACCAGTGGCAGCCGCCTCGAGGGCCCGAGCGCCCTGCACCTGCTCGGCACCGACCGTCTCGGCCGTGACCTGCTGTCGCAGCTCATGTGGGGTGCGCGGATCGCTCTGATCGTCGGCACCTGCTCTGTCGCGATCGCCGCCGTGCTCGGCACGATCGTCGGCCTGATCGCCGCCTTCTCCCGCCCCTGGGTCGATGACACGCTGTCAGCGGGGCTCGACGTCGTCATCGCGTTCCCCGTGCTGCTGCTCGCGATGCTCGTCGTCGCCGTGCAGGGCGCCTCGCTCTGGTCTGCGGTGCTCGCGATCGGTCTCGCGATGTCGGCAGTGGTCGCGCGTCTCACCCGCATCCTCTCGCGCCGCGTGCTGCAGGAGCAGTTCGTCACCGCCGCGCGCACCAGCGGCACGGGTGTTCTCGGCATCGTGATGCAGCACGTGCTGCCCAACATCGCGCCGACACTCGCTGTCAGTCTCGCGCTGCAGTTCGGTGCCGCCGTGCTCGCCGAGGCGAGCCTGTCGTACCTCGGACTCGGCGCCCCGCCGCCCAACGCCTCGTGGGGTCGGATGCTGCAGGAGGCTCAGGGCACCGTGCTCACCGCCCCCGTGGGCGCGATCGCCCCCGGCATCGCGATCATCGCCCTGGTGCTCGGAGTCAACTTCCTCGCCGACGGCCTGCGCGATCTCGCCGACCCGACCCGCAGGAGGAGCCGATGAGCATCCTCGACGTCTCAGGCCTCACCGTGCGTTCGGCATCGGGCGCGCTCGTGCGCGATGTGTCGTTCTCACTCGCACCCGGCGAGCGTCTGGGCCTGATCGGCGAATCCGGGTCGGGCAAGTCGCTCACCTCGCTCGCCGTCACCGGTCTGCTGCCGGATTCCCTCACGGCCTCCGGGTCGGTGCTGCTCGACGAGCACCAGGTGGTCGGTGCGCGGGATGCCGACCTCAGGCCTCTGCGCGGACCCGTCGCGCAGATCGTGTTCCAGGAGCCGCTCACCGCGCTCGATCCGCTGATGCGCGTGGGACGGCAGATCGCCGAGCCGCTGCGCCGTCATCTCGGACTGCGCGGCGCCGAGCTGCGTTCTGCGGTGGCGGCCGCCCTCGACGAGGTCTCTCTCACCGACCCGCGCATCGCGCGCGCCTACCCGCACGAGCTCTCGGGTGGTCAGCGGCAACGGGTCGCGATCGCGATCGCCCTCGCCGCCAAGCCGCAGCTGCTCATCGCCGACGAGCCGACGACCGCTCTCGACGTGACGGTGCAGGACGCCGTGCTCGCCCTGCTCGAGCGTCTCGTCGCCGAGCGCGGCATGGCGCTGTTGTTCATCAGCCATGATCTCGCCGTCGTGTCGCGCATGGTCGACCGCATCGTGGTGCTGCGCGACGGGCTCGTGGTCGAAGAGGGCACGGTCGCCCAGGTGCTGCGGAACCCTGTGGAGCCGTATACGCGGATGCTGGTCGACAGCGCTCGCGCACTCGACGCGTTCCTCGATGCGACGGAGGCGGGCGCATGAGCCTTCTCGAACTGCGCGGCGCCGGCTTCGCGTACGGCTCTCATCGAGTGCTCGACGACATCTCGCTGAGCCTCGATGAAGGCGACTCCCTCGGGCTCGTGGGCGAGTCGGGTGCCGGCAAATCGACGATCCTGCGTCTGCTGCTCGGCCTCGCCGTGCCTCGGGAGGGGCAGGTGCTGTTCGACGGCGAGCTCCTGTCGCTGCGCGATCGCGCGCAGATGCGTCGCTTCCGCGCGAGCGTACAGCCCGTGTTCCAAGACCCGTATTCGTCGCTCGACCCCCGTCAGCGCATCGACCGCATCATCGGCGAGCCGCTTCGGTCACTGCGCCTGGCATCCGGTGCCGACGCCCAGCGCCGCATCGCCGAATCCCTCGAGTCGGTCGGCCTTCCCGCCGACACCGCGCACCGTTATCCCCACGAGTTCTCGGGCGGACAGCGTCAGCGCATCGCCATCGCACGGGCCGTCGTCTCCCGTCCGCGGGTTCTGCTCGCCGATGAGCCCGTGAGCGCTCTCGACGTCACCACCCGGGTGCAGGTGCTCGAGCTGCTCGACCGCCTGCGCCGCGAGAACGGCCTGTCGCTCGTGATGGTGTCGCACGACCTCACGGCCATCGCCTCGGCGTGCGACCGGACGGTCGTGCTGAAGAACGGTCACGTGGTGGAGCAGGGTGCCACGGCATCCGTGCTGCACGCCCCGCAGGATCCGTACACGCGGGCGCTGGTCGACGCCGTTCCGCGCCTCCCCCGCTGAGCGCCGCCTGCGGCGTGACGTGGCATCAGTCCGCAGCCGTCGGTCCCGCCGAACCCGCGAGCCCGAAGTACTCCAGCTCCGCGTCGTTCAGCATCCGCGAGCGGATCAGGAACCGCATTCCCGTCGGTCCCTCGACCGAGAACCCCGCGCCACGCCCCGGCACGACGTCGATCGTGAGGTGCGTGTACTTCCAGTACTCGAACTGCGACTCCGACATGAAGACCTCGACCGGGGAGTCCACCCCCACGTCGAGTGCGCCCAGCAGCACATCGCCCGGACCTGTGATGAACATCCCCACGGGGTAGCACATGGGCGACGATCCGTCGCAGCATCCGCCCGACTGGTGGAACATCAGCGGCCCATGCTGCACGGTGAGGTCGCGGATGAGGGATGCCGCGGCATCCGTCACGTCGACCCGCTGATAGGTGCCGATGCTCACCATGATTCGTACCTTTCGTCAGCTCCCGGTCGTTGAGCGAGGACGGCGAAGCCGACCGAGACGAAACGCGGCGAGCGGCTCAGCGCGTTTCGTCTCGGGGCTCCGCTCCTCGCTCAATGACCGGAGGCGGGCTTCGCTGCTCGAGCGAATAGCGGCGGGGGCCTGACTCAGAAGAAGCCCATCGGTCCCTCCGCATACGAGACCAGGAGGTTCTTGGTCTGCTGGTAGTGGTCGAGCATCATCTTGTGGTTCTCGCGCCCGACGCCCGACTGCTTGTATCCACCGAACGCTGCGTGCGCCGGGTACTGGTGATACGTGTTGGTCCAGACGCGACCGGCCTCGATCGCACGCCCCGCACGATATGCCGTGTCACCGCTGCGGCTCCAGACTCCGGCGCCCAGACCGTAGAGCGTGTCGTTCGCGATCGAGATCGCATCGTCGAAGTCGTCGAAGGAGGTGACCGACAGCACCGGCCCGAAGATCTCCTCCTGGAAGATGCGCATGTCGTTCGTGCCCTCGAACACGGTGGGAGCGACGTAGTACCCGTCGCTGAGGTCGCCGCCGAGGTCGACGCGATCGCCTCCCGTGAGCAGCCGCGCGCCGCCCTGCTTCCCGATGTCGATGTAGCTGAGGATCTTCTCCAGCTGGTCGTTCGACGCCTGCGCGCCGATCATCGTGGCCGGGTCGAGCGGGTTGCCCTGGATCACCTTGCCGACGCGCTCGAGTCCGTCGGCGAGGAACCCGTCGTAGATCGACCGCTGGATCAACGCGCGCGACGGGCACGTGCAGACCTCGCCCTGATTCAGCGCGAACATCGTGAAGCCCTCGAGCGCCTTGTCGTAGAACGGGTCGGCGGTGTCGCGCGCGACATCCTCGAAGAAGACGTTCGGGCTCTTGCCTCCGAGTTCGAGCGTGACCGGGATCAGGTTCTGCGACGCGTACTGCATGATCAGGCGCCCCGTCGTGGTCTCACCCGTGAAGGCGACCTTGCGGATGCGCTTGTGCTGCGCGAGCGGTGCACCCGCCTCGATGCCGAAGCCGTTGACGATGTTCACGACACCGGCCGGCAGCAGGTCTCCGATGATGTCGAAGAGGAAGAGCAGGGATGCCGGCGTCTGCTCCGCCGGCTTGATGACCACGCAGTTGCCTGCGGCGAGCGCCGGCGCGAGCTTCCACACCGCCATCAGGATCGGGAAGTTCCACGGGATGATCTGGCCGACCACTCCGAGGGGCTCGTGGAAGTGATACGCGACGGTGTTCTCGTCGAGCTGGCTGATGCCGCCCTCCTGCGCACGGAGCACGCCGGCGAAGTACCGGAAGTGGTCGACTGCGAGGGGGATGTCGGCCGCGAGCGTCTCGCGCACGGGCTTGCCGTTCTCCCAGGTCTCGGCGACGGCGATCTCCTCGAGGTGCTGCTCGATGCGATCGGCGATCCTGTTGAGGATCACCGATCGTTCAGCCGGGCTGGTCTTGCCCCAGCTCGCGAACGCCTTCCACGCGACGTCGACCGCGCGGTCGATGTCTTCGACGGTTCCGCGGCCCACCTCGGTGAAGGGCTTGCCGTTGACGGGGCTGACGTTCTCGAAGAACTGGCCTTTGACCGGATCGACGAACTCGCCGCCGATGTAGTGGCCGTATCGGGGCCGGTAGGTCGCGATGGCGCCCTGCTGACCGGGAGCGGCGTAGGCGGACGACGCGGATGCGGTGGACACGTCTTCTTCGACGATGGTCATCGGTGACTCCTTCGACGGGCCGCGGCTCCGATGCCGTGCGGCTGTGATCCGACGGTAGGTCGCCGCACGTTGCGTCCCGATGCGCAACGTTGCGAACGGTTGCGGGGCGGGCATGGCGGCATCCGTCGAACGGCTGATACTTCCCCGGATGGCGGGTATGCCGTCGGCGTGTGGGCGGCCGGGCGGGGATCCGTCAGCCGGATGACCCCGGGTCAGCGATCTTCGATGCGTTCGATGCGCGCGACGAGTCCGGCGCGCTTCGGAGACCGGGCCGGCAGCATCTCGAGAGCGAGACGCAGCGCCGCGGCATCCCCCTGCCCTTCCGGGATCTCCGCGTATTCCAACAGAACGTCGAGGCTCGCCTCCGACAGCATCGTCTCGCGCAGCGCCGCTCTCACCGACTCACGGAACTCCTCCACACCCGGCGAGGTCGACTCGGGAAGCACAGGGCCGCGATAGGCGGTGAGGGCGACACGATGTGCGCCTCGGTCGAGCAGCGAGAGCACGTCGTGCGCATCGGTCTCGAGCGGCACCGTCAGTCGGTAGGGCCGGGACTCCGGAACGAGGCTGGGCGCGTGCTTCTCGAGAACCTTGCGCAGGCGCACCATCTCAGGACGCAGCGTGTCGGCAGACGCTTCGGGTCCGTACACGAGTTCGCTCAGTCGCTCGGCAGACAGGCCCTGGCGGTTCACTGCGAGCATGAGCAGGATCGCGGCATGTCGGGCGCTCAGCTCGATCATCGACTCCTCGAGCTCGGTCTCGGTCTCGAGACGCGCTCTGTCTCGCCCGAGCACGTGCAGGGTCGCGCGGGTCGTGGGCTTGGCGCGCGACGAGAACGTCGCGGGGCGTGGGGCCTCGCTGCGCGCCCGAAGCCGCGCCACCATCAGCTCGGACTCGACGGCGCGCGCCGTGGCGTCGACCAGCAACCGCGCCTGGGTCGAGACGACCTCGTCACCACCCGTGACATCGATCACTCCGAGCACCCGCCGCGTCTCGGGGTCGCGGACCGGTGCCGCGGTGCACGACCACGGATGCACCAGCCGGTTGTAGTGCTCGGCCCCGCGGATCTGCACCGACTGATCGAGGGTGAGAGCCGTGCCCGGTGCCGTCGTGCCGACGGCGTTCTCTGCCCAGTTCGCGCCGGCGACGAATCCCATGCCCTCGGTGAGCGACTGCAGTTGGCGGTCGCCTTCGATCCACAGCAGCCGACCGGCCTGATCGCCCACGGCGACGACGACCCCCGCCTCCTCGGGGGTGCCGGGCAGGAGCAGCGCGCGGATCATGTCCATGGCGGATGCGAGCGGATGCGCGAGTCGATAGGCCTCGAGCTCCTCGGTCACCAGCTCGATCCGCGGCGCCTCCTCGGGCCCGACCCGGCCTCGCCACGACCGCACCCACGACTCACGGACGAGAGGACGCACCTGCTGCAGTCGATGATCTTCGAGGTTGCCGGCGATCAGCTCTTCATGCGCGCGCTCGATCAGGAGACGAGAGGCCTCAGGAGGGCCATCACGTGACACCTGCCACGACACAACCACGGCGTCTCCATTCGTCGTCGGTGGAGCGTTACCTCAGTGTAGGAGCCGGATGCCGCGGGCGGTACCCGCGATATTCCGGTTGCGCACTCAGATCCACGCGCAGGTGAATGCTCGGATCACGGATGCAGGGTGACATGCGTGTTCTGGGCATGCACCTGCCGTACGGGCATCCCCAGGTGTGCCCGCCCGCGGAGCGAGCTCAGGCCCGGGCGGCCCACCATTCGCGAAGGCGCTGCTCAGCGGCATCCGTTCCGATGACACCCTCGTCGAGGCGCAGCTCGAGCAGGAATCGGTAGGCCTCGCCGACCTCGCGGCCGGGCGCGATGCCGAGGATGCTCTGGATCTGGTTGCCGTCGAGCTCCGGGCGGATGGAGTCGAGCTCCTCCTGCTCGCGCAACGCGGCGATGCGCGACTCGATGTCGTCGTAGGCCGAGGCGAGCCGCCCTGCCTTGCGCTTGTTCCGCGTGGTGACGTCGGCGCGAGTGAGGATGTGCAGGCGTTCGAGCTGGTCGCCCGCATCGCGCACGTAGCGGCGCACCGCGGCATCCGTCCAGGCGCCCTCGGCGTAGCCGAAGAACCGCAGATGCAGTTCGATCAGCTTCGACACGGCCTCGGTCGTGTCCGTGTCGAACCGCAGCGCCTGCAGACGCTTGCGCGCCATTCTCGCCCCGACCACGTCGTGGTGGTGGAAGGTGACGACGCCGCCGTCTTCGAGCTTGCGAGTGCGGGGCTTGCCGATGTCGTGCAGAAGCGCGGCGATGCGCAGTGCGACGTCAGGTTCAGCCCCGGGGTTGCGCGACTGCTCGAGCGAGATCGCCTGGTTGAGCACCGTGAGCGAGTGCTCGTAGACGTCCTTGTGGTGGTGGTGCTCGTCGACCTCGAGCCGCAGAGCGCTCACCTCGGGCAGGAACTCCTCGATCAGACCTGTCTCGACGAGCACGCGGATGCCGCGCACGGGGTCGTCGGTCTGCATGAGCCGCACGAGCTCCGACTGGATGCGCTCCGGGCTCACGATCTCGAGAGTCGCTCGCAGCTGAGTGATCGCGTCGAACGTGTCGTCGTCGATGCGGAAGCCGAGCTGAGCGCTGAAGCGCGCGGCGCGCAGCATGCGCAGCGGGTCGTCGCCGAACGACACGTGAGGGCTCGCCGGCGTGCGCAGGACACCTGCGATGAGGTCTTCGACTCCCCCGGTCGGGTCCACGAGCTTCACAGCCGGCACGAGCAGCGCCATCGCGTTGACGGTGAAGTCGCGTCGGTGCAGGTCGGCCTCGATCGTGTCGCCGAACTCGACGGTCGGCTTGCGGGTCACGCCGTCATAGCTGTCGGCCCGGTACGTCGTGACCTCGACCTGTTCGCCCTGCACACGCGCGCCGATGGTGCCGAATGCGCGGCCGATGTCCCACTGGGCGGTCGAGATCGGCTTGACGATGCGCAGGATGTCGTCCGGCATCGCGTTCGTCGTGAAGTCGAGGTCGTGCGTCGGCCTGCCGATCAGCGCGTCACGCACGGGTCCGCCGACCACGGCGAGGTCGAAGCCCGCTGCCTCGAACGCCCCGGCGAGGGTGCGGACGACCGGGTTCTCGGCGAGCGCGCCGAGACGGACGAGGCCGTCAGCCATATTGAGCATGGGTTCCAGCGTACCGGGGTGCGGGTGTCATCCGTCGGCGGCTGGTGTGTCCGGGCAGGGTGTCAGAACAAGGGGTTCTCGCCCTTGGCCTGCGCGACCGCGCGAGCTCTCGCCTGCACCAGCCGCATGAGGAGCATGCTCATCAGGAACCCGCCGATCACCGCGACGGCGACGATGAACCAGATCCCGATCTCGGGGTCGATCAGCTCGAAGCCGTAGATCGCGACAGCGAGGAGAAGCAGCACCGGGCCCTCGATCAGCGCGAACGTGACGAACAGCCGCGTCTGACGGCGACCGAAATCGGCGTTGACCGCCCGGACGCGCGCCTCGATCGAGGACTCTCCTGCGTAGCTCATGCCCCCCACCGTAGCGGCGCCGCGTTCCGCATCCCGTGCGTCGACACCCTCCGCGTCCTAGGATCGGCATCGTGACCGGAGAACAGAGCGAGTCCCCCACCGCGCCTGAGCCCTCCCGGCGAGGATTCCTCAAGATGGGCGGCGCCGCACTGGCCGGCGCCGTGATCGGCGGCGCCGGAGGTGCGGCGATCGGTGTGAACGTCGCGAATCAGCGAAAGGGCTTCGCCTCCGACCCCGATCCGTTCGCCGCGCTGACTCCGCGCAGCGAACCCGGCTTCGACCACCTCGTCGTGGTGATGGGCGAGAACCGGTCGTTCGACAACCTGCTCGGCTATCTGTACTCAAAGGAGACGCTTCCGAAAGGCGAGAAGTTCGAGGGTCTCGCTTTCGGCACGCACAGCAACACCGCGGCCGACGGCACGGTCGTCGACGCACACGTCTACACCGGAGACACCGACCGGATCATGAGCCTGCCCGACCCCGACCCGGGCGAGGAGTATCCGCACGTCAACACGCAGATCTTCGGCACGGTCGACCCGAAGGACAACGCCGACCTGTTCGTCGATCAGATGTCGGCCCCGTTCAACGCACCGACACACGGCGAGAAGGCGACGATGTCGGGGTTCCTCGAGGATTACATCATCAACTTCCGCCGCCTGCGCAAGGGCGTCGAGCCCAAGCCCGAGGAGGCCGCGCACATCATGGGCTCCTTCTCCCCTGAGATGCTGCCCGTGCTGTCGACGCTCGCCTCCGAGTTCGCGGTGTTCGACCACTGGTATGCCGGGGTTCCGTCGCAGACGTTCTGCAACCGGTCGTTCTTCCACGCGTCGACCTCGCACGGCTTCGTCACCAACCAGGCGGGCGGCGGCTACCGCAAGTGGCTCGACGCCCCTGCGGCGCCGACGGTGTTCAATCGGCTCGAAGACGAGAAGGTCAGCTGGAAGATCTACATCGACAAGCTCCAGCTGGTGTCGTTCACGGGGATGCTGCACGCCGCAGTGCTCGAGAAGTACTGGCGCACCGAGCACTTCGGCACGATGGAGGACTTCTACGCAGAGGCGAAGAACGGCACCCTGCCGGCATACGCGTTCATCGAACCGCGCATGGTCTACGACCACAACGACTTCCACCCGCCGTTCGGGTCGCCTCGCGAGAGTGTCGTCGACGGCGAGCCCGTCTACGACAGCGCGATCTCCGATGTCCGGGCCGGAGACCGTCTGATCCACGACATCTACGAGGCGGTGCGCACCAGCGCGTCGCCCCAGGGCTCGAACGCGGTCAACACCCTGCTGCTCATCACCTTCGACGAGCACGGCGGGTGCTACGACCATGTGCCTCCCCCCTCGGCGACGAAGCCGACGAAGGACACCGGGGCGGGCGAGATGGGTTTCACGTTCGATCGACTCGGATGCCGTGTGCCGGCGATCGCGGTGTCGGCGTACACGCGTCGAGGAACCATCGTCCACGACGAGATGCACCACGGGTCGGTCACGGCCACCCTCTCGCGCCTGCACGGCCTGAAGCCGCTCAACGACCGCGACCAGTCGGCGAACACGCTCTTCGCCGCCGTGAACCTCGACCAGCCCCGGCATCCCGCCGACTGGCCCGTCACGACACCCGCCTACACGCCGCCGAACCCCGAGCGTGCGGAGCCGAAGCCCGGTGACCCCACCGAGATGAAACCGCTCACCCCGCCTGCCCGAGGTCTGCTCGGTCTGCTGATCGCCAAGTACGGCAAGCCGGGCGAACCCGAGCCCGAGACGTTCGCCGACGCCTACCGGCTGCTGCACGAGCACGGCGAGGAGCTGTTCGGCCCCGCGGCCAAGTAGCACGGCAATAGGCTTGCCGCATGACCGACAGTGCCGCGCTCACCGCCTTCTGGAACCATGTCCGCGCAGAGAATCCTGCGCTTCCGGAGCAGACGCCCGGCGCCTGGGCCTTCGGCGCGACGCCCGACCATGCCGATTCTCTGCTCGCGCTCGTCCTCGCCGGCGTGAAGACCGGCACCGCCTCCTCGCAGTGGGACTACGACGAGACGGGTGACCCCGAGCCGTACGTCGGAGAGCTGAGCATCATCCTCGACGGATCCGGCGCTCCGCGCGCCGTGCTCGAGACGACCGCGGTCCGTACTGTGCCCTTCGACGAGGTCACCGACGAGCACGCGCACGCGGAAGGAGAGGGAGACCGCACCCTCACCTACTGGCGCGAATCGCACGAGCGGTACTGGCGCGCCCACTCCGAGAACCCCCGGGGATTCGAGGCCGACATGCCGATCATCTGCGAGCGCTTTCGCGTCGTCCACCCCGCCTGACCGACGCCTCCGCACCGCAGAGCACGGTCAGCCCGGAATCCGCGGTCCGCGACAAGGAAAGGGCGGACGCTGTCAGCATCCGCCCTTTCGTCGCCCGAGCCGACAGGTCGTCAGACCGGATCGCCCTGCACAGGCCCTTCGGTGTTCGGCTTCCAGCCGAGTGCCGGAGCGACGTGCGTCGCGAACGACTCGAGCACGTGGAGGTTGTAGGCGGGCCCCAACTGGTTCGGGATCGTCAGCAGCAGTGTGTCTGCCGACATGACCGCCTCGTCGGCCAGGAGCTGCTGGATGAGCACGTCCGGCTCGGCCGCATACGTCTTGCCGAACGTCGAGCGGAAGCCGTCGATGATGCCGATCTGGTCGGCGTTCTCCTCGCTGCGCAGGCCGAAGTACGCCCTGTCCATGTCGGAGACCAGCGGGAACACGCTGCGGCTGACCGAGACTCGCGGTGCACCGGTGTGACCGGCCTCTTTGTAGGCGGCGCGGAAGAGGTCGATCTGCTCGCGCTGCAGCTGGTGGAAAGGCACGCCTGTCGCCTCGGTGAGAAGCGTGGAGCTCATCATGTTCAGGCCCTTGCGTCCGGTCTCCTCAGCCGTGGCCCGTGACCCGGAGCCCCACCAGATGTGGTCGCGCAGAGTCGGCGACTGCGGCTCGATCGCGAGATAGCGCCCGGCGCCGACCATGCGGGGGTCGCCGGGGGCGAGACCCTCACCATCGATGGCACGGAGGAAGAGATCGAACTTCTCGCGAGCGATCACGCTGCCCCGCTCGGGGTCTTCCTCGTCATGGAAGCCGAAGGTCTCGTAGCCGCGCAGAGCCGTCTCGGGTGACCCCCGGCTCACGCCGAGCGCGATGCGCCCGTCGGCGATCAGGTCGAGGGCGGCGGCCTCTTCGGCGAACTGGAAGGGGTTCTCGTACCGCATGTCGATCACGCCGGTGCCGACCTCGATGCGCTTCGTGCGCGCGGCCATGGCCGACAGCAGCGGCATGGGCGAGGCGGCCTGCCGTGCCCAGTGGTGAACGCGCACCGAGGCGCCGTTCACGCCGATCTCGTCTGCACCCTCCGCGATCTCGATGGTCTGCTTCAGCATGTCTCCCGCGGTGCGGGTCGCCGAACCGGGCACGTCTGCATAGTGCCCGAAGGAGAGGAATCCGAAAGCCTTCATGGTGTATTCGAACGCATAGATGGGGTGCGGTATTCCGTCATCACTCCCCCGGAACCAGCAGGCCGTCGAGCACGAGCTGCCGGATACGGGGTTCGAGGTCGGCCCACAGCTCGACGAGCGGCACCTCGAACAGGTCGGCGAGGGCCGAGACGATCTGCACGACGGTGAGGTCGCCGTCGCACGCTCCGACGAAACCGGCGAGCGCGGGATCGACCGTGATCGTGCGGGCGAATCCCCCGCCCTGTCGGAGTTCGATGATGCTCGGGTCGTCGTTGCCGGGGAGCAGATGGCGTGCCTCGGTGACGTCGGGAGCGACGAGCAGCGTGGCGGGCAGTCCGGCCGCGAGGACATCGTGTGCGGCGAGGCCCGCGCGCAGTGCGGCGCCCACATTCGAGACGGGTTGCGTCACGCGCTCGAGACGGCGCAGCGGGATGCCGTCGGCAACCGGCCGGCGCACCAGGATGTAGCCGAATCCGACCGCGGTGACGCCGCGGGCGGTGAAGTCATCGAGCCACGCCGTGAGGAGCGGAGTGAACGCGGCATCCCGCGGCGTCGTGCCCCCATCCCGGATCCACAGTTCTGCGTATCCGAGCGGCGAGAGCTCTTCACGCTGGATCACCCACAGGTCGAGGTCGGCGGGAACCCAGGAAGAGAGGCGGTCGAAACCGGAACGTCCGGTCAACGCCACCTGACCCCCGCGTGACTCCCAGTTGCCGAGCAGCTGCGCCACACCCCCAGGAGTCAGGAAGGACGGAACCGCGCGCAGGAACTGCTCGACGAGGGCGTCGCCGACGAGCCCTCCGTCGCGGTACTCGTATTCGGGCACGCCCTCTGCGCGCGGGGTGATCACGAAGGGCGGGTTCGAGACGATCAGGTCGAACGCCTCCCCCTCCACCGGGTCGAACATGCTGCCCAGGCGGAACTCGATGTTCGTGACGCCGTTCAGCTGGGCGTTCAACTCGGCATAGGCGAGGGCACGCGCCGAGATGTCGGTGGCCACGACCGAGCCTGCGTGGCGAGCGACCAGAAGTGCCTGGATGCCGCACCCTGTGCCCAGATCGAGAGCGCGGTCGACCTCGATCGGCATGATGATCTCGGCGAGGGTGCGCGAGGCTCCGCCGACGCCGAGAACGTGATCCGCCGGAAGCGCGCCGTCGAGCGCCACCTCATCCAGATCGCTGGCGATCCACCATTCACCGAACCCATCCGAGTCGACGAACGACTGCGGCCGCAGAAGCGAGGTGGGAACCACGTCGCTCCCCTCGATGCGTGCGAGACCGAGAGCGGCGAGGCCGTCGGCGCCGAGTCTCGGCAGAGCCGCGGTCACCGCGGCGAGCGGCTGCGGCATTCCGAGCACCAGCAGCCTGCCGAGCGTGGCGAGCACACCGCCGTCACCGGCGATCGAGCGCAGGATCGGCTCACGCATGCCTCTGGCCAGCGCGTCGTCCTCCTCTTCTCCCCACAGTCGGCGAAGAGGCTCCGAACGCAGATCCGCGTCGTCGAGATCCGCGGCGAGCGCGGTGCTGCGGAGCGGATCGGGCGTGGGGGCGAGGGTGTCGGACACGGCCGTCACTCTACGCGTCTTCAGGGTTCTCATTCAGCCAGCCGCCTAGAATCACAAGGTCAGCACTCACGAGCAGCCTGGGATCCCCGGCGTTCGAGGAAGACCTTCATGACCGCGACCACCCCCGAGAACGGCCTCCGCACGCGCCTGCACCGCCTGGCACGCGGATCCGTCATCTCGGCGATCGTTCTCGGCCTGGCCGGCGCGGGGGCCGGCAGCGCGTTCGCCGCCACCGATGCCGAGTCCGAGGGCTCGTCGATCGATCTGCTCGTCTCTGCCGGTGTCCGCGGCACGGTCGCTCCTGGGGCCGCGACGACGGCCTCGATCACCGTGCAGAACGACTCCCGGACCGAGCTCTCGTCCGGTCGCGTCACCGTGGAGCTCAACCGCACCCCCCTCACCGACGAGGCCGCCGTCTCGACATGGCTCGACGAGGCAGACGCCACGGGCGGCTTCGAACAGCTCGGCTCTGAGACGACTGCGCCCGTCGACGCCGAGGGATCCGTGACCTCGAGCCTCTTCCTGCCGCCCGAGGTTCTGGGCGACCTCGCCCCCGGCGTCTACCCGTTGCGAGCGACCCTCAGCGGAGCACAGACCGATGCTCAGGACGATGCGCGATCGGTGACGTCGACAACGGTGCTCGTCGTGACCGCCGCCGCGAACCCTCCCATCGCCGTGATGGTGCCGATCACGGCCACGCCCGACAACGGTGCCCTCCTGACCGCAGACGAACTCAGTGCCCTCACCGCCCCCGACGGCGCACTCACCGCGGCCGTCGAAGGAGTTCGCGGAACCTCGGCGATCCTGGCGATCGACCCGGCGATTCCTGCCGCCATCCGGGTGCTCGGCTCCTCCGCGCCGCAGAGCGCCCGCGAGTGGCTGCGCCTTCTCGACGCATTGCCCAACGAGCGCTTCGCTCTGCAGTTCGCCGATGCCGACGTCACCACGCAGGCTCAGGCTGGCCTTCCCACGCTCCTGCAGCCCACGACGCTCGCGCCGTTCCTCAACCCGAGCAACTTCACCGAGCCCGCAGACGAGACTCCCACCCCCACCCCCACCGCGACTGCTGAGCCGACTCCGGCCTCGGTACCGACAGAGGGCGCTGTGCCGTCAGAAGGCACTGCGCCGACGCCGGCGCCGACACCGAGTGACGAACCGACGTCGCCGCCCACCGATGGCCCTGTGCTGCCCGATGATGCCGGACTCACCGCCATCGAGGGAACGACCCCGGGAATCCTGTGGCCGCGCAGCGATGTGTCCGCCGCCGACCTCGACGTCTTCTCGACGTATATGAGCGACGGCGCGGTCACGGTCCTGTCGTCGTCGGCCATCGAAGGCGCCGTCGGTGCGCACGCCGGTGTGGATGGGCGCAGCGTGCTGGTCACCTCGGCTGCAGCATCCGATGCCCTGTCGCAGGCCGCAGGGGAAGACGACACCGCCGCGCGTCAGCAGTGGCTCGCCGAGGCGAGCGCCCACATCTCCCTGACGGGCCAGTCGAACCCGACCGCACCGCTCCTGATCGGACTCGACCGCGACGAGACGCGCACGGCCGAGGCGCTCAGAGAGGCCGTCGCGTCGGTCGACTCCCTCGGATTCGGTCTCGCCGAGGTGCTGGCAGTCCCGGAGACTCCGGCGACGCTCTCGACCGATCCCGATCAGGCTCGTGCGACGGCTCTGCAGCGGATGCTCGAGAGCGAGATCGTGCTCGGCGATTTCTCCACGATCCTCGACGACAGTCAGCTGCTGCTGAGCCCCAAGCGCATCCAGATCATGCGGGCGACTGCGGTCGGCCTCACGGAGAAGGGATTCGACGACGCCGTCTCCGACGTGAACATCGCGACGACAGAGACCCTGAACGCCGTCGACATCCCTCCGGCAAGCACCATCCAGCTGCTCTCCGCCAACGCCGACCTGCCGTTCTCGGTGCGCAACGATCTGCCGTGGCCGGTGAACATCCAGCTCAGCGTCAAGCCGAGCGACCCGCGTCTCGACGTGCAGTCGGTGACGCCGTGGACGATCCAGCCCGGAACCACCACGAGGGTCAAGGTCCCCGTATCGGCCCGTGTCGGTAGCGGCGAGGTCACCCTGACGCTGTCGCTCTCGAGCCCCACCGGCGTGCCCATCAGTCAGCCGGAGAGCGTCCGCGTCTCGGTGCGGGCCGAATGGGAGGCGATCGGTCTCGGAGTCTTCGGCGGCCTCATCGTGCTGCTTCTCGGTCTCGGCATCATCCGCACCGTCCGACGTCGGCGCCGCGAGGCCATCGCTGAGAACGAACAGGAGACGACATCCGAGTCCGATGCCGTCGAGGAGATGAATGAGTAGTCTCGGGCGCGCCAGCGCCGTCATCGCGGCCGGCACCATGGTCTCTCGGGTGACGGGCCTCCTCCGAAGCATCGTGCTCGTCGGAGTACTCGGATCCATCTCTCAGGCTGCCGACGCCTTCACGGTGGCGAATCAGCTCCCCAACAGCGTCTTTCAACTGATCTCCGTCGGCGTGCTGACGGCTGTCATCGTGCCCCAGATCGTCAAGGCCACCGCAAAGCCCGATGGCGGCGGCGCCTTCATCTCGAAGATGTTCACGCTGGGCGTGGTGGTGCTCCTCGTCTGTACGGCGATCGCGATGATCGCCGCCCCCGGACTCGTCGCCCTCGCGACGTCCGACAAGCAGCAGGAGCTGCGCGCACTGGCGACCGCGCTCGCGTATTGGTGTCTCCCACAGATCCTCTTCTACGGCATCTATGCGCTCCTCGGCGAGACACTCAATGCGCGTCGCATCTTCGGCCCGTTCACGTGGGCGCCCGTCATCAACAACGTCGCGTCGATCGCCGGCTTCCTGGCGCTCGGTGCCCTGTTCGGCAACGTGCCTACGAGAGCCGCCGCCTGGACGCCCGAGATGACCGCGATGCTCGGAGGCACGGCCACCCTGGGCATCATGCTGCAGGCGCTGGTTCTGCTCGTCTTCTGGCGGCGCACCGGCCTCTCGCTCCGCCCAGACTTCCGCTGGCGAGGCGCGGGCCTCGGCACTGTGGGACGACTGGCCGGGTGGACCCTGCTGATGGCTCTCGCCGGCATCGCGGCGGGGTTCTTCCAGACCAGCATCGCTACGACGGTGTCGGGCACCGACGCTTCGACCACGGTGATGGCGAACGCATGGCTCGTCTTCATGCTCCCGTACTCGGTGATCGTGCTCTCGATCGGCACCCCGTACTTCACTCAGATCAGCGAGCACGCGGCGGCCGGTCGGGACGACGAGGTGCGTGCCGACATCAGCCGCAGCATCCGCAACCTGGTGTTCTTCATCATCGCCGCGATCGCCGCGGTCGCAGCGGCCGCTCTTCCCGCATCCCGGGTGTTCACGCGTTCCATAGACGAGACGTTCCAGGCAGCCCCGGTGCTGATCGCGTACCTCATCGGACTGCTGCCCCTGACGATCCTGTTCATCGTGCAGCGGACGTTCTACGCCTACGACGACACCCGTACGCCTTTCTGGTTCACGATCTTCCAGTGCACGCTCGTCGTCGGCACGGCCCTACTCGCGTCATTCCTCTACACCGCCGATGTTCTCCCCGCGAGCCTGCTCGCCGCAGCAGTCGCCCTCGGCCAGTCCATCGCGAGCACGGCGCAGACGCTGCTCGCGATCTGGTTGCTGCACCGCAAGATCGGCGGGCTGCAGATCGCGTCGTGGATGCTGTCCATCGGCCGGTTCGCTCTCGCGGCGATCCCGGCGGGAGCCGCCGGCTGGGGCGTGTTCCTCCTCATGGGCGGTGACGACGGCTGGACACTCCGGAGTCAGCTCTTCGGTGCCCTGGGCACCTGCATCATCGGCATCGCCGTCGTGGCGGTCTACATCGGCATCCTGGCCCTGCTGCGTGCCCCCGAGCTCAAGGTCGCGGGCTCCATGCTGCGGCGGTTCCTGCCAGGTCGCTGACCGCTCCTCGCGTGGGAATGTCGCGCGGCTACCATTGGTTGAAGCAGTCGAACGTCTTTCGGCGTCTCAGCATCTACGACGGAGAGCACATGCGTCAGGTCATCATCATCGGTTCGGGTCCCGCCGGATTCACCGCCGCCATCTACGCGGCGCGCGCGAACCTCAAGCCGCTGCTCATCGCGAGCACGGTCGAGGTCGGCGGAGAGCTGATGAACACCACCGAGGTCGAGAACTACCCCGGCTTCCCCGAGGGGATCCAGGGACCCGAGCTCATGGCCAAGTTCCAGGAGCAGGCTGAGAAGTTCGGCACCGAGGTCGTCTACGACGACGTCACCGAGCTCGACCTCGCCGGCCCCGTCAAGAAGGTCACGCTGGGCAGTGGCACCGTGCACGAGGCCCAGGCGCTGATCTACGCGACCGGCTCGGCCTACCGCAAGCTCGGCATCGAGGGCGAAGAGCGTCTCTCGGGCTACGGCGTCTCGTGGTGCGCCACGTGCGACGGCTTCTTCTTCCGAGAGAAGACGATCGCTGTCGTCGGCGGCGGCGACTCGGCGATGGAAGAGGCCACGTTCCTCACCCGCTTCGCCGAGAAGGTCTACGTCATCCACCGCAAGGACTCCCTGCGTGCGTCGAAGATCATGCAGGAGCGCGCGTTCGCGAACGAGAAGATCGAGTTCGTGTGGAACAGCGAGGTCGCCGAGATCCTCGGTGGCGACTCCGTCTCGGGCGTGCAGCTGCGCAACACGGTCGACGGCACGCTCAGCGATCTCGCCCTCGACGGTCTGTTCATCGCGATCGGCAACGACCCGCGCACGCACCTCGTGCACGACAAGCTCGAGCTGACCGCAGAGGGCACCATCTGGGTCGACGGCCGCTCGTCGGTCACGTCGGTTCCCGGTGTCTTCGCCGCCGGTGACGTCATCGACCCCACCTACCGCCAGGCCATCACGGCCGCGGGCTCGGGAACGGTCGCGGCCCTCGACGCCGAGCACTTCCTGGCCGATCTCGAAGACGCCTCGGTCGAGTTCCCGGCTGCGGAGGCCGCCGAGATCATCACCGCCTGAGCGGCAGGGAACAGTTTCACCTCGTCTGCTGTTGTAGCAGGCGAACCTCGAACAAGGAGAACTCTGATGAGTGCAAAGGCTACGAGCCAGGCGACCTGGGAGCAGGACGTTCTGCAGGCCGAAGGTCCCGTCCTCGTGGACTTCTGGGCCGAGTGGTGCGGACCCTGTCGCATGGTCGCGCCGGTGCTGGACCAGATCCAGGCCGACAACCCCGACAAGATCACCATCCTCAAGCTGAACGTGGACGAGAACCCGCAGCTGGCGATG
>Ga0308167_1001204_pt1 | contig 32498 bp, 32 predicted proteins | sample PhyCR1_2_FD_202138 | JGI IMG/M metagenome (GOLD analysis project Ga0308167, IMG submission 202138) | Phyllosphere microbial communities from UC Gill Tract Community Farm, Albany, California, United States - DLSLRC.R1 | ecosystem: Host-associated > Plants > Phyllosphere > Unclassified | place... | reverse complement strand
ATATCGGCATACATAATATGAGTATCGTGGATGAGGATTTTCACAAACACACCAACGGACTGGGAACGCTGGGACAGCCTTACGTTGTGGACCAGACTCTGATTAACCTTATCTTTTCTGCTACCGAGAAGATGCTGAAGCATCTTGACGTCAACCTTCCCCCTCTTCCTGCCTGATTTCTTATTACTCCGTTCTCACCAGGCGCTCAGCGTAGAGAGCCTGGACGCCCCCGCCCTGCCCGCCTTTTTCAGTTTCTCCTTTACCGGCAGGGGGTTAGCGGCGCTAACTGCGCGAGAAACGGCGCCGGGAGCCTGCTTTTTATTTCCGGCCGACCAGGTTATTCTCCGTATACGGGAGAAAAGCCGGAAAACCGATCCGGCGAGGATCCTGTGTGGATCGATTTATTCTCATCGAAAACCCTTTACAGATGCGCGAAAATACGTTCCACACCCGCAGACAACGGAGATTAAAAATTTGGGTACTTTGCCCCGCGAAATGACGCAGATTTCACACAGCGACGCCAGTGGTCATCATGTGAACAGTTCTGGCGCTGCACGCTATTTTGACTACGAAAGTGCGGTCGCGCTGCGAAACCTGGCGGCCGCCTACGGCACCGACATGCCGCGCTACCTGCTTGCCCCCGAGGTGGCCGTGCTGCTGTCAAAGGTGGCCGATCTCCGCAAACGGCTGTTTATCGATACGCTGTGGAACACCGGCGGCCGGCTCAATGAAATACTGCCGCTGACCAGGGGGGATTTTGTGCTGGACGATCCGCTCACCGGCACTGCGCTCGTTTCCCCGTTCGTGGTGCTTCGCACACTCAAGCAGCGCAGGCTGGAGGACTCAGCCGGCAGCCGGTCCCGTCGCCGCGGGCGCCCGACAAAAGAAGAACAGCTGGCTGAGCAGGAGGTGCAAGCGGAGATACGCGATAACCCGCCGCGGGCCGTTCCGCTCACCGATCCGGCCTTCGTCCAGCGACTCAGGGAATGGTTTGCGACCGCGCAGCCCGCCGCCGGCGCACGGCTCTGGGATATCCGGAGCGAAGACACCGCCCGCAGCTGGATAAGTCAGGCCGTGGAGGCCGCAAAGCGTGACGGCGTCACGTTCTCTATCCGGCCGGTAACGCCCAAGACCTTCCGGGATTCATTTGCGATGCACCTTGTTCAGCACCAGGTACCGCAGAAGGTCATTCAGACCCTGATGGGCCATAAGGACGCCAAGTCGACCGAATGGTATACGCGGGTGTTTGCGCTGGACGTGACGCGCCAGTTAGGTGTCCGGTTCTCCATGGATGCCGCCCGGGCAAGGGACCTGCTGGGGCAGTGATCTGCGCAAATCACATACACTGCCGGCACGGAAAGGCTTTTACGCAACAGTTATTTTCGGTTTTGTAATGCTGTCGCCCGAACAGTTGCAGTAATGTGCCGCCTTGCAAAGGATAAGAGACGGTGACTTTTCCCTCATCCGTTGGTTAAAAGGACGTTTCTTTTCAGAGGTGTGAGGAAGCTGATCTCAGATGAACCGGAGCTAAAAGGCGTCAAGGCTCCGAATCAGTCAAGATGCGTGGCCAGACTACAAAGTGCGTAATAGTCACGCATGGTCATCCCCGTCTCCAGATGTCTCAGGACGAGTATCTGAAAAGCTTCGTTATGATGAGTATTTCCCGCCAAATCGCCATTGACCGAGGATGCAGAGGGGCCTCGTCCCTGTCTGTAATCTGCGAAACTTTTCATCAGACATTGTATTGCAGTTTGACGTGCATCGGCGCCTGGATTTTTTAACATCGTTGAAATCATTTCCAGATATTTAACCAGGCTGATTTTAGAGACAAAAACATTGCCAAGTCTGGTTCTATATCCCTGCGTATCTACATTATAGATGTCAGCATACTGCCCGAAGCGCCAGCGTAACTGGAGCGTATAATGCCTGAACACTAACGCATTCGCTTCAGGCCCCCGGGCCCCGGCAAACACCGCTTTACCTGCTTTCAGATCGTCAAGCCTTTCAGGAGCATGTGTTTCAACCGCCATTAAAAGTGCAAGCAAAGGAATATCCGGTTTTTTTTGAGTCGCGGCTATCGCGACGGCAAGCCGGTCAAGCCACAAATCCACTGTCCGGAGCTGCATCTTAAATCCATCTGCAATCCCTGCTAAGATCTGCAGTAGTAACTCCTCACGCTCATCGCCTTCATACAGCATTGCGTAGGGCTCCTTCGCAAAATACTCCTGCAGCAGCGGGTTCCGGAAATACCACGTCCGGATGAAATGCGAGCGGCTGACTTCATTGAGTGTCACCGAACGCTGAAAGAAGCGATCGAGATAAAGACGTGAATTAAAGCCGTCCCCGTAAATCGCTCTGATGGAGTGCTGCAGTTGCGCCGTATCAGTGGCAATGACAAAGACGACATTTTCAATGCTGAACAGGTGCTTGATAGTTTCAAGCATTTCAATTGCATAAGTCGGGCGACACCTGTCAAGTTCGTCGACAAATACAAAGAGAGGATAAGACAGTTTCGGTTGGGATGTGTTGATAACCGCATCCAGCCACCCTTGGATACCCATCCGGAATTCCTGAACGCTGTTGCCTGTTACTTCATGTGCTTTAAGTGCTTCATCTACAAGCCTGGCCCCTAACTCTGCCGATTCATCGCCACTCATCAGCGACCTGAGTTCTTCAGAATCAATCCCGAGGCGGCTTTTGAGTAAAAATTTTGTCATCTCAGGCGCAATAGCTTTAAACAGTCGCCAGGTGCTTTTGATAAGCCGCGAATCAAGCACAGCCTTATCCGTTCTTGCTATCAGACTGCTGCGGATTTCGGCCACGACGTTAAGCAGAGGATCCTGGAGGTGATCATTTTTCCATGCATCGATGTAGGCCGTGGGATAGAAATCCCTTATTTCCCTCTGCCACCTGCGCAGAAACCATGATTTTCCAGCCCCCCACTCGGCGTTCAGATTCAGGACATAACTACCTTGTTCACTTTTCGAGAGCAACAGGGTGGTCAGAAACCGGGCATGACCTGAGCGATCCATAGAATCAGCCGGCAGGCCATCAACAGGTTCAGACCACTTAAAAGTCAGCTCGTTGGGGATTTTTTTCATCTCGAAGGGTCCGGCGTGTTTATATGATATTTTCATTCATATTCAGCTCTACTTCCCAGTAAGGAGGATGAAGAAAGAGAATACGTAGTTTATAAGAATAACCACAAAAACAGGCTGTAACTTCATTTTTACTCGCCCTGCTCAGGAAGTGCTGCGTTACATGTTCACCAGCAAAGTCAGTACTTCTTTTTTATATCCCTAACTGGCGGATATTAAGCTGACCTTGTTCTCAGAAAATGACGGCGATACCAGTATCAGACATCATCTACCTTCATGAAGCCAGACTGAGTATCTTACTAGTGCAACGTAAAGAGTCCCTTCCCTGTTTCTGATATAAGCCTGACGTTGTGAACCCAATATTGCTGAAGGTATATTGTTAATATCTAAATGTAGTGGAAGACTTCTACAGCATGCATCATTGTCATAATCACAGGGAAAGCAGCATTATACTCCTCACGTAAAATCATTATCTTAGAAGTAAAAGGGAGTGTTGATATTGATAAGCTTTTTTCTTAACGAGGCGATATGGAAGACTCTGGGGACGGTTATTCCCGTTATGGCTCCTGTTATACGGGGCCTCTGGCTCTTTTATGTCAGGATGAAAGAAGGGCCAATTTACAAATTGAAGAAAATGGACAATGAGTATAAAGATTATCTGGGTGAAGAAGAGAGAACACTTTTAAAGAAGAGAATCAGAGCAGCCATTGGGACGAGACTTTATGGGGTCAGCAACCCACTGGTAAAGCGGAGGCTTATGTACGTTCAGAACCGGACAGATATCCATCTACCATCACCTATTGCCGGTCATATTGGAAGGTTCCTCGAAGAAGACGGTAAAAGGTTTTACTTTAAGTTCACGTCAAAAGCCTTCCGAAGAAAACGCTTATTATACAGGTTCTTCGGTGCCGTTTATTTTATCTATGGTGTTATGTTTTTTGCGACTTTTCTGCTAAGAGTGGGTGAAAATACTCATCCATGGTGGATGGTACCCGTATCGTCTTTATTCTTTATTTTCGCCATTATATTTTTCATCTTAACGCCTTCCGATAAAGCTATGCAGGGGATGAACGGAAAGTTGCTCAATATTGATATGACTGCTTACAGGAAACGGGAATAAAAGCAAGAGAGTTTCTGCGTTCTTATATGATTTAGATTGTTTCATATACGGAGCTAAAAGGATGCTGCATTTTAGAATATTTGAGAATAACAGCCTGATAAGGATGGTTCAGTCGGGGTAGACCTGACTTTTCCGCACCTCCAGGGCACCCATGATTTCGTTATCAGTAATGTCTCAACAGGCTTTTCAACACCGATAATCTGCATAGGAAACGGATTCTTTTCATTCGGGAGTAATATTTTACCGACATACTGCTGACTAACAGATAAGTGATTTCATGAGGCAACCAACCCTAAATTTTTTGTTTTAACCATCTGAATTCTCCATGTAAGGAAATGCTTTATTTTTCAGAGCAAACTTTTCAATACAGCGGCCCTGAAACCTTTGGCTTTATTAAAATATTCCTCCACGTGAACTTTCTGCCTTAAGAAGACAACGAACTAGGCAGAATCGATTCCCGCATACAAGATTCATAAACGGGAATTTCACCTTGAAATAAAGTTAATTTATTAAATAAAATCAGGTAGTTAGTATAAAATCACTCTGGGTAAAAGTTTCTTGCGAATTCCTGATACTCTCAGAGAGGCATCGACAGCAGTGTCTGATTACTGGTCGTTCACCGACTTAATCATCATGCGATCAACGACGCTCCGGACGGCGGCATCAAGCTCAGCCTGACAGGCAGCAGATAGACGGGAGAATTCGTAAGTGACAAGACGTTTATCGGCGTCCGTTTTTTTTCGTGCGAACTGCTTTTTATCAGTAAACTCCGCCAGCTTCTCTGTCACGATTTTTTTGCTGCCCGCAGCTTTGCGTGGTCCTTCGCTTTCAGCACGAAAGTAGCTGATTATCCGGTTTTTGTAAGCGGGTTCGGCAATATCATTAGATGCATCCTCTTCCATCCGGCTGCGGACGCAATCAACTAAGGCATCAGTGGCGATATGTCTTGCCCGTGCTTTATCCGTCACCTCCAGCAGGGCGCGGTAGTCACTGATGGAAAGTTCGCTGACAGAGGGGAAAACAGCGATGATTTCATCAGGTACGGCGGCAGCCTGAAAAGCCCGGGTAACTTTGGCAGCAGACAGCCCTTCTGCAGCGGCTATCTCTGACTGATTCATGTCTTCCGGATACATGAGCCTGAGGCGTTTTCCGAGTTCACGCAACGTATGCTCTTTGGCTGTCTGAATATCCACGGCCAATTGTCTGGCATCAGAGAGTGACAAGGCATCCCGCGTCACCAGTACCTCAAATGCGGTTCCATTGTAAATGCAGGCGGCACGACGTCGTGAACCATCCAGTATCTCTGTTCGACCATTAACCTCACGTCCTATGGCAGGAAAGAACTGCTGGAGTCGGATGGTCCGGGAAATATCACTGACCGATTCGCGCGTCAGAAATGCCTGATCACGGCCGTTTACCGTGGCATCAATGAACGTATGCGTTTCGATTTCGTCATGCAGTATCTTGGTCAGGACAAACCGGGCCTGAGCACCGGACTTAAGGGTAAACACCCGCTCGCTGTCTGACTCGTTCATCATTTTTGAAAAACTGGAATTACCCAGTTGCCGGCCCAGCTTGACCATTTCCTTTTTCATTTCACACCTCTGATGAATTCAATCCTTTTAAATACGGCTTGAGTGAAACGCTCCGCCTCACGCTTCGCTTTCTTGAGCGCCTCGGCGCTTCCCGGATAGGAACTGGGATCAGCACTCACAATGGTGTCGAAGCTTTCGCCACAGCGTTCAAATCCGTCAAGTCGGGGCAATGTCGCGTCAAGAATGTAAGAAGTAAAAACATCACGGGCGAGACCGTGTGTCATTTCATGATCCCGCTTCGAGGTCATTTTCGACATGAAGCCAATATTTCCCTTTATCCGCGGCGTGATGCCCTCTTCCTCAAGCTGCTCAATCATTTCAGGCAGCCGTGTGAGGTACTTAAGGGTAGAGTGAAAATCCACCTGTGCGGGCGGTGTGGGCGTTAGTAGCAGGTCACTGGCGGCGAGTGCATTTAACATAAAGGCATCGAGATGAGGACCAGTATCAATAAAGATGAAATCGTAATCAGAACCGACACGATCAATAATCGTCCGGCGCAACACTTCAGAGGGAAGTCTGTCAGGTAAATGCTCTCTGACGAGATCATTCCACTGACTTGCAATAAAACCATCGTCAATAGAAGCAGGAATGACATCAACACCGGGGATAATGGTGGGTTTGATGATGTCCTCTCTGAGCTGGACAGCATCCAGATCGTTAAGCATTGCCTGTGCAGCTGTTTCCATTATTGAACCAATGCTGTTTTCCTGGCTGAGAAACATGGTACTTGAGGCCTGAGGATCGAGATCAACAACCAAAACACGAAGATCGTGCTGCAGAAGATCCTGATGAACCCGCAGGCCATGCGCCAGTGTCACCGTACTGACGGTTTTTGATACTCCGCCTTTCAGGTTCACAACAAAAATAACAAATGGCCCATCCCCCGCGTGTACATCACGATATTTAGGCACTTTACGGTGAGCATAGATATCGACAACATCCTGGATGGTCAGGGCGTAATGACGGGTGTTACCGGCATCTTTTTTGCCAAAAACGTGTCCCTGCGATTCCATTTCTTCAATGGCCTGCTCAACGGCACGGCGGCTGAGTTTGGGAAGGTTAGCCACAGAATTACGCGTAAACGTCTGATAGTACTGATCAAGACCAAACTCATTCCTTCTGACTGAAATATCGTCGCTCATGCTGCGCAGCATCGCGCTCGCTCTGCGGGCCGTCTCGTCCACGCCACCGTAATGACTTTTCATTTAACCGTTCCGTTGTCAATTTTGAAACTGATTGTACATCTGAAAAAGGTCAGATCAACTTATTTCGTAAAATCATAAAAATGTTGTACAAACGGAGAATATGCCAACTGACAGTTTTCTTTAGTCTGTCATTCAAAAGTCATCCAGGTAAGGCAAAAATTCCATAAGAAATTTTCATCAGATGAATACAAGCTAGCAAGCACCTACCCTAATCAAATGACAATTTATCCTATTGATTTTAATAATATTTACTTTTCAATTTCAGATTGAAATTCCCATATACATTGTCTGCAAAGCTCAGTGAAGGAGAATGCTTCTGATTTATCAGATCTTGGTTCATAGGATTGAGATTACATTCATTACACCATGAGCAATAAACGTCAAATTGCTGTCTCAGATACAATTGTTGGTTAAGACACTACTCAGATCTGAGGAATTTGTGCAGCAGGTACCATACGGCCATAAATTTGCTTCTGAATTCACGTGTTTTCCAATCCTTGTTGGCTATTTAGTTAATCACTCAGATAAAGATGTGTGCTGGAAGGATGTTATATTTTCTTCCTCGAATATGTACGCCGGAGGGAGGATGGATAAGTAATGAACAAATGTGTGTCCTAACGGGGAGCCCGTTTCGTATATATGAGCAGACAGGATGACCAGCATCTTTTCATTTAAGTGCATCGGTTAATCCAGACATTACCGGGCTGGGACAAGAACTATATGGCTGGACAAACCATTTCTTAACCAACCAGCTAAATATGTGTGCTGGAGGGACGGTTCCGCTCTTAATTCTGAAATGCGCGGCTGTAGAATCAACGGTTATGAACTTGAAAGATGTGTGCTGACGGGGAATCGGCGAACAAATCTTAAGCTCGGTGTGTGCTGACGGGTTGAATCCATACAAGTGTGTGTCGTGGCGGGTATAAGTTACGTCCCGAGATGGAATTATGTGTGCTGTCGGGTACCTCGCAAGCATTTTAAACAGGAGTACATGTGTGCTGGCGGGCGGCAGATATCAGCAAGTTGTCCGGGTGAAAGATAACCATGAAGAAACCGGTACTGATGTGTGTGCTGACGGGTAATAGTTCTGTGCTTAAGGTGCAAAATGTGTGCTGCCGGGGCATCTCCCAGCTGAATGATCGAACATGTGTGCTGGCAGGTGCTAACTCACCATAAGGAAATGAATATGTGTGGTGACAGGCGAGTATTCACAAAAACCGCTGAGTATGTGTGCTGGCGGGTTCATCAGCCGGGACGTTGCTTCAGTGCAGGACACAACCTTGGCGAACACGTAGTTGTCCCAACAGCACACACTTAAATGTCGGAAGGTTTCAGCTTGGGGTTACGTTTATGAATAATAACAAAGTTTTCGCGGGCTTTACGAACGAGCGAAAATTCCAGATATCCAATGTTCTGTAACTGCTCAAGCGCCTTTTTAATGGTACGGTTCTGTTCACTGACAGAACTGCTCAGAGAAAGGCGCTCGCGCAGTCTTGAGAAGCTGACAGGAATCGGGTTGGCAGGAAGACTTTCAATAAAAGTATAGATCGCCTGGGCGGCTTCCTTCTTTGGAAGTGCTTTAATGGCGTGGTGCTGTAAAAGAACTCTATAATCTAACTGGAACAACTCCCATAGTTTTTCATCAGCCTCCAGCTGAACAATATCTCTTTCAGCATCAAAATAACCCGTCTTCAGAAGGCCTGTCTGATAACTTCCTCTTGCATCACTACCGCGCTTAAAAGAGATTGATTTATTACGTAATTTTCCCAAGGACTCGTGAATTGTAAGCCGGAGACGGGCGTCAATTCGTTTAGCAGAAAATCCACACCCTTTGGCAAACTCAGTAAACTTCAGTTCAATCTTGTTTGATGCCAGACCATATTTACTGAATGCATAAATAACCCCAATCCAGACCTTAAAATCGCTATCCATATTGAGACGTGGCCCAGAAATGTTAATGTGATCGTAGCCCTCAGCCCGTGCTATCTCTAACTGAGAGAATAATTCAGATGCATCCACAACGTTGTTTTCGCCCTGAGACTTCGTAGGTTTGGGTACAAAAACACCCAGACGCATAAGTGCTACAGGCTGAACGGTGTTGTTGGAATTAACTGTGAGTTGTTTGTCTTTACTGACCATGTCACTGTAAAGTGCATCACCGATAAATGACTCATCTTTCATATAATTATCTCACTTAGTAGTCACAGGATCTTACTGTGAGTAAAGATCACATCTATCCCAACAGCACACACATTACATCCCAACAGCACACATTACCAGCCCACCAGCACACATGCTCATCCCGCCAGCACACACGTTTATCCCACCAGCACACATCTGTAATGGGCTTGAAGTCAGTGCCCACAAGGCCTGAGAGACAGCGGGATCTATTTGGAGCTATAAGGATCTAACTGGAATATTTATTGGATCTAGCCTGTGCACATGTGGATAAACGATCGTCTCAACTAACGCGCCTACGGCTTGTTCAACTGGCTCAACGAACACAAAAAATTTGTCTTCGTTGAGCCAGTTTCTGATGAAAAGCTTCCATGGCAGGTTTATTCTACGAATTTCCAGACATGAGCAGGAACATGATCATACAGCTTACCTGTGGCCAGCTCCGCCTTACGATGATCGTAAGCACGGGTGATCTCATATTGTTCTTCAGTGTGGTCTGAATACATCAGATGTTCATACACAGTTTCAAGCGTCTCCGCTGAACGGCAGCGGCGAAACTTCATGAGCCAGTCCGTTTTATTCATTTTTTCCCAGTGATTGATCGAAGTTAATGCCGGGCTGTAGGTAAAACGCATTCAAGCCGGCTCTGTCAGCACCTTTCCCTGGTTATGTATGTTTCGTACTGCATTATCTACTTTATGCCATTTGAAGTCGCCTTCAGGCAGGGAGAAATCCCGCGCAATTTTGCTGGCTCTTTCTGCACTGGTGTCTTCACTGAGCCACACTTATGCACTGTCAGGCTGCAGTATCAAGGACCGCCTGTCATGGATATTGTCTCCAGCGCATCCATTGAGCGGCATCGCCGGAACCTCATCAACCAGTCCGTTTTCGCCATATTTTTTCTACAGTAAAGTATTCAAGTTAATTGTAAGCCTCAATATGGGCTAAGAGCGGGCGCTGTTCTGGCAGTTTATTGTTCTGCTATTACTGAGATTAAGGCGGTAAGAAATAAGTATCAACAGGAGAATTCTGCCCTGCAGTTTCACATAAATACGGGCTCAAACTGGGCAGAGAGCGGGCTTCGCAAGTTTCAAATGATAAGCAATAATAATATCTGTATTCAAAGCTGACAGGTTCGTTATGCTTCATCATTTTTATGCAAGGTCACTGGAAGACATCTATCTGGAGGACGTTCCTCACATTATCCACCCGGCTTCGGCCGCAATATACCTCGCGGATACAGCACAACAAAACCGTATTATCGAAGAATGGAATTTACGTCAGGGCTACACGCTCTTTGTCCGTCATTACAGCCAGTTTCATTATCAGCATCGCTGGATGGCATACCGGGATACGCTCAATGATGTCAAAGCCGGCAAAGTCCTGCTGCTAGGGAAAGGCATGACTGGCCGTTCTATCCCGGGCGTGCTTACCTCATCAGGTCATGTACGTAATGATGTCCCCCGGTTTCTTCAGGCCCGGCTCGCCCGCATTTCTGCACTGAAACTGAATCGCCCTGTTAATTACGTGCGCTCGTCATCGCCCGTTCAGCACGCACAGGCAACGAAAACCATTAACAGCAAAGCGGCAGGCGCGCTTCTGGCTGCGGGCGGCGTTTACAACGGGAACATTGAGGGGTTCAGGAAGACCGCCGAGCAGCTGGGAGGTGATGCCGTCGAGGGGTATGACGACGTACTCAATGAAAAAACATCAGGCGCAATGGTTGCCGCTGCATCTGTCCTGATGGCCAGAAGGCCTCTTTCCGCGAACGAGCTGACAAGTTACCTGGGAAAATATAAAAAGGCCCATGTCCTGCTTGATGATGTTAACGTCAGCAAAATAAATTATGTGCGCCGGGACCGTGCCGAGTACGCTGCTCTTCGCAGCCAGTTCAACAGCTCCGTGCGACCCAAATTCCTTAAGTCTCTGTCAGATCATCCTGACGTACTGTCCACCTTTGATTCTAAAGACCTGCAGCGTCTGGCAAAAGGAAACGTGCCGCCCGGATGACAGGTCCATCATAAAATCCCCCTGGACGACGGCGGGACAAATGAGCTTGATAACCTGGTTCTTATCCAGAACTCTCCCTATCACTCTGCTCTCACAAAATCACAGGCGAACATCACCAAAGGTGTGCCATATAATTCCGGCTCAGAAGTGTTATGGCCATCACCGAAAGGTGTAATTTATCCGGTTAAAAAGTAAGAGGTGCCAATGAAAGACATAAACACGCTGCTCAGCGACCTCCGTGACCTGATGACTGCAGATGACTGTCCGGTTGCCGGCCCCGTAGACGCCTCAACACTGGCGGAGCTTATCAATAACGCGCCGCCGGCAGACTGGGATTTTCATAAGAGATCGGTCTATGAAGACATCCGGCTGCTGCTCATCAACCGGAAAGACTATGCTGAAATGTTCAGCCTCATGGACGGCGCTGAATACAACGGGATGACACTCTATAATCTGGTTCAGAGCGCGAATAACGAGCCCCTCTGGTCAAATATTTACGTCCGTAACATCGAGGTCCGCGACAATGAAATCTTCATTGATCCCCATCTCATCGACAAAGTGCTGATTGGTGAGGACGGCATGTCTGTATTTCTTTACAACGCAGTTCAGGACTGTTTCGAAATCCGAGACCGTGTTGCGACTGATTACGTAACCGAAGCACACCACCAGTTCAGCGATTTTTTATCAGCCGTCATGGATACCGTCGCCTGAGCTATTCGCAGGGCTCTGTCAGCGCTTTCCCCTGGTTGTGTATGTTCCCCACCGCCTGATCGACTTTGTGCCAGCTGAAGTCGCCCTCAGGCAGGGAGCAACCCCGCGTGATTTCGCTGGCTCTTTCTGCACTGGTGTCTTCACTGAGCCACACTCTCGCACTGTCAGGCTGCAGTACCAGCGGCCGCCTGTCATGAATATCAACCATTCCCTGATTACTTTCGGCTGTCACGATGACAAATCCCTTATGGCCATGGTCCTGATCAAAAGGCGCTTTGCCGATCGCAGCGAAGAAAAGCGATTTTCGTGAGCGGTGGTAAATAAAATACGGCTGTTTGCCCTTATCCGTTCTGGCCCACTCAAACCAGCCATTGGCGGAACGACTGCCCTGCCGTGCTGCCACAGCGGCTTAAACATTCTTCCGGAAGCGGCCGTTTCCCCTCTGGCGTTGATCAGCATGGCTTTATGCCACCAGTCCGGCTTGTAGCCCCAGAATACCGGCTCAAAATGAAGCTGCCCTTCCCGCTGATTCAGCAGCATCACGTGCGTTCCCGGCGCAACTTTGTACCGCCCCAGGTGGGCAGCGTCGAAAGGCAGTTCTTCCGGCGTGATACCCACGGCTTCGAAATACTCGTCTCTGCAGCTGTACTGAGCAAACCGTCCACACATAATGACCTCCGCCGTTATGAATAAGGATAGTGCCGTATACTGCTCTCAGGAGGAGTTACCATGTCACATAATTTGGCCGCCAGAGAAAGGGCCGAACGGGATAAAGTTAATGTGGATCTGGCCGCGTCAGGTGTCGCTTACAGAGAGCGACTCAACCTGCCTGTCCTTCCTGCCCAGGTAGAGCATCAGCAGCCTGTAGAACTGAGAGACTACTTCAGAGATCGGCTGGCCTATTACCGTAATCTTTCGCTGAAGCTGCCGGGCGGAAACGATCCTGTTTATCAAAAAGAGCCAAAAGAATAATCCGGGACGGAAGCCTTAACCGGGCTTCCTGTCTGATTTCTCCTGCGCATTTTTTATCAGGGCGTTGATGCTGTCGCTCATCTGACTGCTTTTTCCCTGCCGGTAGTCCGGCCAGGGCAGGAAAGGACGCGACGATTCGTCCATCAGCACCACGCCGGTGGGACAGCGCCACTCAGACGGCGCATCCGGGTGATAGCGAACGAGAACGGCCGGCGCGATGGCGGCGTCTCTGTGCAACACGAACCACAGACTGTTGGAGAAAATGAACGCCAGCAGGACTGAAGCAATGAAAGCGCCGGTGTACCAGAAACGCTTTCCGGCGCGCCGGGCCAGCATGAAATAGATACCGTTCAGGCAAACCGCCCCGGCGGCTACCGCCCACTGGGCCGATACTGACACCACGTCCAGGGTGTGCCGCGTGATGTCATTCCCTGCCGTCCAGAACCCCGCCAGAATTGGTGCAACCAGCGTCAGGGGGAGCAGAATTATGGCGGAGACCAGCAGAAGGGTTCCGGCCCCGTCTTCAGCGGCGGTGTTACGAAGGCAGAAGAGTTCATGCAGGCTCATCACCATCAGGAAAAGACACAACGTCACGTATAACACGGCCACCCCTTTTATGTTCTGGCAGAATGAATCTCAGAGAGAGAATGCCTGCTGTATTAAAATAATATTTACTGTGTCTGTGCGCTGTTATTCCGAGACGGAACGGGGGCATAATACCATTCAGTTATTTTTTCAGGAAAAGAATAAATAATGAAACTTATGCAGGTCAGTTTATTTATTTTGTCTGCCGTGTTCAGTGTATCTGCGTCCGCAGGAGACAATATCGCCGTGGGTTTCTCGCCGGGTGGAAGCGCGCAGCGCCTTATCCTGAATTTAATCGCAGGGGCAGGGAAAACGCTGGACGTCGCGGCCTATGAATTCACCAGCAGGCCCGTCGCAGATGCGCTGATAAGCCGGTCACAGCATGGTGTGGCGGTTCGGGTGGTTGCGGATGAGAAGGTCAGCCACGACCGTTATTCGCTGGTCTCCCTGCTGGCCTGCAGCGGGGTGCCGGTCCGGACGGACGACCGGTACAACATCATGCACAACAAGTTTATTGTGGCCGACGGAATGAATACGGAAACCGGGTCGTTTAATTACACCTCATCGGCTGAAAAGCGAAATGCGGAAAATGCGCTGGCAGTTTTTGATAATAAAGCAGTTGCTGCTGAATATAACGCGGAATTCGTAAGGCTGTGGAATGAATCCAAGCCGGTGACGTGCCAGGATAAATGAATGCGTGGTTTCCGGTACGGCTGCGAAACGTAATTCCGGACGGGAGAAACGGGTATGGCAAAAAAGAAAACCTACGCGGTTCATTTCCGTGGACAGCGTGGTGAGCAGGACGCCAGTGAGGCCTTCCAGCAGGAGGAAACCGGGACCTGGCAGCGCTGGCTGAAGCACGCCCGCGACAACAAAAAGACCACGGTGGTCACCTGCAGCTGCCTGCCGGCAGAGACCGACCCCGTTAAACGCCGTCTGAAGGTCCATTACTCGAGGGAGACCGAACGGTGCTGGCTCTCCTCCTACGCCTTCACCGGCAACGAGCACAGATCCGACTGCCGGTTTTATTCTGTGTGGTCAGATGAACGTCAGGCAGAGATTTATCAGGCCGATGCGGTCCGCACCACAGCCGACGGCACCATCGTGGTCAGGCTGCCCACCGGCCTGGAGAAAAAGGCACCCTCGGAGGTGAAGCCGGCTGAAAACCTGTCCGGTGATGAACCGGTGAAGCGCAGACGCCGCCCCTCGATGCGCCTGCTGGGGTTGCTGCACCTGCTGTGGGAACAGTCCGGCATCAACGTCTGGCACCCCGCCTTTGACAAAAAGAAACGCACGCCTGGCTGGGTTAGCTGGCGTCTGCAGCAGGCGGCGGGCCGGATACGCATCGGCCGCGTGCCGCTGGATGAATCGCTGCTGCTCATGGCCATGAAGGGCACGCCGCAGGTTGTGGCCAACCGGGAACACCTCAGAGCGGCCGGAAAAAACAAAAGGCGGCTCATCGTGGTGTCCGTTCTGGCCGGCTGGAGTGAGGCTGCTGAAGCCCGGCTGCAGACAACGCTGCCGCTGGGGCTGTTTTTCGGCTTCCCTGACCTGGTGCTGCCGGAGGATGTGCGCCTGCGCCTGGAGAGGAGCTTCGGCCGCGAGCTGGGCGACTGGCGTCGGGGCATGAAGGTCGTGGTCATCGCGGAAACGGAGCCGCCGGAAACGACATTCAGGCACGCTGACGGGCGCAACCGGCCGTCCAGCTGCAGCACCGTCATCGACGTGGCGCTCATGACGGTCAGCCCCCGCTTTATTCCACTGGATTCGGGCTACGAGGGAATGGTCGAAGACCGGCTGTGGCAGGAAAAACGCGCCTTCATCAAGCCGCTGCGCTACGACGGTGAGGAAGACGTGTTTCCTGACTTTGTGCTTAAGGATGTTCCCGGCGTGGATGCGCTGCCCATGGAGGTCTTCGGGATGAACACGCCGGAGTACCTGCAGCGCAGACAGGTGAAAACCGCTCATTACGATACTGAGTACGGTTCGGGCCGGTGGTGGTCCTGGAACGCGGCAGAGCGGTCAGACATGCCGGCTTTTCCATCGGTCTGACATTCGTCTGAAATCGTCCGGGGAAGCCTGTCAGTGAGGTTTGCCGGAGCTTTTGGGCAGAGTAAACACCAGGAGCAGCGACAGAACGACAGAGATAACAACATTGGCCGTGACCATAAAGTCAGTAACAGCTTCATCGCCGTAAATGTTGAACTGACCAGCCAGCCAGCTGAACACTGGAAAAGGGACAAGAACGGCGACGGCCTTAAAAAGCGCCACGCAACTGACAATAAAAACAAAAGTGAGAAAAATGTTCCGCTTCATCAGTATACCTTTACCGTTCCGTAAGCTTTCAGCTGGCTGCCGGGGATATTGAGTCTGGGGCCGTATCTCAGCAGCATATCATGCAGGTAGCTGAACTGAATGGGATGAACCAGTGTAATGCAGCCCTCGCTCAGCCCCAGAGGGCCTATGGGGTGCAGCCTGAAGTTACCCCGTTTCACACCTTGGATGAAGGTGTAATCGTCAATTTTGCCGTCATCCCGATACAGGCCGAACCAGGTCGAGCGGTCAGTGCCGTAAACGTCCTTCAGAAACCGCTCGCGCAGGGGCCCCAGTTTGCCGCCGGACGGTCTTTCCACAATATAGTAACATCCCCTCACGATCGGGCCGATTTCAGGCACGTTCATTTTGTCCGGGTTATTTCTGCCCTCTTTCTGCCCCGAGAATACCGGGAAATTCCCCACTCCGGGGCAGTTCAGCGAAGTGAACTCACGCCGGTTGAGAAGCATATAGCAGCTTACAGATGGCATAACACTTCCTTTTTTTCTTTTGATTTTATCATGTTCAGACTGTGCACAGCGTCGGGTAAACACTGCGCTGGCGGTATCAGACAAATTCTAAAATCCGGTCTGATTTATGGCTCCGGTTAACGGCTTCATCAATGTAACCACGCAGTCTGATGAGTGTATATTGCAGATTTAACTACCTGCCGTGCTTTTCTGCCTTATAAATGGACCATATGCGCTTTACCTGACTTATGCTGCATCCGGCAAGATTAGCGGTGCGCTCTATCGTCATGCCGGATTCACGAAGCGCAATAATGCGTTCGTGCGTTTTATTATCAGGTTTTCTTCCCCTGTATTTACCTGAAGCCTTCGCCAGTTTAACGCCCTGCCGTTGTCTTTCACGACGGGTTTCGTAGTCGTCCCGTGCGGTCTGAAGGGCCACCTTAAGCAGCATGTCCTGAACGGACTCAAGCACAATTCTGGCCACGCCGTCCTGGCTAACGGCAAGCTCGGACAGGTCCACTATTCCGGGGATGGCCAGCTTTGCACCCTTAGCCTTTATCGAGCCAATCAGCTGCTCGGCCTCCGTAAGCGGAAGGCGGCTTATACGGTCAATCTTTTCGGCCACAACCACCTCACCGGGCTGCAGGTCGGCAATCATGCGCTGGAGTTCAGGGCGGTCAGCCCTGGCACCGGAAGCCTTCTCTTTGTAGACACCGGCGACATAAAAACCCCTGCCCCTTGCATCCTCAATAATGCTGTTCTGCCGTGTCAGTTCCTGTTCATCCGTACTGACGCGAAGATAAATACGTGCAATCTGCATATGTTTAGCGGTCCCGTCCTCTTAACGTAAATAATCCATGAGCGCTTCCCGGCCGCCGTTGTTTTCAGGCATAACGCTCACAATCCGTCTCAGCGCGGCTTTATGAAGGGGCGTACTGTTCACGAGCGCCATCAGCTGCTGCTGCGCCTCTGTCGCCGAACGGCTGGCTGACGAGTATTTAAGGGTTCTGAACAGACGGTCCCATAAGCAGATGTTCATCAGGCGGTTTGTCAGAACATACATGGCTGTAAGAGCTTGACGCACCTCAGTCTCCTCTGCTGGCAGTTCACCCTCCGCACAGAAGTCTCCGGGGGACGGAGATAAGTTTCATCCAGTGGATGGTTAATTAAAAGGCTGAAGGGTTTCACTGCGACCTCCGGGAATGTTTTCAGTCCGGGCAAACGATGTTAACTGAGGGAGTGAAATTCCCAGTACGTCGATCCCTGAATATTTATATCGTCCCGTACCCTGATTTCAACGTAAGCATCCGGGCTGAGAAACGCGATTTTCTCAGCGTGTTTAATCTCAGTCGTGCAGATGCGCAACCATTCCGGCTCTCCTGAAAGCAGAACCCCATACAGCATCATGTTTACGTCATTGATAGTGGCCACATTTACAACGCGTTCCACCCTTCCCGAAAAAGTTTTCGTTTTGGTTACTGGCATGCATCACCCCTTCTAATTTAAGGTCTTGATAAGGTCATTTTGAGTATACCCAAATTGACTGCAATATTAATGAAGGCCAACTTTCACAGAAACTACCGAATCGGTACAGGCAGAATTGCCTTCAGAGGAAGGCAATTAAATTCTTGAGGATATATTCCGTATAAAAGTTTGCTACAGGTAGAAATTAATTTTGTGATAACCGGACGACGCCTCCCTGAGAGAAGGACTGGCAACGGGCGGAAGCATCCTTCAGTTTTTGAGCCATTGACCTGTCATGCGCTGTGTCCCACGGTATAAACCTCAGCATATCCCTGTAACTGTCTCTCACAGATTCAGGACACAGCAATCTGACGTTGTTAAGCGAAAAAACCATTATGCCCTGCACGCTGTAATATTTTCCGGGAACCTCACTCCGGATGTACCAATCTGAACTGATGAAGTGCGATGCGGGAATTTTGCTTTCGTCTATCTGGAAACGCCGGGTATTCCAGTCAGATATCCCGGCCAGAGCCATCGATTTATCAACAAAGACCGGATAAAACGAATGCACATACATGCCGGTCATAACTAACCAGAGGATCAGCGTGGCGCTGACGAATCTGAACTGCCACTGCAGGCTTTTTACTTCCGACTCGGTATTAACGTAGACCAGCCCGGGAAGCAGCAGATATATTCCGAGCACAGATACAAGGCCCGCCATTTTCAGTACCATTGAAAAACTGTCGCCGGCGGCTTTTGTGTCTAACCAGCCAAGAATGATCAAAACACAGAATGAAGAGAAAAGTACAATAACAAACAGGATGAGAAGAGGGCTACCGACGTAGAACAGCCATGCCATTTTTAACTGAGATTTTCTTTTCTGGTATGTCTGAGCCACGCGCACGTCTTTCCTTAGGAACAGGAAATTCATGAAAAAAACGGAAAGCAGTCCTGCGAATAAAAAAGACCATCCCATTAACGGCTCATAAGCCGGGTATCTGTCAGAAAGAAATGCCCACGTAAAAAAAATATAAAGAGTGACAGGCAAGGAAAGTACAAGAGTCACTGTCATGCAGGCTTTGATACTTGAGTAATTGTGAATTTTTTCGCTTTTTTTCGGAATAAAGAGGCTGAAAATAAGAGAAGGAAGAAAAAAAATCAACCCCATGCCTGTTATGGTCAGAACAATGAAAATAAACACATAACTGAAGATACCGGCCGATGCCAGGTTTTCGGAGAATAAAGAAGCATTGTCGAAATAGCCAAGATAACTTCTGAGGACAATGAGACTCAGAAAGGGAGGCAGAAGGCTTAACAGCCAGGAAAATTTATTCACATTTGCTCCTTGAAATATAATTCACTTCATTCTTCATCAGATTCTTCACCACACAATCAGAGGCTGTAAAGAGAAAAGACTGGCTCAAAATAGTGCGGCAGGATCTGAGTTTATAGATAAGTTTTTTTGGTCTCAGTATCAAGCGGTTTTGCATCATAGTTAAAATTCTATTAATAATAATGCTTGTAATTAAAGTGCTAATAATTAGCAAGGTTAATCATTATTATTGATTCTGATTTAAACTTTAAATTCAATAAGGATAAATCCTATAAAGCCTTTGATCGCTGCATTGGTTTTTAACTTCATGATTTTAAAGAATTTAAAATATGGAAAAATTAATTTTTGAATGGACATAAAAAAATAAAATGTGATTAAGATCTCAGTGAAATATTTTTTAACTTTTACATTGTTGACATTTTTTTCACATTTGTCATTTATTGGTTAACAAGGAAGTTATTTGTTTAACGGAATAATAAATAAGCTTTTGTGAAGGAAAAAACTATGCAAGAGAATTTGTCGGCACTGAATCTGAATATCTCAGAAGATATTTCAGCAGATCTTAAAGAGTTTTTTGAACAACAGGCTTCAATTGATGTTGGCGGTGGAATGACCGGTCACAATGCCAATAACGATCTGATTACTTACGAAGATTGATATTGCTGTCGGTATTAACAAACTGCTCTGTGAATTATCGCAGAGCAGTTCCTTAAACGGGAAAAGCAATGTACAGGTTAAGTTCAAGTATAAGAACAAGATCGGCTGAAGATTCTTTAATACTGGCAAGTGCTGTAGCAGAGAAAATGGGCGTTACGCGCGTTACCGACATAACCTGGCTGGATAAGATAGGTGTGCCTGTTTACGCAGGTATTCGCCCGTTTGCCGCAACGGGTTCATTAAACGTTCATAACGGCAAAGGAATGAGGCCCAACGAAGCCAAGATTGGTGCCTTCATGGAATCAATTGAATTCTCTTTAGCTGAAAGTATGAAACATCAGCAAGAAATCAAGAAATTTACTGTACAGGAGATCCAGAACTCATTTCCTCCCGGGCTTGTCCTTTCTTCATTCGGTGCAAAGCTGGGAGTCAGTTTTAGCCCCAGTGAAGAAATATACTGTGTAACCGCCACAGACATCATCAGCGGTCATAAAGGGCTTATACCGGCTGAGCTTGTTTTTCATCCGGTTAATCTGTCCGGTCAGCGCTCACTTTATGGCGGCACGACAACTAACGGTCTGTGTTCTGGTAATACCAGGCTTGAAGCTGCCATCCATGGCGTGTGCGAAGTGCTTGAAAGGGACGTTAAATCCTTTGATATTATCAATAATGACTCCTGCCTTGTAGATATCAATACCGAACCCGAAGCCATCAGGGCGTTAAGGAAAAAAATTGAAGATGCCGGTCTTATACTGGCACTGCGAAAAACAACCAACGAATTTAATCTTCCTTACTTTTCGGCATTTATTCTTGAACCTGACAGCCAGAATCCTATCTCTGTAGCAGATGGATATGGGCTTCATCCCGTGGCTGAAATTGCCGCCACCCGAGCGATAACAGAAGCAGCACAAAGTCGCCTTACCCATATCCATGGCGGCAGAGATGACATTGTTAAACGGATATTTTTCTATCAAAAAAACCCACACCTGGATGAAAAAATCATTATGAAGGGCATTCGTAAAAAAATACTGAGCCCGGAAAAAATGACTTCATTCTTTGCGCCTGATGAAGAGAAATATCTCCCTGAGTCTGTCGAGACATTGTGGCAGTACATCAAAGATAAAATGGCACTGGCCGGTTTTCATCATTGTTTTGTGTATGAACTCAGCCCGGAAAACTTCCCTTTCAAAGTATTACGGGTTGTTATTCCAAAAGCCGAATTTATTGAAAGTGAGATGAAACGGGTCGGGCCCCGATTTCTGGAGGCTTTCCAGCGTTGGGGTAAACACAGCAAGGAGTAAATTATGCGTTCAGAAAAAATATTCCTTTTTATAGGGCCCACCTCTTATGGTTTATCACTGAATGACATCATTACGGCGCAGACAACTGTTCTACCGCCAGTGCGCAGGGGCGACATTCAGGCTCTCATTGAGCGTGAAAATCCGGCAACGGTGGTCATTGTCGATGGGACTTATCATGCCTACCCGGCCGTATCGCATGTTGAAATCAAAAACTCACTAAAGCAGGGATGGGCCGTGTGGGGGCTTAGTTCTATGGGCGCATTACGGGCGGCCGAAATGACAACCTTAGGAATGCGTGGTTACGGAGAGGTGTTTCAGCGTTTTGCACAAGAACCTGATTTACCCGATGACTATGTGGCACTTATACATGGTGAAGAATCCCCCTGGTTCCCCGTCAGCGAACCGCTTGTGCATATAGAATGTCTTTTGCAGGAGGCTGTGCGATCTTCGGTTATTCCATCTGAAATGTATAAGCAACTTATGGATGAAATGAGAAATATGTGGTTTGGGTATCGCACACTCAAATTTCTTCGGGAAAAAATGTCTGCTTTGCCCGTCCGTAACAGAGAGCTTGTTAATGCCATGATCGATAAAATAACTGACTACCGAATTAAAAGCAGGGATGTCATTAGTTTTTTTCAGGAAAAACCCTTCTTAAATAACAGCGAGGTTGCCCAGGAAAATGAAATATGTTGATATCGTCGCTAAGGCTAACGGTGTGCCGATGGTTTCTGATAAATTCGATGCGCAAACACTTGTTAAATTTGTTGCGCATTATCGACACGCTCTTTTAAATACTTTTGATAACATATCCGATTACCTGAAACCTGAAAATATTGAGTATATTTACCGTAACCGTAATGAGTCTCTGGGGCTGGATTATCCCGATTATGGTGAACTGAGTGATACTGAGTTGGTCGCAGTTAAGAATGCTGTTTCCAATATATTAAAAATTATGCCTGAATGGAAAGCATATTTTTCAATTCCAGTTAGTTTTAAACGCCTTACAGCCAGTGAACATATGGTGAGTCTTACTAACCATAATATTCCACAGGTTATTTTTTTTGGTGCTAAGGCCTTTAAATCTGAAGACTGGCTTGAAGAGGTTATTATTCACGAGATGGCCCATATCTGGCTGGGGTTAATTTGTGAAATTGACAGTTTCCACGAACATACGGATCAACACAGTTATACTCTTCCGTCAGGCACTAAAGGCAAAGACGCACGGGGGGTGATTTTTGCGACGCACTTTGCAGCATGTGTGCTGAAATACATGGACAGAAAGCGCGCCATGAAAGGTTTCACTGATAAGGATGATGAGCGATTTTCATGGTTGCTGAACTATTTCTCCGGATGTATGAGCCAGCTTGCAGGTATGGATGAACTCAAACTTTCAGGTAAAAAAATCGTAAGTATCATGGGTGATGAGGTGTCTTATGCTTAAGATAATGCTTCCGCGACAGTTACTGAATTATACCGATATAAATGGTGAATATGAAAGTAACGCAAGCACTGTGCAGACGGCCCTGGATGAGCTGACAGACAAATATCCATTTCTGAAACTTCAGATTTTTAACAGCGACAGGACCCTGCGGAATTTTGTGAACGTTTTTGTCAATGAACAAATGACTGAAGATCTGAGTGAGCCTGTTCCCCCTCACTCCAGAGTACAGATAATTGTTGCTGTGGCGGGGGGGTGAGCATGAATGCATTATCTGAGGATGAAAAAGAGTACTACCTCCGGCATTTTTCTTTGCCCGGTTTCGACATCAACGCGCAGTTAAAATTAAAAAATGCCCGGGTATTAGTGATTGGAAGTGGTGGCCTTGGGGCTCCCTGTCTGCTTTACCTTGCAGGAGCCGGAGTGGGCAACATCGGTATTATCGATTCAGATGTAATAAGCGTGAGTAATCTGCCTAGACAAGTTCTCTTTGATTATCAGGGTATTGGTAAAAGTAAAGTTGAGCATGCAGCCAGGCGTATTGAGTCACTTAATCCTTTCATCAAAGTTAAAACTTATTGCGCCTTTCTGGATGTAAAAAATGCCGACACCATTATCAGCGAATACGATATTGTGGTCGATTGTACTGATAATTTTGATGCGAAATACCTCATCAATGATGTTTGCGAGAAAAAACGTAAACCGCTGATCTATGCCTCTATTTTTCAGTATGAAGGTCAGTTAGCTGTGTTTCATTACAGCCAGAATGCGGAAAGAGGCTCAAGCTATCGTGATTTATTCCCCGCCCCACCACAGGCAGAACTGCGTGAAAATTGCAGTGATGCGGGCGTACTGGGCACATTACCTGGCATCCTGGGCACAATGCAGGCAGGAGAAGTGATCAAGATAATTACCGGGATTGGGGATGTACTCAGTGACAGCGTCATGATTTATGATTCACTCAGTAACAGATCCTCTTTATTGCGGCTGAAAAAAAGGGAAAGAGCTTTTAGCCTTGCGTCTGATATTGATTCAGGTGAGATTGAAAGCATTAACTTCAGCCGGTTAGTGTCACTGAAGACGCGTCATGAAGACCTCTGTTTACTTGATGTCAGAGAATCAGATGAGCGGAAAGTCATCTCCCTTGGCGGTAAGCATATCCCTCTGAGGGATTTGCCAGCACGTATTACTGAACTCTCCAATAAGCACCTGATTGTGTGCTACTGCAAATCCGGAAGCCGGAGCAAGCGCGCTATCATGTTTCTTCAGGATCAGGGATTTACCCGCGTGGTTAACCTTGCAGGCGGGGTGATGGGGCTGACAGAAAGCGAAAAGCAACATTTTGATGAACGGAGCGTCGACTATGAAGGGTGATATGTTGATGCGTCTGGGCCCCCGTTTCTTCTTATTACAAACGGGCACATCGGTGGGAATGGTATCCGGGCATATTTTTCGCCTGGCCCTGGCATGGTGGTGCCTGCAGGCAACGCATTCGGCTGTTGCTTTTTCTTCACTGATTGCGATCGCCGTGGCGACAGAAATCTACCTAAAGCCGTTTCTGGCTTCATTTGGCGATCACTTCAACCGGATCAAGTTTCTCATCGCCTGCCAGTTCGTGGTTCTGGTTATGATCACGTTATTCTGCCTGACAAACTATCTGTCGTATTTCAATCTGGCAGCTATTACCTCAGGGCTTGTCGCAATGAGTGCTATCTCATCTGTTCGTGAGCCGACAATTATGGGATTAATACCGGATCTCGTAGCTGAGGGGGAAGTGACGCAAGCCATATCGAACCGCTCAACAATTAATTCCATCATTATGTTGATAGGGCCGGTAATTGCGGCTTCGCTAATCTCTTTTTTTTCAGTGGGGGTAGCGCTGTGTATTTCAGCACTGATTTACGCATCGTCATGTATTGCATTTATTATCCTGTTTTTAAAATATGAAATTAATGCTGTCACGACTGCCGCAAGAGAGAGTTGGTTTCATAAGACAAAAGGGGGATTCAGGGCGATTTACCATGTTAAATCTGAATTCCATATAGCACTAATCTCCTCAGTGATTAATTTTACAATGTTTCCTTTTTTTTCCGTGACGATACCCTACTGGATAAGTTCGGAATTAAAGCTACCTGCTACCTATCTCGGCGCATTTGAGTTTTCATTTGGCCTGGGACTTATCCTCAGCAGCCTTTATATTAATACCGCGCTGAGAGAACGGGCGGGACGGCTTAACAATATTTTACTAGGGTTTGTTCTTCTGGGTACGAGCGTGATGGCGATTGTTCTGACAGGGAATATTTATATATCTATTGCACTTGCGTTCTTTTGCGGCATGGCGTTTATTTTCATCAATGTTAATCTCAGTACATTGCGATCAACTGCAACACCCCGTGAATACCGAACGCGTATGAGTGCCATGGCTGCCTTCCTGTCCAGCCTGGCCAATCCTTTTGGTGTGGCTATTACCGGATGGTACATCAGTTTTTTGGGGGTTATTCCGTTTACCGTTATATCCGGAGCCGCCGTGGTGTTCATTGCGCCCGTGGTTTTATGCTCATTTCATTTGCGCCGGGCTCTTTCGCTTGATGAAAATGAAATGAAAGGGTTTTACGAGAGAACGTATCCGCAGGCATTTTATAAACGTGAGGAGCAAAAATATGAAGCCTGAAAACTACGGGATTGAAAGGCTTCTGGGTGATGTGCAGTTTAAAGAGTTCCTGAACTGCACTGAAAGAAATAACGTTTATAAATGCCGCTTTAACGTCCCTGCATCAGAGATTCTGACACCGTTGGATCTCGAAGACATTATCAACACGCGCCGTCTGTCCTTCCCACGCTGTCGCCTGGTTCGTTCGGGAAAACCGCTTGCGCCAGCTGAATATAATGAGCGGAGCCATTCGGCGATGGGCGAAGGCATCATAAAGTTAATCCCTCAACGGGTAATGCAGGAAATTGAAAACGGTGCCACCCTGGCGCTGGATTTTGCCGAAGATCTGTCAACGTCTGTTCGTGCGATTGCTGAATCATTATCCATTTTCTTTCAGGAAAAAACGGGTGCGACGGTTTTTTTCAGCGTAGGCAATGAAAAGGGGTTTACCACGCACTGGGATAACAGCGACACGCTTATATTTCAACTCAGTGGCAAGAAAAAATGGCATCTTTATGAACAGGATTTTCCTTTTCCCGTTGCGGAGAATAAACCATCAATGCCAGTGCCGGAGGGTGCACCGAGTGAGAGTTTTATTCTCAGTGCGAATGATTTTCTGTATTTACCCCGGGGGCACTGGCATGCGCCAGAGCCTTGTGATTCACATTCTCTGCATATTTCTTTTGCATTCCGGAGAAGAAACGGTATGGATTTTTTCAGGTCTCTGATGCCGCAGCTGGCATCCTGCCTGCCTGTCAGAAAGGACATAAATAAGTATGCTGATAAAGCTGAGCAGGAAATTTACATCAGGACGCTGCGCGCAGTGCTTGATAATATTATCACTGTTGATAATCTGAAAGCATATTTAGAAACCTGCCATAACAGGCAGTTTGTTCAGTCTCCTGTTTTGCTCCAGGAGTTAATACAAAAACGTGAATTCAAAGATTAACCGCTGTTTGTGCTCGTGGTGGCTGCTGGCCTGGTTATCTGAGTAATTACATTACGCTCTGGTAATACCAGACCGGGAAGTCACGGTGAATCTGGCTTAATACCGGCATTCCGTCATTAATGCCGGGGGCTCTCACGCAGAGGTTAACAGAACTGTGAATTATTGTTTACCATCGGCGGATTGGATTGATGTCTGGCGTTCAGGAGTTTTCTCTTTACTGTAAATGCATCTGCATGTTTTTAGAAAACCACCTTCTCATTTCTGACGGTCCTGCCTCTGTACTCTGAGTAGGTGAGGCATATTTTCATTACCAGAGTTGCTTCGGGAAGAAATACCATGCCAGAGTACTGTTTTTACCGTAAAAGCAAAAAGTTAGTTGTTCTTGAAGGGGATGCTGTCCGGAAAGCAGCTCAACTGACTGAGGATGGCTGGGAAAAGCTTTCTGAAGAAGTCTGGGCGTCCGATCCCGAGAGTGCCCTGAAAAGACTTGCAGCAATCCGTGAGGATGAGGTCACCACCGAACGCTCTTATATCGCAGGTTCCGCTTTAAGTTATCTTTTTACTGCGATACTCAGGTAAAGGGCCGGGAAAGATCTGCGCATGCGTTCTGCCCTGCTGTCACGGATACCCCCGCCTCTTCCTTCCTAGCGGGGGGATTACTGTCCCGGCCTTTTGAAACGGGTACGGATGGCCTGGTACTGCGCCTCTCTTCCGATCCCTTCTGAGCGTAAGCTCTGTCTTATCACGCACCGGTTTCGCCACAGCACTGCTGATCCTTGCTCAACCCTCAGTGACCCCTTCTTTATAAAATTACTGCCATACTGACTCGCCGCCCTGTGCATGTCAAAAATCCTGTCTCTCGGCTTTAATCAGGACTGTATACTTTATTCCAGCATTCAATGCTCACTACACTTTATATGCAGGAATTTTGTATTCATGTATCTTAATTACCTGTAAACACAATTTAATGCTGTAAGTTGCTTTACGCCGTTATTCACTGCACACAGCATATGTCGCTTCTGCTACATCCCACAGATCCGAAAAAAGGCAGAACCGGATCTTACTCCGGCCTCCCAGGCTCTTTTTCCTTCAATGTCACTGTCACCAGTAAGGTGAGTTATTACAGTGAATTCGCCCATAATCTAAAGATATACTGATGAGAATAACAAAGATAAACAGGTGGCAAAAATGCTTAAACAGCCAAGGCTGGCTGATGTTCTTTTTCACGCAGCCTCTCCAGAACCAAACGAGATAAGTACTGCTGATGAGTATGAAGCGCTTACGCCTAGCATCATCGAGCCGCAGGAGTCGTCCACTTATACAGATGCACTGAACTTCGCCAGTTCGCGTGGGGATATCAGAAACATTGCCGTAACCGGTGCCTATGGTGCGGGTAAAAGCTCTGTCCTGCGGACATGGAAGGAGTGTCCTGATAACGATTTACGCATCATGACCGTCTCACTGGCTGACTTCGAGATGCAGTCCGCTTCACGTCCAAAAGCTGAGCCCGCCGACAAGGAAGGATACGCGAGCTCAGCCGACGATAAAAAAGCCGCAGCGGAAGAAAAAACCATCGAGTACAGCATCCTTCAGCAGCTGCTGTATAAGGAAAAGAAGAGTGCGCTACCGTATTCCCGCATAGAACGCATTTCTGATATCTCTACATTACAGGTTGCGGCTGTAGCCCTAGACCTGCTTGTAATCCTGAGTGTCATGCTGGCAGGCCTGCTCTGCGTATTTCCTAACTATGTCCGGAACAAGCTTTCGCTGCCCGAGACGATCAGCCATTTTCTCATTGGCATGCCGACAGTCAGGCTTGTTCTGGCCGGGGTACTGATTTTTACGGCCCTGTTTCTTTGTGTTAAAAAACTGCACCGTATCGGCCTCTTTGATCGACGGGTCAGCGTTGACAAGATCGATATGCTGAAAGGTGCCATATCAACCCGTCCCTCTTCACCGTCTCTTCTTAATGTCTACATCGACGAAATTGTGTATTTCTTTGATAAGACTGGTTACAACGTGGTCATTTTTGAAGATCTGGACCGCCATAACGACGGTGCCATTTTTATCAAGCTCCGGGAAATAAACCAGATTATCAATAACACACGTCCTGATACCGAGCCTGTCCGGTTTATTTACGCCGTCAGGGACGGGCTTTTCTCGACGGCTGAAGCAAGGACGAAATTTTTCGACTTTGTGATACCGGTGATACCGGTCATGGACAGCGAAAATGCTGCAGAGCATTTCAGCAGCATGTTCAGGGAAAATGAGCTCAGTGACACTGGTTTCAGCCAGTGTGTCTCTCAACTTGCACTTTTCATACCGGATATGCGGGTTATGAGAAATATTTCGAATGAATTCAGGATATACCAGAATCTGGTAAACGGTGCCGGAGATATAACACGCCTTCTCTCTATGATTGCGTATAAAAATGTCTTCGCTGAGGATTATCATGCTATTGATGAAAAAAAAGGGGTGCTGTATTCCTTCGTTAAAGCATTCGTCTCCGGAGATTTACAAAAAGAAGCTGTTAAGGCTAAACGTAAGGAAATGGATCTGATTCAGGAGGAAATAGATTCCTTTCTGAAAGATGAGCCTGAAAGTCTTGCAGAGATAAGAATAGGTATTCTTTCGGAATATTTAACGGTAAAACAGGAGAATAAAATATCGTTTTATTTTAGTACGGGTGAACGTTTTAACTTAGAAACATTATCTCAAAATGAAGTATTATTTCAAAAAATAAAAAGTCTCAATGCTTTTTATCTGTGGTCGCAAGAAACAGGGTCGGTTGTTCTTACACTAAACCAGAATGTCATAAATGAGATAATGGAGCGATATGAGGACAGAAAAAAAGCCCTGGACAAGAAAACGCAAGGGTACGTCAGCCAGTTAAAAATGAAAATCGACTCTCTCGAAAATGATATTAACGGAATCAATTTGGCGAGCCTGGCAATTATGGCCAGATTTATGGGGAGTGAAGGTTTTTTAAAATGGGAGGCGGAAAACTGCGGCCAAGTAGTTTTGGAACCGGAAAAGAATAAAAAAAGAACTGACCATCTGGAATTCATTTACTTTCTTCTGATTCGCCATTATATCGCTACGGACTATATGTTTTACCGGTCGGTGTTCAGGCCAGGTAGCCTGAGCCATGAGGACAATGAATTTATCAAGTCGGTCAGCATTGGCAGACTGCTGACCGAAACACAGGACATGCCACTGAACCGCATTGAAAACGTCACGAATAAGCTGTACAGCCTGGGGCTGATGATGGAGCATCGCGCCTGGCATCCGGACGTTCTGCTTTACCTGCTTGAACAAGATCCTCTCAAACTTCTACCCATCGTTAAGGCTCAGGCCGGAGATGACTGGTGCCTCATCGAACTCACTGAACATGTCTTCATAAAATGGGGTATTCCGAAGCGTATTCGTTATGTTGAACTCATTGTTTCAGACAAAGAAAAAGCCTTTACTTTTATCCAACGCCTCGCTGAAATGAATAACAAAACTGTGGCGTCTGAACTCCTGATTTTACAGCTTTGCTCTTCCCAGCTGGAGTGGAACTATGAAACAACCGAAATGAAACAGTGGGCTCAGTCCGTTCTCGCCAGTAACACAACTTTCCCTGACCAGGTGCCGCAAGAATACCTCAGCACATTCATCAGGAATGTAACTGAGACGCGTCTACACCCTTCGAGGCTGGACGTGTGTGAGACAGTAGAGGGAAGAGAAATTGTCAGAAGTCTTGTCGATAACAGGCAGTGGGAGTACTCTGCGGCTAACTTAAAAAATATCTTTATGATGCTGACTGACGGCGCTGAAACAGCCAAGGAATATTTTCATACGCTACCCCTTTCAGCAATTGAATCAATAGGTATTCCGGCTCTGAAAGAAGTCGTCTGGAACAATATAAATAATTTTATTTTGGATTTATTTATCCATTCTCAGGACTACTCATGCATTCCGGAACTGCTGAATAATAATTCGGTCAGCCCTGAAAGGTGCTTTGATATAGTAACAAAAATGCAGTTCACTATTGAAGATGTCTGCGGAATTACAAACCGCCCGTTAATGTTAGAAGAAACCGAGAGTAAGCAGGAAGGCAATAGTTTATATTCGCTTCTCCTTGCGAATCATCGGTTAAACACAAACTGGTCACAGATTGGTTATCTGCTTAAGAGGGAGGATCTTTCAGATGTGACCCTGTCAACATGGTTTAATGAAAACAGCGGGGCCTTTGAAGATAATTATCTAACCTCAACTTCAAAAGAATTAATAGAATTATTGATACAGAAAGTATTTAATTCCCCTGTGCTTAACGATGTTTCCCGCAAAAAGATTCTCTCAAACCTCCACTTGATGTTCCTGTCTTTGCCAGAGAATCTCAATCTTGAGCGGGTAGCGTTGCTTGTTGATTACGGGCGACTGGCACCGACCACGGCGGTCTTTAGACAGATTAATGACACTTTTATAAATGAAGGGGAAAAGCTGACAGAAATGCTGGTTAAGTTTGTTCTTCAGTTTCCAGCGCTCCTCAGAACTCACCCATGGCTCGTACTCAAAATAGATAAAGAGTTTGACAGGCCTCTTGCAGAAAAACTTTTCAGTAATGAGGGGTTATCTGAAGCTGACCTGACTGATGCTTTGAACTGGCTCTGGAGTGATGACCCGGACGTATTCTCTGGTTCATTATTTATTGAGGCTGATTCACTGGGGCGTCTGGCACCGGGGCTCTCAAATGACGACCTGCGGCGGCAGTTGCTTGTCCGGTGTCTTGAAGATCGCCGTTTATCAGATGAGGACATCATTGTTATTCTCACATCCTTCAAAGATGATGATTATCATTTTTTCATTAGCGACAAATCTCACCGCTCCTTAAAGCACAACGATCCATTCTGGCAGCTGGCCACACTGCTTGAGGGGGCGGGCTTCATTCGCTCCCTGAGCTGGAACGAGGAGCTCGACCGTATCTGGTTTATTCCACACAACAGTCCTGTATTCAGACGTAATTAGCTCTGTCATCTGTAATCCTGCATACAGCGACTTTTACCCTCTGTGTGCAGGATTATTGTCTTTATGCTGTTTTGACTTGCCATAATCGCAATTTTTTGTCAAAGGCTGCTTTTTGCCTTTATTCACTGCATGCTGCACACGCCGCTTCTGTTAACTTCCGCAGATCCGAAAAAAGGAAATTAAGGAATTCAGCTTTCTTGATGATTAAGCATGATTTTTTACTAATATCCTGAATTTCTGGTTTTATTTCAGATCCGATTAAGGTCGTATAAGCACATTTTGGATCCTGAGTAATCAACACTAAAATCCCAATTTAAATCTTTAATATCAAAGGGTTAATGGGATTTATTTGTTGGGGGCCAACTGGAAAAGAAGTTTTCGGAAGGGATGAGAGTGCATGCACTCGGATAACCATGTTTAGTCGGTTTTGTTGAGGAAGAGCCTTGCCAGATGTGGATGTGGTCAGAATGATGATGACTTTATCTCAGGCATGCAGTGCACTGCTATATTGCTGAGGTATGGCAGGAAACTTTTTCACCGTCAGTCATTTAGCATTCCCCAATGCATCAAACAAACACTCTGTCGGGTCCACAGGAAGCCGCAACCCCAGTAGCGGAGTTCAGCTCACCGGGGTTGCCACTGTTTAACAGAATGTTCAACAAAAAATTATTCAGTTCATACAGCTCTCAGAGCGTGACCTTGTTAGTTTTTATTCTGTAATTATAATCGCTGACGCTTGTCAGATTTACATGCATTCCCTCTGAGAGGCTGCGGGCGGATACCGCACACAGTTCCTCACCCGGCAGGACATAGGGTTTTTTAAACGTAATTTCAATCCTGCCTTCATCAGTGACCAGGGTAGATGAAAAGCGAAAAACTTTGGCGGTTGGGTTCATCATACAAAGGCTTTGATCCTTTATGCGATAGCGAACACGTTCCCAGATATCTTTCTGTTCCATATCTTTCCGCACGTTGACCACAACCGGCAAATCCTGCCCGAGAAGGATCTTGATTTTTCCTTCACTGACATCGCTGCCTGACGGCAGCCCTGAAAAGATAACGCGGGCAATATGCTCCTGTCTGTCGGGAGTATTGGTCTGGTATATCACCCTTACACTCTGGCTCTCACCCGGCCCCATAAGTACAGTCTGTGGCTCGGTAAAAATGGTTCCGCCCGCCAGCTTATCATCAGGCAGCTGAACGACTTTGCTGTAAAGTAAAACGCTTTCAGACCCGCTGTTTTTAATGTCTATGGTCGCCTCCTCTTTCCCGGCCGGGATCAGAACAGCAGAAACAGAAGGCTGAATTTCTGCCACTGCCTGGTGAAAGCTACCCGATAATATCAGCAGAATTTTTAAGATGTTACGAGCTTGAACAGGTAAAAATGACATTTTTGATCTTCTCCTTTTTCTTCAGGCTGCCGGGCGACAGTCTGC
>Ga0308167_1001199_pt1 | contig 32592 bp, 27 predicted proteins | sample PhyCR1_2_FD_202138 | JGI IMG/M metagenome (GOLD analysis project Ga0308167, IMG submission 202138) | Phyllosphere microbial communities from UC Gill Tract Community Farm, Albany, California, United States - DLSLRC.R1 | ecosystem: Host-associated > Plants > Phyllosphere > Unclassified | place... | reverse complement strand
TCCCACGAGCGGCTTGCCCCCGCGGATGACGATCTCGTCCGACTTGAGGCCCACGCGCGCCCCTGCGGCCGCTGCGTCCTGTACGAGAGAGTTCACTACTTCACCGGCAATGTCTTCGGCCGCCAACGGGAGCGGCGGGATTCGAACTCCGTGATCGAGGTCTCGTCACGGAGGGTGAGCCCGATGTCGTCGAGCCCTTCCATCAACCGCCAACGAGTGTAAGCGTCGATCTCGAAGGGGACGTCCACATCCCCGAGCGACACGCGCTGCGCCACCAGGTCCACGGTCGCCGACACCCCCGGGTTCCGCTCGATCTCGGCCCAGAGCCGCTCGACTTCCGATTCGGTCACGATCGCGGTGACCAGTCCCTGCTTGCCCGCGTTGCCCTTGAAGATGTCGGCGAAGCGAGGCGAGACGACGACCTGGAAGCCGAAGTCACGCAGTGCCCAGACGGCGTGCTCACGCGACGAGCCGGTGCCGAAGTCCGGGCCTGCCACCAGGACCTTCGCGCCCTGGTACTCGGGCTGGTTCAGCACGAAGTCGGGGTCCTGGCGCCAGCCGGAGAACAGGGCGTCCTCGAAGCCGGTCTTCGTGACCCGCTTGAGGTAGACCGCGGGGATGATCTGGTCGGTGTCGACGTTGGACCGCTTGAGCGGTGCGGCGATTCCGGTGACGGTCGAGATCTTGTCCATCAGTGTGCCCCTTCCAGGACGGCGTTCGACTCGGACGTCTCCAGGTCCCACGGGCTGGAGAGCGTGCCGCGCACGGCGGTCGCCGCGGCCACGAGCGGGGACACCAGGTGGGTGCGCCCGCCCTTGCCCTGACGCCCCTCGAAGTTGCGGTTCGACGTGCTCGCGCAGCGCTCCCCCGGCGCGAGCTGGTCGGGGTTCATGCCCAGGCACATCGAGCAGCCGGCGAACCGCCACTCGGCGCCGAACTCCGTGAACACCTTGTCGAGCCCCTCGGCCTCGGCCTCGAGCCGGACCCGTGCGGACCCGGGCACGACCATGACCCGGACCCCGTCGGCCTTCTTGCGGCCCTGGATGATCGACGCGAAGGCCCGCAGGTCCTCGATGCGCGAGTTCGTGCACGATCCCATGAAGACCGCGTCGACGGCGATGTCCTTCATCGGCGTACCCGCCGCGATGTCCATGTACTCGAGCGCACGCTGCGCGGCGGCCTGGTCGTTCGGGTCGTCGAAGTCCGCGGGCGACGGCACGCTCTCGGACAGCGAGACGCCCTGGCCGGGGTTCGTGCCCCAGGTGACGAAGGGCTCGAGCTCGTCGGCGTCGATGAAGACCTCGGCGTCGAACACCGCGTCGTCGTCGGTCGACAGGGTGTCCCAGTACGCGACGGCGTCGTCCCAGTCCTGGCCGGTCGGGGCGTGGTCGCGGCCCTGCACGTAGTCGTAGGTGGTCTGGTCGGGGGCGACCATTCCGGCGCGGGCACCGGCCTCGATCGACATGTTGCAGATCGTCATGCGGCCCTCCATCGAGAGGGCACGGATCGCCGAGCCGCGGTACTCGAGCACGTAGCCCTGCCCGCCGCCGGTGCCGATCTTCGCGATGACGGCGAGGATGATGTCCTTCGCCGTCACGCCCGGACGCAGCGTGCCCTCGACCGTGATCGCCATGGTCTTGAAGGGCTTGAGCGGCAGGGTCTGGGTCGCGAGGACGTGCTCGACCTCGGACGTCCCGATGCCGAACGCCATCGCACCGAACGCCCCGTGCGTGCTGGTGTGCGAGTCGCCGCAGACCACCGTGATGCCGGGCATGGTCAGGCCGAGCTGGGGACCGACCACGTGGACGATGCCCTGCTCCTTGTCGCCCAGGGAGTGCAGGCGGACGCCGAACTCCTCGCAGTTGCGACGGAGCGTCTCGATCTGGGTCCGGCTGGTCGGGTCCGCGATCGGACGGTCGATCGCGAGGGTCGGGGTGTTGTGGTCCTCGGTCGCGATCGTCAGGTCCAGGCGGCGCACCGGGCGGCCGGCCTGGCGCAGGCCGTCGAACGCCTGCGGACTCGTGACCTCGTGCACGAGGTGGAGGTCGATGTAGAGGAGGTCGGGGTTGCCGTCCTCGCCCTTGACCACGACGTGGTCGTCCCACACCTTCTCGGCGAGCGTCTTTCCCATCGGCCCGACCCTTCCTCGTTGTCGTCGATGCGCCGCTGTCGCGGCTCGGTCCGGCGAGTCTAGCAGGTTGGTATACCAACGTGCTCCCGCGCCGATCCGGCGGCCTGGAGGCGCGGCTCGACTCCGCGACACCCGTCGCGGTGGGAAGATGGTCGCGACATGACGACACCTGCGCACTCGACCCGGACCATCAACATCGAGGGCGCGATCCGCGCCGCGGTCGCCGGTGGCGCCCCGCTCGCGCTGCTCATCGCCCTCGGGATGCCCGGGTACGCCGCCTTCGCCATGTTCGCCGGGTTCACGGCGATCTTCGGCGCGACCGAGCCCTACCGGCAGCGTGCGGTGACGACCGGTGTCGCCGGCGCGATGCAGGCGGTGTGCATGGCCGCCGGCGTGGGTGTCGCCCTGGCCGGGTCGCAGCTCTGGATGCAGGCGGTCGGGCTCGTCCTCGTGCTCGTCTTCGCCGTCTGCACGCTGAGCGCCCTCCGCTCGATCCCGGCGCAGCCGATCTTCCCGGTGTTCGCGTTCCTCGTCTCGTCGCTCGTGCCGGTCCGGCCGGCCGACGTCCCGGTCATCGCCACGATCATCGTCTGCTCGGTCGTCTGGGCCTGGCTCGTCGCGATGTCCGGCTCCGTCCTGCGCCTCGTGCTGCACCCGCACGCCCCGCACCGGTTCCGGCCGCTGGCGGAGCGCAAGCACCGTTCGCTCGCGGTGCTCCGGACGCCCGCGCTGTGGGAGACCGTGGCCCTCAACGTGGTCGGAGCGCTCGTCGCCGGGGCCGTCGCCGAGACGATCCCCGGGCTCGGGCACCCCTACTGGGCGGTCATCGCCGTGGTGTCGACGCTGCCCGCACTGCGCCAGCGGCACACGGTGTTCCGGGCGTTCCAGCGGTTCATCGGCACGATCGGCGGCACCGTGATCGCGGTGGGCATCCTGCTGTTGGAGCCGTCGGCGTGGTGGATCGTCCTGATCGCCGTCGTCGGGCAGTTCTTCGCCGAGATCTTCGTCGCGCGGCACTACGCCGTGTGCCTGCTCTTCCTCACGCCGCTCGCGCTCGCCGTGTCGTGGCTGAGCCTGCCCGAGGCGCCGGAGCTCCTCGCGCTCGACCGCGTCGCGCAGACCACCCTGGGCGCGCTCGTCAGCGTCGCGCTGCTGTTCGTGGGGCGTGGGATCGAGCGGCGACGCGGTCGCGCGCTGGGCGCGACGAGCGCGATCCGCACCGTCTGACGCGGGCTGCGCGGACAGGAGGCGCGGGTCGGGCCGGCACCGCGCCTCCTGTCCGCAGCAGGCCGCCGCAGACCCGCTGCGGCCGCGTGCGCGGACGCGTCAGTCGCGGGGCTGGATGTTCCAGGCGTCGATGACGGGACGGCCGTGCTCGTACCCGAGCACGCTCACCGAGGCGGTGCCGAGCTTCAGCACGGCGCCGTCCTGCGGTGCGAGGCGGATCCACGCGGCGCCGAGCGCGCGGAGGACGTGCCCGTGGGCGACGACGATCGCGTCCTGCCCCTCGGCGAGGACCGGCCGGGCACGGTTGAGGATGCGCTCGACGCGGACCCGGACCTCGGCGGCGTTCTCGCCGGGGGTGTCACCGGCGGGCACGCCGTCGGTCCAGAGGTCCCACGGGCCGTGCCGGAGGACCTTGATCTGCGGCGTGGTGAGCCCCTCGTACGCGCCGTAGTCCCACTCGTAGAGGTCCTCGTCGAGCTCCGCGTCGACACCGACGAGCGCCGCCGTGTCGCGGGCACGCTGCAACGGGCTGGACAGTGCCAGCGCGAACGTGCGGTCCGCCAGGTACCGGCCGGCGCGCTTCGCCTGCTCGATGCCGTTCTCGGTGAGCGGGATGTCGGTGCGGCCGGTGTGCTGCCCGCTCTTCGACCACTCCGTCTCTCCGTGACGGACGAGGACGAGTTCGCCGGGGCGTTCCGAGGTCATGTGTTCCTTCCGATGAGCAGGCCGAGCGCGGCTGCGCCGACCGAGACGACGAGCATCCCGAGGCCGTTCAGGACGGCGAGCCGGGGCTTGCCGGATCGGAGGAGCTGTACGGTCTCGACGCTCGCCGTCGAGAACGTCGTGTACCCACCCATCATGCCCGTTCCGAGCACCGCGACGACCGGGAGCGGGATCGTGCCCGCCTGCCCGAGGCCCGTCAGGACCCCGAGGACGAGCGATCCGGACACGTTGATGACGACCGTGCCGAGCGGGAAGCCGGACACCCGGGCCTTCACGACGCCGTCGAGGAGGAAGCGCAGCGCCGCGCCGACTCCCCCGCCGACCGCGACGAGGAGCAGTTCGAGGGCGTTCACCGGGCGCCTCCGGACCGGAGCACCGTGGCGAGCCCGATGCCGGCCACGACGGCGAGCAGCCCCGCCGCCACCGTGAGCAGGGCGTACCCGCTGCCGGCGCCCCAGCGACCGACGTCGAGCAGCTGCGCGGTGTCGTCGGCGAGCGTGCTGTAGGTCGTGAAGCCGCCGAGGACCCCGGTGCCGACGAACAACCGCAGGCCCCGACGACGCCCGACGTCCGGGCCGCGGTGCGCCAACGCCTCGAGCAGGAGGCCGAGGCAGAACGCGCCGACGACGTTGATCGCGAAGATCGCCCAGCTGATGCCGTCGTGCGCCGGGAAGACCTCGGCGAGGAGCGCTCGGACACCGGTGCCGATCGCCCCGCCGAGTGCGACGACGCCGAGCATCGACCAGCGGAGGTGGGGTGGACGTTCGTGCACGGTGCTCCTATCGCCGAGCACGCCGGATCGTCTCCGCGCGTGCGGTGTTCTCGGGATAGGGACCGTTGGCGGCTGGCCGCGGTTGGGTCCGGCAGGCCCCACTGCCGGGTCTGACGACCGGATCAGCGTACCGCGTCAGTCCGCGACGGCCGCGATGCCCTCGATCTCGACGAGCTGGTCGTCGTACCCGAGGACGGTCACCCCGACGAGGGTGCTCGGCACGTCGTGGTCGCCCATGGCCTCGCGGACGACCTCCCACGCGGCCACGAGGTCGGCCTGCCGCGTCGACGCGACGAGGATCCGGGTCTGGGCGAGGTCGGCGATCCCGGCCCCCGCGGCGTCGAGCGCGGTGCGGAGGTTCTCGACGCACTGCGCCGCCTGACCGCGGACGTCGCCCACGGCCACGGTCCGGCCGTCGGCGTCGAGGGGGCACGCGCCGGCGAGGAACACGAGTCGGCTGCCGGCGGGCACGGACGCGGCGTACGCGTACTCCGCGACGTCGCTGAGGGCACCGGAACGGATGAGCTGCACGACACTGGTCACCCCGTCAGCCTCGCAGAGCCGACCGGGACGACGAAAGCCCCCCGGCGGACCGGAGGGCTTTCGTGCTGGTGTGACCCCAGCGGGATTCGAACCCGCGTTACCGCCGTGAGAGGGCGACGTACTAGGCCGCTGTACGATGGGGCCGTCACACATGGGAATCCCCCGCCCGGAAGCGGGGGTCATGGTCGTTGTCGGAGTCGGAGGCAAGCCACCTGTGGTGACCCCAGCGGGATTCGAACCCGCGTTACCGCCGTGAGAGGGCGACGTACTAGGCCGCTGTACGATGGGGCCGTTCCGACAACTCGACAAGTATTGCACAAGCCCCGCGCCGTGCCAAAACGAGGCGTGTCGCCCGGGTGCGCCGCCGTGCCGCGGCGGGACAACCGCTCCGGTCAGATCGTGAGCGACTCCCCGGGACGGAGGACGACGAGCGAGCCGGCGGGCTCCACGGCCTCGCGGAGACGACCGGTGTGCATGCCGTAGCCGACGTCGGAGAGCGTTGCCTCGTGCACCGGGTAGGCCAGGCGGGGCCCGACCGCGAGGACGTAGTCCATCATCTCGGAGACCTTGAGCCACGGGGCGCCGACGGGTGCGGCGAGGACGTCGACCGGGACGTCGGGGACCGTGTAGGAGTCGCCCGGGTGGAAGAGCCTGCCGTTCACGAGGACACCGGTGTTGTCGACGATCGGGACGCTCGAGTGGATGAGGTTGTGGCGTGTGCCGTGGAACGACAGGTCGAACGGCCCCACGGTGCGTCGGTCCCCGGCGGTGACGACGTCCACCACGACGTCGCCCGCGACGTCCGCGCCGTCCGCGCCGGCGAGCGCCCGGGCGACACCGGCGGGGCCGATCACGACCGCCCCGGGGTTCGCGCCGAGGATCCGCCGGACCTGCTCGTGCGTGACGTGGTCCGGGTGCTCGTGGGTGACGACGACGGCGACGACACCGGTGACGTCGACGGGCCGGGTGAAGTTGCCCGGGTCGATGACGAGGCGCGCGCTGTCCTCGGTGACGATCTGGCAGGCGTGCTCGAGCTTGGTGACCTCCATGCGGGCGACCCTACGCGGCGGCGCGGCAGAGCGACGGCGCGGCGCGGCTTGCGTCGAACCACGGAAGCGACGTCGAACCCGGCACGGCGCCCGGTTCGATGTCGCGTTCGTGGTTCGGAGCGCGGCGATGCCACCGCCTACGCGCGGACGGCCCGGGGCGGCCCCGTCGTCGACCGCACCACGAGGTGCGCCGGTGACGCCGGCAACGGCCCCGCGAGCCCGCCGTCGACCTCGGCGAGCACGGCCCGCGCCGCGACCCGACCCTGGGCGACCGGGTCCTGGGCGATGGTGGTCAGCCCGGCGACCTCGCCGTACTCGTGGCCGTCGATGCCGATGACCGAGACGTCCTCCGGCACCGAGAGGCCCGCTCGACGCGCGGCGAGGACCACCCCGAGTGCCATCTCGTCCGACGCGCAGAACACCGCGGTCGGCCACGCGCCGTCACGCCCGACACCGCGGCGCCCGTCACGCCCGCCGAACAACACCTCCCCCGCGTCGACGCCGCCCGCGAAGGAGAACCGCCCGTCGAGGATCCAGTCCTCCCGCACCGCGATCCCCCGCGCGGCGAGCGCGTCCACGAACCCGTCCCGCCGCAGCCACGGCACCGCCACGTTCATCCCCGCCTCGTCCTGTCCGCCGACGTAGGCCACGTCCCGGTGCCCGAGTCCGCACAGGTGGTCGACGGCGATACCGGCCACGGCGACGTCGTCCACGCCGACGTTCCGGAGGCCCGGCGCCGGACCGCCGATCACGATCATGGGGTGCCGCGTGAGTTCGAGCTCGGCGCGCTCGGTCTCGTCGAGCACGAGCGACAGCAGGACGAGGCCGTCGACCCGGTGCCGCAGCATCGACCGTCGGAACGCCCGGTCGCGGTCGCCGCCGGGTCCGCCGAGGTTGTACAGCACCAGGTCGTACCCGGCCCGCCGCAGTTCGGCGTCGACACCGCCGAGCGCCTTGACGTAGAACCACCGGTCGATCACCGGGACGACGACGCCGATCGCACGCTGCCGCCCCGTGGCGAGGCCGGCCGCCGCCGAGCTCGGCACGTACCCGAGCTCGTCGGCGACCCGTCGCACCTCGTCGATCGTGGTGTCCGCGACCGTCGACATCCCGCGCAGTGCGCGGGACACCGTCGACTTCGACAGGCCCGTGACGGTCGCGATCTCCTGGATGCCCATGGACGGTCCCGGGAGGCCCGTCACCCGTCCGACGGCCGCCGCACGTCGGCGACGGGGCCGGTCTGCGCTCGCGCGACCGTCGGCGCACTGCCCGCCCCGGGGAGCGCCGTGCCGGGCGCTGCTCCGGAGATCGGGGCCACGCGGCGTGTCCGAGCGGCCCGACGACCGGCGGGCGCGAGTTCGTCCCACCCGACGTGGCGGTGCACCCGACCGTCCGCCGCGGGCTGCACGGCGACGCGGGACGGATCCGACCGCCACCCCGACGGACCGGCACCGGCCGCAGCGACCGGCGCCGCCGACGGCCGCGCGTCCGAAGCGTGGACCGGCGCCGCTCCGCCAACACCGTCGGTCGAACGGGTGCGGCGGAGCACCGACACCCGCCACCGGTCGAGCACCACCACGCCGAGCACGCAGACGAGCAGCGTGAGCGCCCAGCCGAGCGCCGGGCGACCGGTGAGCTCGCAGAACACCGTGGCCCCGAGGAACAGGATGCCGAACGTGCCGACGAAGCCGATGGCCTCCTCGATCCGCGCCGTGGGCCGGGTCGGTCCGCGCTGTGCCATGGTCGTCACCCCTTCACGCCACCGGCGGTGAGGCCGGCCACGATGCGTCGTTGGAAGATGAGCACGAGGACCACGAGCGGGATCGTGACGATCGTGCCGGCGGCCATCACCGCCGTGTAGGGCTCCTGGTGCGGCTGGGACCCGGCGAACGAGGCGATCGCCACGGTCACCGGCTGCGTCGCGTCACTCGAGAGCTGGGAGGAGATGAGGTACTCGTTCCAGCTGGAGATGAACGCCAGGATCGCCGTCGTGAAGACGGCCGGGGCGGCCAGCGGCAGGATGATCCGTCGGAACGCCTGCACCCGGGTGCACCCGTCGATGCGTGCCGCTTCCTCGAGGTCCCACGGCATCTCGCGGAAGAAGCTCGCGAGCGTGTAGACGGTCAGGGGCAGCACGAACGAGATGCTCGGCAGGATCAGCGCCTGGTACGAGCCCATCCACCCGATGTCCGTGAACAGCTGGAACAGCGGGGAGATGAGCGCGACGCCCGGGAACATCGACGCCGCGAGGATCGCACCGGCGATGAGCGACTTGCCCTTGAACTCCAGACGGGCCAGGGCGTACGCGGCGCTCGTGCCGACGAGCAGGGCGATGATCGTCACGACGCCGCCGATGAGGAGGCTGTTCGCGAGCGCCCGCCCGAGGTGGTTGCCGAGCGACGTCGAGAACGCCGTCGCGTAGTTGTCGAGCGTGACGTGCGTCGGCCACGGTGTGGCGTCGAACGTGAACCCGACGTCGCGGAAGCTGGTCACCACCATCCAGTAGAACGGCAGGAGGCACCAGACGGCGATGACGATGGCCTGCACGGCGGTGCGGATCCGCGGGCCGGTGTGGCGCTTGACCCGTACGTCGCTGCGGTCGACGGCGATGTCGCGGGCTCGGGCGTTGGACCGGGGACGGTCGGCTGCGAGGGTCACTTGAGCTCCCCCTTCTGCTGGGCGGCCTGCGTCTGCACCACGTTGGCGCCGAGGAACCGCACGAAGACGAACGCGACGATGAAGATCACCAGGAAGGTGATGGTCGACAGTGCCGACGCGGAGTTGAAGCCCTGCCGGATCTGCTCGACGACGAGGATCGACAGGGTCGTGGTGGCGTTGCCGGAACCACCGCCACCGCCGGTGAGGATCGCCGGCAGGTCGTACATGCGCAGCGCGTCGAGCACGCGGAACAGGACGGCGACCATGAGCGCCGGCTTGATGAGCGGCAGGGTGATGAGCACGAAGCGCTGGACGGTGGAGGCGCCGTCCATCTTCCCGGCCTCGTAGACCTCTTCCGGGATGAGCTGCAGCCCCGCGAGGATGAGCAGCGCCATGAACGGCGTGGTCTTCCAGGTGTCGGCGATGATGACCGCCCACCGGGACGCCCACTCGCCGCTCGTCCAGAGGATCTGCTGCCCGAGGACGTGGTTGAGCACGCCGTTCGCGTCGAAGATGAAGTACCAGAGCTTCGCGGTGACGGCGGTCGGGATGGCCCACGGCACGAGGATCGCGGCACGGACGAGGGCGCGGCCCTTGAAGTTGCGGTTCATGATGATCGCCATCCACACGCCGATCACCGTCTCCAGGGCGACGGTGACGACCGTGAAGAAGAACGTGTTGCCCATCGACACCCAGAACTGCGAGCCGAGGCTGCCGGGTGGGCAGGTGACGTTCCCGCACTGCTGCCCGAGCCAGTGCACGTAGTTCGTCACGCCGGCGAAGCCGCCCTCGACGAAGAGCTGGGTCGCCTTGTCGAGACCCTGGTCGAGTTGGAACGACTGGATGATCGCGCTGACCACCGGGTAGCCGATGACGATGGCGAGGAGCACGATCGTCGGGCCGATGAGGTACACGGCCCATCGGCCGTGCTCGGCGTTGAGTCCGCCCTTGCGCCGCTTCTGCGGCTCCATGCCCGTCGGGTTGGGGATGGCGGCGGGGATCTCGGTTGCTGCTGACACGTGACGGCCTCCTTGCCGGGTGTCGGAACGCAGGATGGGACGGACGGGAGGCGCGGGGCGGGGTCGACCCGCGCCTCCAGTCCGATGCGGCGTACGCCGCGTACTCGGGTGCTAACTGCCGCTGCTGGTGGCCGTCTTGAGGGCCGCCTGCATGTCCTTCATCGCCTCGTCGACGCTCTTCGATCCCTTGAGCGCGGCGTAGGTGTTGTCCTGGATCGCCTTCGTCACGGCCGGGTAGAACGGCGTGACCGGCCGCGGCTCGGCCGACTCGATGGACTTGAGCAGGGTCGGCAGGTAGGGCAGCTTCGCCGTCAGCTCGGAGTCGGTGTAGAGGTCACCGACGACCGGGGCGAGCGAGCCCTGCGTGGCGAAGAACTTCTGCGTCTCGTTCGACTCCAGGAACTCGAGGAAGTCGTGCGCGGTCGCCTTGTGCTTCGAGTACACGCTGATCGCGGCGTTGTGACCGCCGAGCGTCGAGGCGCCGGTGCCGTCCTTGCCGGGGATCGGCGCGATGCCGAAGGTGTCCTTGACCGTGCTCGACCCGTCCGTCTTCGCGAGGCTGTAGACGTACGGCCAGTTGCGCAGGAACAGGAGCTTGCCGGCCTCGAAGGCGGTGCGGCCCTGCTCCTCCTGGTAGGTGATCGCCTCGGCGGGGATGTTGCCGTCCTTGAAGGCGTCGACCAGGTTCTGCAGGCCGGCCTTCGCGTCGGACGTGTCGACGTCCGGCGTGCCGCCCTTGCTGAGGACCGAGCCGCCGGAGCCGTTGATCGCCTCGGAGGCGTTCACGGTCAGGCCCTCGTACTTCGCGAACTGCCCGGCGTAGCACCCGATGCCGGCCTGCTTGGCGATGTCGCAGTCCTTCATCATCTCGTCCCAGGTGGTCGGGGGCGTCTTGACGAGGTCCTTGCGGTAGTAGAGCAGCGCGCCGTCCGAGGTCTGCGGTGCCGCGTAGAGCGTGTTGTTGTAGGTGGCCGTCTTGACGGTGGCCGGCAGGAGCTTCGACGTGTCGATCTTCATGCTGCCGGTGAGCGGGGTGAGCCAGCCCTTCGCCGCGAACTCGGCGGTCCAGACGACGTCCACGTCGACGACGTCGTAGTTCGCGTCCTTCGCCTGGAAGTGCTGCACGAGGTCGTCGTGCTGCTGGTCGGCCTGGTCGGACTGCTCCTTGAAGGTGACCTTCTCGTCGGGGTGGGCCTTGTTCCACTTCGCGATGAGGGGGCGGACGACGTTCGAGTTGTCCTTGCCCTGCACGTAGGTGATGGGTCCGCGGCTGTCCTGACCGTTCTTGGCGTCGTCCGACGCCGAGCTGCCGCTCGAGCACCCGGTCAGCACGAGGCCGATGACCGCGATCCCCGCTACGGATGCGAACCGCACTTTGGCGCGTGTTGTCTTCACAGTGTCGTCTCCACGTTGAGATCACCAGGCGAGGACCATCGGGTCGACGCTGCCTGGAGCAGGCGACGCTGCCTGCTGGAGGAGGAAGCTACGCCCGCTCTCAGCCGTTCGCAACCGGTTGCAAAGAATCCGTGACCTGCTCGTGACCACCGTGCGCCGTTCGCTTTTCGGGTGTGAGCGCTCACCCTCGTCCGGGGGCTCGGCGGCGCGGCCGTGCGGGGTTCCGCACGATCACCGCCAGCGGCCCCGCTCCCCGTTGTCGCCGCCGCGGCCTGGCACCTACCGTCCACACCATGGCCACCACCAGCACCGCTCGTGCACTCCCCGCACCCCGACGCGTGATCGACGTCGACCTCGACGCACCGCTCCCCCGCCTCGTCGCGGACGGCACGGGCTCGTCCGCGCTGGTGATCGGCTACCGCGGCGGGCGTCCGACGGGCACGCTCGACGTCGAGCTCACCGACGACCCCGCCGACGCCGCCCGTGCCCTCGGATCGCTGCGGGAGACCGTGCTCGCCGACGTCGAACCGGTGCCGGATGCCCTCCTGCCGACGATCTCCGTCGTCGTCTCGACGGTGGTGGACCGCGTCGAGGACCTCGGCGCACTGCTCGACGTCCTCGAGCACCTGGACTACCCCGACCACGAGGTGATCGTCGTCGACAACCGCGTCCGGGTGCCCGCCGACGACCGGCTCCCGGCACTGCTCGCCGGTCGGGGCGTGCGCCTCGTGACGGAGCGCCGGCCCGGCCTGTCCGCCGGCCGCAACGCCGGGGTCGCAGCCGCCCGCGGCGAGGTCGTCGCGTTCACCGACGACGACGTGCGGGTCGACCCGCAGTGGCTGCGCGCACTCGGCGCGCGGTTCGTCCGCGAGGCCGACCTCGACGCGGTGTCCGGCGTGATCCTCCCCACCGAGCTCTCGACGCCCGCGCAGATCTGGTACGAGGCGTACTACGGCGGGTTCAGCGGCGAGCGCACCTTCGCGCCCGTCACGATCGTCCCCGACGACGTCGCCGGCACGATGCGGCACGCGCGGGTGCAGGCGGTCCGCCCGGACGGGTCGGTCGTGAAGCACTTCGCCGTGTACGGCATCGGTGCCTACGGCGCTGGTGCGAACATGGCGTTCCGGCGGTCGGTGATCGACGCCGTCGGTGGGTTCGACACCACGCTCGGCGCGGGCTCCCCGGCCCGTGGCGGCGAGGACCTGGCGATGTTCATCGAGACGCTCTGGCGCGGTGGGCGCATCGGGTTCGAGCCCCGCGCGGTCGTGCACCACCGGCACCGGCAGAGCATCGAGGACCTGCACAAGCAGCTGCACGGCAACGGCGTCGGGTTCACCGCGCTGATGTGCGCCCTCGCTGCCAAGGACCGACGGCACGTCGCGGTCCTCGCCCGGCTCGTGCCCGCCGCCGCGATGGTGAAGCTCCGCGAGACGGTCGGACGGCTGCGCACCGGCAGCGCACCGGCCCCCGCTGCCGTCGAGTCCGCGCCCGTCGGTCCCGCGATCCCCGCCGTCCCGGACGCCGGGGTGCCGCGGTCGCTGGCCTACCACGAGCTCCGGGGCTTCCCGGCGGGCCCGGCGGCGTGGTTCCGCAGCCGTCGTCGCTGGCGGGACGTCGAGGCCGGGCGGTTCCACGCCGGGTGACCCCGCGGGCGGTTCCGCGCCCGGTGAGCCCGCGGCCGGTTCCGTGCCCGGTGGCCCCTCGGTCGGCGGACGCGCCGCTCCCTGCCCCGTAGGATCGGTGCAGCTGCCCGTACCGCGCGGGTCGGAGGAGGACGCATGCCGCTGGGGCCCACGCTCGTGCTCGAGCCCGTCACCGTGCCGACGTCCCACGCCACCACGGAGACGGCCGTCTGCGTGTGCGGCCACGCGCAGGACGCCCACGAGCACTACCGGCCGGGCAGCGACTGCGCCCTCTGCGACTGCCCGAGGTACCGCCGCCGCCGGTGACCGCTGCGGGAAACCGCCGCTTCCCCGCACCCGCCCCGGGACCGCCTTGTCGGTGTCCGGACGGCCCTGTTCACTCGAGACATGGCCAACTCCCCCGCGGCGCTCGCGTGCATCGTCCTCGCCCACGAGGACCCCCAGCACGTCCGACGACTCGTCGAGGCACTCGACCCGTTCCCGGTGTTCCTGCACGTCGACGCGCGGACCCCGGACGACGTGCACCGTGCGATGACCGAGGGGCTCCCCGACCGGGTCCGCCTCCTGCCGCGACTGCGGACGGGCTGGGCGAAGTGGGAGAACGTCGCGGCCGAGGTCTCCGGCTACCGTGCCGCCCTCGCCGAGACCGGCGCGCGTCACGTGGCGGTGCTGACCGGCAGCGACTACCCGCTGGCGAACCCCGCCGAGATCACCGCGCTGCTCGACGCCCACCGCGACCAGTCCTTCCTCATCCCGCACCCCCTCCCGCACGCGGCGTGGGGCGCCAGCGGCGGGGTCGCCCGCATGCGGTACCCGCACTGGGCGTGGCGGAAGCACATGCTCCGCCTGCCGATCCCCCGCCGGATCCCGCGTGACGTCGTGCTCACCGGCGGGTCGCAGCTCAAGGTCCTCAGTGCCGCACACGCGGCCGCGGTCGTCGAGGTCGTCGATGCCCGTCCCGACCTGGTCCGTTTCTGGCGCCGCACCTGGATCGCCGACGAGTCGTTCGTGCCGACCGTGCTGAACTCGCCCGCCCTGGTCGACGGCTTCGCCGAGGACCACGTCCCGCACACCCTGTGGTTCATCGGCTGGGACGGCTCGAAGATGAAGAGCCCGCCGTGGCTGACGCTCCCCCACGCCGGTCGGCTGCTCGAACGATGGACGACGGACCCCACCGCGATGCCGCACCTCTTCGCCCGCAAGTTCTCGACCGCTGCGAGCTCGGACCTGCTCGACCTCGTCGACCAGGCGTTCGGACTCCGACAGCACGTCCGGACCCCGGAGGTGGGTGTCTCGTGACCGTTCCCCAGACCCGCCGCGAGGCCCGCCACGCCGCAGCCACCCCGCCCGACGCCGACAGCACCGGTCGGAAGGCCGCTGCGGTCGAGGCCGCCGAGGCAGCCGCCGCCGTCGAGGCCGCCGCCCACACCGTCCCCGACACCGGCAGCACCGCGGTCCAGAAGGGCGCGTCCGTCCTGTTCGGCCGTGGCCTGCTGTACGTGGTCGTGTGGTCGATGCAGCTCGTCGTCAGCTCGCTGATCTCGCCGGTGCTCGCGCACCTCATGCCGCTCTCCGAGTTCGGGGTGCTCGCCTCGGCGATCGCGCTCTACCAGGCGCTCGTCGTGCTCGCGGTCGCGGGACTCGACCAGGCGTCCGTGCTGCAGCGCGCCGAGGACGGCGGTGACGACCGGAAGGCCCGCGGGCTCATCGCGGTCGGCATCGTCCTCGCAGCCGTCGTCACCGCGGTCGCCCTCGCCACGATCCCGCTCTGGGGCGACGTCGCCGGGTTCGTCGGCGAACACCCGATCCTGCTCGTCGCCGTCCTCTGGATCTTCCCCGCCGCGGTCGTGCAGCTCTCCCTCGCGATCCTGGTCGCCCAGGACCGCATCCGGGTCTTCGCGGTCACGAGCCTGCTGTCCTCGGTCGGCGGCTCGATCATCGGTCTCGGCCTGCTCGTGTTCGTGCACGCCGACGCCACGACCTACGCCTGGGGCGGCGTGTTCGCCCAGGCCGCCGCGATGGTCATCGGCTTCGCGGCGACCCGGCCTCGCCTCGCCGGTCTGTTCGACCGCCAGACCACCGCACGGGCCTTCAAGCTCGGCGTGCCGATCGCCCTCGGCAACCTGTCCTACTTCGTGCTGAACGCCGGCGACCGGATCGTCGTGCAGCGGCTGCTCGGCCCGGACGAGGTCGCGCGCTACCAGATCGCCTACGTCGTCGGTTCCGCCGTGATCCTCCTGCTGACCTTCACGAACCAGGCGTGGGCACCGCACTTCGCGGCGCTCCGGGACGCCGTGGCCCGCCGACAGCTGGCCCTGCACGCCCGGGACCAGCTGTACCTGCTGCTCGCCCCGGTGCTGCTCGCGGTCACCCTCGTGTCACCGGTCGCGCTGCCGATCCTCGCGCCGGCGTCGTACCGCGTGCACGAGCTCACCGTCGTGGTCTTCATCGTGGCGCTCACGGCGTTCCCGGTGATCGCCAGCGGCGCGACCGGACGGCTCCTGCTCGTGGAGCGTCGCGGCGTCGCCGTCGGGGTGATCGCGGCCATCGCCGGTGCCGTCAACATCGGCGCGAACCTGCTGCTGGTCCCGCTGCTCGGCATCGCCGGGGCCGGGGTCTCCACGGTCTTCGCCTACATGGTGCTCGCGGCGCTCCAGCAGCTCTCGCTCCCCGACCGCCGGGAGTGGCGCGGCCCGCGAGCCCGGACGGTCCTCGTGCTCGCGGCCGTGGTGGTCGTCGCCGGGGTGTCCGTCCTCGTGCCCCAGGACCTCGTGTGGAACATCGTCCGCGTGGCCGGCGTCCTCGGCTGCCTGCCCTGGTTCATCCGCAGGCTCGCGATCGCCCGAGGAGGCACACCGTGACCCACGCCCCGGAACGCCCCGACCGTCGACTCCGGATCGCGGTCGTCACGAACGGGCTCGCCATCACCGGCGGGGTCGAGCGGTGCGTCCTCGAGGACACCCGCGAGCTCGTGCGCGCCGGACAGGACGTCGAGGTCTGGCACCGCGGCCACCTCGCCCCGGGACCCGACGGCGCCGAACCCGGCAGCGACCAGTTCACCGAGCTCGGGGTCGCCCTGCACCGCACCGGCAACCGGTCCTTCGGCCTCCGCAGCGCAGCCGGCGACGCCGCACGGTTCGTCCTCGACGGCCTCCGCCTCCGCCGCTCGCGCCCCGACGTCATCTGGCTGAACCGGCCCGAGCACCTCCCCTGGGGCCGTGTGGCGTCCGTGGTCTCCGGCGTCCCGCTCGTCGTGCACCTGCACCACGCGCCGAACTACCGACGCCTCGGCCCGATCGCCGGCGGCCGCACGCACTACCTGGCCGTCTCGCACGCGATGGCTCGTGCATGGGCGGACGTGGGCATCCCGGCCTCGCGGATCACCGTCGTCCCGAACGGCGTCGACACCGCACTCTTCCCCGCGGCCACACCGTCCGCGACCGTCCGCGCACGCCGCACCCTCGGGCTCGACGACGACACCCGCACCGTCCTCTACTACGGCCGTCTCACCCGGTCGAAGGGCGTGCTCGCACTGCTCGAGGCCTGGCGCCTCGTGCTCGAGCAGGACGCCGAACGCCACCGTGCCCGCGCGCCGCGCGCCGCCGTGGGTGCGCTCACCCCCGCGCTCGGGCCCGCCGGCACGCACCACGCCACGCAGCCGCACCACCCGCCCGTGCTCGTGCTCGCCGGAGCGGCCGACCCCGACGACGCCGAGGACGTCCGACGCGCCGTCGCGTCCCTCCCCGCCGGCTCCGTCGTGCTCCTCCCCGAGCGGGACGACGTCGTCACCCTGCTCCACGCCGCCCACATGGTCGTCGTGCCATCCATCGAGCCCGAGGGCTTCGGCCGGGTCGTCGTCGAGGCGATGTCCGCCGGACGCCCGGTCGTCGCCGCCGAGAGCGGTGGCACGGGCGAGATCCTCGCCGGCGAGTGGGCGACGTCGACCGTCGACCCGACCGACCCCGAGGCGCTCGCCACCAAGGTCCTCGACACCCTCGACCGCGCCGACCGCGACCCCTCCCTCGGCGAGCGCTGCCGCGCCTGGGTGCGAGACCACTACGGCCGCGGACCGCACGTGGCCGGTCTCCTCCGCGCCCTGCTCACCCACGCCCGTCACTGAAGCCCAGGAGGCGCGGCTCCCCCTGGCACCGCTCCTCCCGTCCGTCGCGTGCTCGCGTCCGTGTCGCGTTCTCCTCGCCGACTGACCGTCCTGGTTCGCGATCCCCGGCGATCGCGAACCAGAACGGTCACGCCTCCCGTCCGCAACGTGCTCTCCCCGCGCGATGTCCGCCGTTCCCGCAGGTGTCCGCCCGCCGGTACCGCGCCGCTCGCCGCGATGAGGTCGCGCCCACGACGACGGTCACCCGCGGCGGCACGCGCCGCACCAGCGTGCGCGGATCCTCGCGCGCTGCGCCCGCGGCCTCACGAACGCACGGACGGCGGACGGAAGGCGCGGGGCGGCACGGCACCGCGCGTACCGTCCGTCGTCACGAGGTCGCGCCGACGGCGGCGGTCACACGCGGCGGCGAGCGCCGCGTCATCGTGGGAGTTCATGTTCACGGTGCGACGCCTCACGGGCCTCACCGCACGGAGCCTCGCACGCTGGGCCCGCGAGCCGCGCCACGCGCGGACGACGGACGGGGAGGCGCGGTGCCCACCGTCACCGCGCTTCCCGTCCGCCCCGTGGCCGCGCCGACGGCGACGGTCACCCGCGGCGGCGAGCGCCGCACCAACGTGCGAGGTCGCGCGCACGGTGCGAGGCCTCGCGGGCCGCACCGTGCGCGGAACCTCGCACGCTGCGCCCGCGAGCCACGAGCCGCGATCCGCGCGAACGCGCGGACTACGGACGGGAGGCGCGGTGCCCACCGGCACCGCGCCTCCCGTCCGTCGGGTGCTCCCGGGTCAGCCGGTGAACGCCCGGAACTCGGAGAGGCCGACGTTCCGCGTGCTCGCCGACACCCCGGTGACGGTGAACCGGACCCACGTGACGTTGCGTGCCGAGAAGTCCACCGTGAGCGGCGACGCGTCGTTCGGGAGTGTCCCGACCGCCACCTGGCTGCCGTCGGAGAACGTCAGGGTGCCGCTCGTGACCTGGTCGTCGCCGTTCGGTCGGTCGTACAGGACGACCCGGCTCAACGCCTTCGACGAGGACCAGTCGAGCTGCAACCAGACACCGGTCGTGCCCCAGGGAGCGACCCACTCGGCGGTCGTGTTGTCGGGGTACCCGCTGATGACCCCGTCGATCGCCTTGGCGGCGGTCTGCCCGGTCGAGGTGTCGTCCCACGCCGCGGTGGCGGTCGCCGAGCCCGTGACATCGGTCGCGCCCCCGGGCGTCGGCGTCGGCGTCGGGGTCGGGGTCGGGGTCGGGGTCGGGGTCGGCGTCGGGGTCGGCGTGGGCGTCGGCGTCGGCGTCGGCGTCGTGCTGCCCGGGGCGAACGTCCGGATCTCCGCCAGGCCGACGTTGCGCGTCGTCGCGCTGACGCCGGTGACGGTGAACTTCACCCAGCTGACCTGCCGGGACGAGAAGGTGACTCGGGTGAACGCGCCGCCGTTGTCGAGCGTCGGCACGGTGACGCTGCTCCCGTCGGAGAACGTCAGCGTGCCGGCCGTGACCTGGTCGTCGGCGTTCGGACGGTCCGCGAGGTCCACGGCGCCGAGCGTCACCGGGCTCGACCACGCGAGCTGCAGCCACGAACCGGTGCCGCCCCCGCGGGTCGCCCACTCGGCGGTCGGAGCGTCGGGGTAGCCGCTCGCGACGCCGTCGACGGCCTTCACGGCGGTCTGCCCGTCCGCGGGATTCTCGCTGCTCGCGGTGACGGCCGCACCGGCGGTCACGTCGGCTCCGACGGACCCGCCCGAACCGGTGCCGGGGTCGGTGGGTGTCTGCGTGCCGACGGTGTACTCACGGCTGAGCCACGAGCCCTCGGGACGCGACGAGCAGGACGCCACCGAGGCGCAGGTCTCGGCGTCGTACGCGGAGTACGCGAAGAACGCGTTCCCCTTCGCCCGCGTCTGCGCGGCGGTGAGGTTCGAGGGCTTGTCCGCGATCGGGTACCCCATGTACCCGGTAAGCGTGCTCGCCGTCGTGAGCTGCTGCTGCGCCGACTTGGTGAGGTACGCGACGGTGTGGTGGTCGCTGTGGTCGCCGTCGCCGTAGGTGCCGACGTGGTCGAGGGTGTGCACCTCCTGCGGCCCGTACCCGTTCATCAGCGCGAGCACGGTGGCCTGGAGCTGGGCGAGCGTGTAGGTGGTCCCGTAGGTCGCACCGGAGACCGTGCTCATGCTCGTGATCGAGCGCTGGTAGAGCTTCTGCAGGCTCTGGTACCGGGTGGCCGCGAATCCGGAGCCGTCCATGTTGCCGTCCGGCAGCTGCAGGTAGACCAGGCTGAGCCGCGGGTCTGCCGTCAGGGTGCGCGTCACGACCGTCTTGCCACCGGCGCTGACCGAGCCCGAGGTCCAGGCGTTCGTGACGCCGGCGAGGTTCGCGTAGGCGGCCTCGAGGCCCGTCTGCCGGCCCTTCCAGTACGTGGCGGACTTGCCCGCGTCCCCGGCGGTGACGATGACCGAGCGGACGCACTTGTCCGCGTCGATGTCCTTGCGGAGCTCGGTGCCCTCGAACAGCAGGTCGTCGTCGGCGTGCGCGACGACGGTGAGGACCTTCCCCGCGCTGCAGTCCGCGGTGGTCGCCGCACCGGCGCTCGACGGCGCGAGGAGGCTCGGTGCCGAGACGGTGGCGCCCGTGATGACCGCTGCCGCGACCGCGAGTGCCACCTTCCAACGGCGTCGGATGGTGGCACTCGGGGTCGGGGCGTCTCGCTGCATGTCGTCTTCTGTGCGTGGGTGGGTCGGGTGGGTGGGTGTCGGTCAGGGAGCGCCGACGGGCTGCTGCACGGGCGCGGACACCGGGGCGGGTGCACGGACCACGACGGTGCCGAAGACACGGCCGACGGCGTAGCCGAACACGGTCGAGACCGCCGAGGTCACGATCGCCAGGGCACGGAGGCCCCCACCGCGACCGAGGGCCCCGAGCTCGCGGAGCACCGCGCCGGGCAGGACCCGGGTGAGGTACGTCGACTCGCTCGAGAGCGAGTCGCGGGCACCGACCCGGCGGCTCAGCACGGCCTTCGAGATGCCCTCGTAGTAGCTCCGGCGCCGCAGGTACCGCATCGTGACGCGGTCCGGGGAGACCCGGTGCGAGACGTTCGAGCGCGGCTCGAAGCGGATGCGGGCGCCGGGACGGATCCGGGCGATGCGGATGCAGAGCTCGGTCTCCTCGCACCCCAGCGGGTGGTTGCCGACGCGACCGATGCCGGAGCGGAAGCCGCCGGCGGCGAGCACGACGTCACGGTGGAAGGCCATGCTCGACCCGATGACGTTGCGGACGTCCGCGGACGTGGTGGGGAGGCCGGTGTAGCTGCACCCGACGATCCAGAGCAGCTCGTCCGGGTAGGGCCCGGCGCCGGTCGCGGTCGGCCACGACGGGGTCGCCCGGCCGCCGACACCGACGACGTCGGGCAGCTCGAGCGCCTCGACGAGGTGCATCAGCCAGTCCGGGTCAGCCGTCGCGTCGTCGTCCAGGAAGGCGACGACGTCGGCCTCGGTGAGTGCGACGCCGGTGTTGCGCGCACCCGAGAGGCCGCGGTCCTCGGCGTTCTCGACGACCCGGAGCTCCGGCCAGCGGGCGGCCGCACGGCGGAACAGCTCCGGCTCGTGGTCGATGACGACGATCACCTCGGTCGCGTCGGGCTGGCGCTTCGCCGACTCGACCGCGTCCTGCAGGTCACCCCAGCGCTGCTGCGTGTAGGCGCAGATGACGACGGCGACCGTCGCGACGCTCACGCCGCTTCCTCGTCCATCGCCGGCACGGCGGCCGGGACCACGAGGCCCGAGACCGGGGTCGGCATGAGGCGCATGCGGGCCTTGGCCTCGCGGGCACGACGACGCTCGTGCATGATCGACTTCAGGACACGGATGCCGTCGCTGACCGCGTTGAGGTTGCTGGTGCCGTGCACGCGGAGCTTCTCGTGGCTCGGCACCTCGGTGATCGCGAACTCCGCGGCGGACCAGCGGCAGGTCAGGATCGTCTCGATCTCGAAGCCGTCACCCCAGCGCATCGAGCCGTCGGTCGGCTGCGGGAGCGTCGACGACAGGAGCCCGATCGTCGGCAGCGTGTCCGCCCAGAAGGCGTTGTAGCCGTAGCAGAGGTCGGTGTACCGCGCACGGAGCAGCACGTTGGAGATCATGTTGAGGCCCTTGTTGCCGAGGCCGCGGATGATCGTGATGTCGTCGCTGCCGCCGCCGGGTGCGTAGCGGGAGCCCTTCGCGACGTCGGCGCCGTCGACGAGCGCCTGCACGAAGCGCGGGATCTCGGCGGCGTCGGCGGAGCAGTCGGCGTCGAACATGACGACGACGTCGCCGGTCACGGCCTCGAAGCCGCAGGCGAGCGCGTTGCCCTTGCCCTTGCGGGTCTGCTGCACGACCTTGATCGTCGGCATGAGGCGCTGCGCCGTCGCGATGGTGTCGTCCACCGAGTTGCCGTCGACGAGGATCACCTCGTAGACGGGCGGGAGCTGCGGGAGGATGATCTCGAGGTTGCGGGCCTCGTTCCTCGCGGGGATGACGACCGAGACGCGGGGGTCTCGGGGTCGGACGGTGCTGGCGGACATGGTGCTCCTGTCGGGTTCAGGCTGCATGCGGGAGTGGTCGAGAGAGGACCCGGCGCTGGGTGGGCGTCGGAACGGGGTACACCGTTCCCTGGGCTTGGACCAACCATCGTCCGGCGGACGGGGCTGGTCAATGCGGGTGGGCACTGGTTGCGGACCCCCGAGTGCGGATACGGAAACCCGCAAGCCGCGGCCGGGTGGCGTGTCGGCACGCACGAGGGCCCTGGAGGCGCGGGACGGGCCCGCCACGCGCCTCCAGGGCCCTCGCTGGTCACGTCAGGGACGCGACTCGTGCGTCGTGAAGGCGGCGCGCAACGCGGTCGCCAGCTCGGCGACGTGCGGCTCGCGGAGGAGCGAGCTGTGCTCGCTCTCGATGCGCACCGTGGTGGTCGCACCGCGGAGCACGTCGTTCCAGCCGTCCACGTCGGGGTTGCCGTCGGCGAGCACGAACGTCGCCGTGCCGTCGTAGGGCGAGGGCGTGTGCCGCCGCGTCACGATCGTGGCCTGGTCGAAGAGGGCGTCGAAGTCCTTCTGCCCGCCGTAGCGGAGGACGCCGGCACCGTAGGCGCGGACGCGCTTGGCGAACTCCTCGCCCACCGGCACGCCGGCGGGCAGGATGCGCTTCGCCGCCCGGTCGAGCCCGCGCTTGAGTGCTCGGAGCGCCGGGTTGCGCACCGGGCTCTCCGCCATCCGGCCGAAGTGCAGCTGCGCCTGCTCGGTGCTGCTGCGCGGCAGGTAGCTGTCCAGGATCGCGACGTGCTCGACCCGCTCGCCGCCCTCGGTGAGGAGCTTCGCCACCTCGAGGGCGACGAGGCCGCCGAGGGAGTGCCCGACGAGCAGGTACGGGCCGCGGGGCTGGACGATGCGCATGAGCTCGACGGTGCGCCGCGCGGTGCGCTGGATGCTCCAGTCCGGGATCGCCCGTCGCTCGAGACCGTGCTGCTGGAAGGCGTACACGTCGTGCTCGGGCAGGTACCGGGACAGCGGCAGGAACGTGAGGCCGAGGGCTCCGGCCCCGCTGAGGCAGAACACGGGCGGGCGCCCAGGGACGCGGGCCTCGGAGACCTTGACGACGTCGGGGTGGCTCGGCAGGGACTTCGCCCCCGAGCGCACCCGTCGGGCGAAGGCACGCAGGGTGGGCTGTTCGAGGAGCTCCGACGCACGGAGGTCGACGCCGAGCCGGGCCTGCACGATCGCGAGCATCTCCTCGGCGGAGAGCGAGTCGCCGCCGAGCGCGGTGAAGTCCTCGTCGAGGTGCACGCCGCGGAGTCCGAGCACCTCGGCCCAGATCTGTCCGACGACGAGCTCCCACTGGTCGTACTCGCCCTCGACCATCTCGACCTCGAGCGACGGCGCACCGGGCAGCTTCGCCCGGTCGACCTTGCCGCGCTCGTTGCGCGGCAGTTCGGGCATCGGGACGATCGCCGCCGGCACCATGTACTCGGGCAGTTTCGCCCGCAGGGCGCGGCGCAGGGCCGCCGGCGCCGGGGTGCGGCGACCGGGACGGCCGACGACGTAGGCGACGAGGCGCGTGACGGCGGGCGGGTCGACGAGGGCGGTGACGACGACGTCGTGCACGTCCTCGACGGCACGGAGCGCCGCCTCGACCTCGCTCGGCTCGACGAGGTACCCGCGGACCTTCACGGCGTCGTCGTCGCGGCCGAGCAGGACCAGGCAGCCGTCCTCCTCGACGCGGGCGAGGTCACCCTGGCGCCACAGCGGGGTGCCGTCCTCGTCGACGGAGAGGTGCTCGCTCGTCTTCTCGGGCGCGCCCCAGTAGCCGGCGGTCATGCCGTCTCCGATGACCACGAGCTGGCCGGTCTCCCCCGTCGCGGCGGCGGTGCCGTCCTCGCGGAGGACCCGGGCGGTCTTGCCCGGCGGCACGTACCCGGCCGGCACGACGCCGTTCGGGACGGCGTCGTCCGGTCCGACCGGGAAGTACGAGACCGCCCCCATCTCGCTCGACCCGAACCCGTTCCAGAGGACCGTGCGGGCGCCGAGGACCGGGCGTGCGGCGTGCACGTCGGTGCCGGTGATCGGCTCGCCGACCGTCATGACGAGTCGGAGTCCGGCGAGCGCGGGGTGCAGGTCCGTGCCGCGGTCGCGCACGGTGGAGACGACCGACCGGAGCAGGTGCGGCGTGCAGACCACGGCGGTGACGTGCTCGGCGGCCATGCCCTCGAGCAGTCGCTCGGTCCCGAGGTCGCGTGCGTCGAGCAGGACCGCGGCGGCCCCGCTCAGCATGCTGTCGAGCGTGGTGAGGATGCCGGCGGCGAAGGACAGCGGCAGCACGACGCCCACGAGGTCGCCGGGCCGGTAGTCGGCGCTCCACGCGCTCTGCTCGGTGTTCCGGAGGAGCTGTCGGTGCGTCATCGCGACGCCCTTCGGCAGGCCCGTGGAGCCCGAGGTGAAGACGATCGCGGCGGGGTCGGTGCCACCGGGGCGGGAGGACGCTGCGGGTTCGGTTCCGGTCGCGGTGCCGGCGGCGGTCGCGCTGCCGGTCGCGGCCTGCTCGGTGCTCGTCACGATGAGGGCGTCGAGGTCGTGCACGGTGCCGTCCGGGCCGAGGACCGCGGCGGCGAGGTCCGCGCGGGTGTCGTCAGCGAGCACCTCGGCGATCCCCGCGAGCGTGACGACGTGCTGCAGGCGTGCCTCGGGCAGGTGGTCGTCGAGCACGACGATCGTCCGCCCGGCGGCGATCAGCGCGAGCATGCCCACCACGGTCTCGGTCGTGTGCCCGGCCATGATCCCCACCGGGACCGACGCGCCGGTGCGCTCGGGTCCGACGCCGGCGCCGGTGCGGTCGTCGGGCCGGAGGACCTCGGTGAGCCGTGCGGCGAGCGCCCGGACCGTCCGGTCCGTCTCGGCGAACGTGCGGGCGGTCCCGGCACCGGCGAGCGCCGGGGACTCGGGGAACGCTGCGACGACGCGCGTCCACCGGTCGAGGACCGAGTGGTCGTCGGATGCCGGGACGGCCGGTTCGACCGTCCGGTGACGCGCTGTCGGGTGTGTCGGACGCATTGCTTCTCCCCTGGGTCGTGCGGGCCGGTGGTGCGCTGCTGGTGCTTGGAGGACGGTAAGCCGACCGGACGCCCCCGATCGAGGGGCCGAGGAGCGCCGTGCGGGGTTCCTGCGGTTTGGCGCATCCTCGCGATCCGCCGTGGATCCCCGGTGACGGACCTATCGGTTCGCTGTGCGCTCGCGGGCGCGGACGGTGCGGCGGGACCGCCCGTAGCGGAGCACACCACGCCCGACGGCCAGGAGCTCGACCCAGCGCATCCGTCCGACCTCGCGGAGGAACGCGGCGTCGTCGAGCGGCGCGTCCGCGGTGCCGACGGCGACCGGTGCCGCTGCCGGGGTGACGGCCGGCTCGGCGGCGGTGCCCGAGACGAGGTGGCGCACGGCCCGCGGGGCGCGCTGCAGCGCCATCCCGAGCGTGCGGGGGTGCAGGGCGATCTTCGTGAGCCAGGCCCCGAGTCCGGTGCCGTAGCCCTCCGCCTGCTTCCGGAGCGCCGGGAGGTCCGCACGGTGCCGGTGCCAGACCAACGCCGCGGGTTCGACGACGAGCGCAGCGCCCGAGAGCACGACGCGCGAGAACATGTCGATGTCCTCGCCGCCGCCGGTGACCGTGCCGACGCCGAGTGCCTCGTCGAAGCCGCCGAGCTCGGTGATCGCCGACCGACGCATCGCGAAGTTCGCACCCGTGCCGTAGTCACCGACCGCGAACGGGAAGAGCGGCCGGTCGACGGGCGGTGCCGACAGGCGGTGCACGCGCGGCACGAGGTTGCGCGACCAGGTCACCCGTTCGTCGAAGTACCGCTGCGTGGGGGTGCGGAGCTCACCGCTGGCGACGAGTCCGCTGACGCAGACGACGTCGTCCCCGCGGGAGAACCCCGAGGCGACGGCACGGAGCCACGCCCGGTCGACCACGACGTCGTCGTCCGTGAAGGCGACGATCTCGTGCCGCGCGGCCAGGACGCCGGCGTTGCGTGCGCTCGAGAGGCCCGGGACGGGTTCGCGGACGTACCGCACGCGGTCGTCGTCGAGGGCCTCGACGAGTTCGCGCGTCGACTCGTCGGAGGGCGCGTTGTCGACGATGACGACCTCGAAGTCGGGGTGGTCCAGGGCGAGCAGCGAGTCGAGGGCGGCGCCGAGCTGGTCGGCGCGGTCACGGGTGCACAGGACGACGGAGGTGCTCGGCAGGCGGACCGGGATCGGCGGCTGCGGGACGGCGGGCAGGGCGGCGACGGCGGCACGGAGCGCGGCGACCTCGATCGTCTCGTCGGACACCGGCAGGTCGACGAACCCGAGGGGTGCCACGCCGTCGCGGACGAGGAGCCTGGCCGACCGGTGACCGGCGGCGTCGTGCAGCCCCACCGTGCCCGCGTCGTCCCCGGGGACCTCGGCGAGGTCGACGGCACCGACCCACACGGCACCGCCCCAGGTGGGGTCGACGGCGCTCGACATCGGGCGGGCGAGCTCGACGCGGGGCGGGAGCGAGCGCTGGATGGTGTCGGTCATGGGAGAGCCTGTCTCGTGTCGGGGGACGTGCGCGGTCGCAGCCGGCCATCCCACCGTCGCTGCGGGGACGGCGGGGGTCAACGAGCAGGCGGAACCGTGCGGTTTCTCCTCGCACGACGGCCGCCACGCGTGCGTGATCCCGCAATGCCGCAGGCCCTCCGCACTTCCCGGTGACCGCTCTCCCGTGCGCCCTCGGCCCCCGGTTACCGTCGTGACACCCGCAAGGCCGCTGCCAGTCGCCGGCCCAGACCCGAAGGGACGCTCGATGCGTCAGTCGATCGCGGTGGTCGAGCAGTGACCGCCACCACGACCCCCACCAGGATGTCGCTCCGCCACGGAACCCGCGTGCTGCCGACCTCACCGGTGCCGTCCCTCGTCGCCGCGGGTCTCGGTTTCGCCGGAGCCGCCCTCATCGCGGCCGACGCGTCCGGTCCGCTCCGCACGGCCGTCGTGCTCGTCGCGCTGTTGGTCGTCCCGGGTCTGCCGGTGGTCCGGCTGCTCGGGCTCCGCGAGCCGATCGGGCGCGCCGGACTCGTCGTCGCGTCCAGTGCCGCGATCGATGCGGTCCTCGGGCTCGCGATGGTCTGGACGGGGCAGTGGGTCCCGCTGCCCGCCGCCGGGCTCCTCCTGCTCGTCGCCGGGTGGGTGTCGCTCGGCCAGGGCGTCCAGACCGCACGCACCGCGCCCCGGTCGGCCCGCGCGCGGTCGGCCGTGCCGACCGCGGTCCTGGTCCGCACCGTCGCCGCGTCGGGCGTCCTCGTCACCGGAGCCGCGCTCTGGGCGGTGGGTGTCGCGCAGACGGACTCGACCGGACTGGGCGAGTGGGGCCTCCTGGCTGCATTGCCCGCGGTGTGGTGGGTCGGCGCCGCACTGGTGTTCGTCGTCGCCCTGGTGACGCTCGTCGACCGTCGCCACCACGTGGTGGTCCGCGCGGTGTCCTCGGGCGTCCTCCTGCTCGTCATGTACGGCACCTCGAACCTGATCGCCGCCGAGCCCCGACCGCCGTGGGTGTTCAAGCACATCGCGGTGACCGCGTACATCCTGCAGCACGGCGCCGTCGACCCGTCGATCGACATCTACAACCGCTGGCCCGGGTTCTTCAGCTTCAGCGCGTTCCTCGGCGCCGCCACCGGCACGCTCGACGCGGCGGACCCGGTGCGCTGGACGGAACTCGCGTTCGCCCTCGCCGACGGGGCGCTCGTCCTCGGGATCGCACGGGCACTCGGTGCGAACGGCCGCTGGGCGTACGTCGCCGCGGTCCTGTTCAGCGCCGCGAACTGGGTCGGGCAGGACTACTACTCCCCGCAGGCGTTCGCGTTCTTCCTGTTCCTCGCGGCGGTCCTCGTCGCGCTGACCGTCCTCCGCGGCAAGCCCAACGTGATCGGGCGGTGGAGCGCCACGCTGACCGGCCGGCTGCTCCGTGCACGCCGCTCCCCCGTGGCCGAGGCGGTCGCCACGCCGACGCGGGCCGCCGTGGTCGCGGCGGTGGCGCTCGTCGTCGTCCTGCAGTTCGTCATCACGGCTTCGCACCAGCTGACCCCGTTCGTGGTCGTCGCCGCGTTCGTGCCGCTCCTCGTGCTCGGCTTCCTCCGCCCCTGGTGGCTCGCCGTCCCGCTGACGCTGCTCCCCCTGCTCTACCTCGTGCCGAACCTCGACTACATCCAGGAGAAGTTCGGTCTCACCACCGGCTTCGACCCGGTGAGCAACGTCACCGCCGCGTCGACGTCGATCGCCATCCCGTCGATCGCGACGACCCTGCAGTCCCGCGCGGTCCTCGGGATCACGGCACTCGTCGCCGTGTGCGCCGTCATCGGACTCGTCCGGATGGTCCGCGGTGGGCACGCCCGACGCGCCCTCGTGGTGCTCTGGCTGGCGGCCTGCCCGATCGTGCTCGTGCTCGGGCAGAGCTACGGCGGCGAGGCGAAGTTCCGCGTCGTCCTGTTCTCCGCGCCGTTCCTGGCGATCGCAGCCGTCCACGCCTTCCACGGCCGCCGGCTCCGCATCGCCGCCACGGCCCTGGTGCTGACCGTGACCACCGCGCTGTTCCTCGGCGCCACGTTCCAGACCGAGCAGGCGAACCAGACCGCACCGGCCGACGTGGCCGCGGCGAAGTGGCTCGACGGCCGGTTCCAGGCGGACGACACCCTCACGACCGTCGGCAGCTTCCCGTCGATCATCGGCGGGAACTACGAGAACTTCCTCCGCCACTGGGGCCAGGTCGACTCGCTGCAGAGCGAGGCCGCGTGGTTCCCGAAGGGCATGACGGCCGACGACCTCACCGGTGTCCTGCAGGACCGCGACCAGGGCGGACACTCCTGGCTCGTGTTCTCGGCGGCGCAGCGAGCCGACGCCGTCACCCGCGGGACGCTCACCGGCGCGCAGATCGACGCCATCGAGCGCTCCGTGGCCGACGAGGGCACCCTCCGCTACGACCGCGACGGAGTCCGGATCTACGAGGTGCGCGATGCAGCATGAGCCGGGGGCACGTCACCGGATGACCACCCGGCGGTCCTTCCTGCGCCGCGGCGTGACGATCGCCGGCATCGCGGGGGTCGCCGTGGTCGCCGGCACCACGGCCGTCGTGCTGCCCACGCGTGCCGGTGACTCGACCGCCCGCGCCGAACGCATGCCCACCGGGGCGCTCGAGTCCGAGGGGACGCGGTGGGTCCCCTACCTCGCACAGGACTTCGACCTCGACGCCGCGCTCGGCGAACTCCTCGCGGTGTACCCGCGGATGGCGGAGTACAGCGGGATGCGGGACACGTCGGGCAAGGGGCTCTACTCCCCCGACCAGGTGGTGTCGGTGCACGACTCGGTGCTCGACTTCCACCTCCGCAGCAACGGGTCCCAACCCCTCGTGGCGACGGTCCTCCCCGCCGGCTACCGGGCGTACACGCACCAGCGCGTCTCAATCAGGTACCGCGCCGACGAGGTCCCCGGCTACAAGTTCGTCATGATCCTCTGGCCGCTGTCCGGCGACTGGAACGAGGGCGAGATCGACTGGCCCGAGGGTGACCTCACCGGCGACGTCCGCCCGGTGTCGGCGATCCCGGGCAGCTACGACCCCACGACCGAGGCGATGACGTTCCTGCCCGAGGACCCGACGGTGGTGTCCGGCGGGCAGACCGACTGGCACGTCGCGACCGTGGAGTGGACCGCCGACGCGGTGCGCTTCTACTGGGACGACGAGCTGCTCGAGACGGTCACGGGCGCGGTGCCCACGACGCCCATGCGCGTGACACTGCAGGCGGAGACGATCATCCACGACGCCGAGGTGCCGGCCGACGCATCCGGGCACGTGCTCGTGGACTGGGTGGTCGCGTACCGGAAGAGCAGGGCGCAGTCCTGACCTGATCGGCCGCCCTGGCGTGTCGGGCTGTGGCCTGGCGTGTCGGGCTGTGGCCTGGCGTGTCGGTTCGTCGCCTGGCGCGGCTTCTGCGCCGGAAACGGAACAAGCCCCCGGGATATCCCGGGGGCTTGTTCTACGAGTGCTGGGGTACCTGGACTCGAACCAAGAACGACGGTACCAGAAACCGCTGTGTTGCCAATTACACCATACCCCAAAGGCCCGGAGGCCATCGGTCCCGGTTGCCCGGGGCACGATCAACTACTGTACAGCATCCCGGAGGTCCGTGAGACCACCGACGAGATCCCGGTGCACCGCGGCGGCGGTGACCGCCCCGTGGCCGGCCGCCACGATCAGCTGTTCCGGTCCGGGTGGCGTCACGTCGCCCACGGCGTACAGCCCGGGCACGCTCGTCCGTCCGGAGCGGTCGACCACGACGAGCCCCTCGGCGTCGCGGCGGAGGTCCGCGTCGACCCAGTCCAGGTCGGCGTGCCACCGGGGCCGGACGAACCCACCCGTCCGCGGCTCCACGTGCCCGTCTGCGAGGCGGACGCCGGTCATCCCGGAGCGGTCCCCCTCGAGGTCCGCCACGGCCCGCTCGTCGACGCGCACGCCCGCTGCGGCCAGGCGGGCACGGCCGGCGTCGTCGAGCGGCGCGATGCCGTTCGTGTACACGATGAGGTCGTCCGCCCACGCCGCGAGCAGCAGGGCGCGATCGACGACGTCGTCCGTCTCGCAGAGGAACGCCAACGGCTCGCCGGCCTTCTCGTAGGCATCGCACTCGACGCAGCTGTGCACCGCGGTGCCGTAGAACGCGCGGAGCATCGGGAGCGCCGGGAACTCCTCGCGCAGGCCCGTCGCGAGCACGACGGCACGAGCCGTCGCCTCGACCTCGGTGCCGCGCCAGGCACCGTGCACGAGCCACCGGTCGCCCTCCGGCGCGATCCGGTCCACGACCGTCTGCACGACCGTGGCCTCGGCGTACGCCTCGACCTCTGCGCGCCCGAGCTTCCGGAGCTCGAGGGGTGAGACACCGTCGCGCGTCAGGAACCCGTGCGACCGCAGCGTGGCGGCGTTCCGGGGGCGGTTGGCGTCCACGAGGAGCACGGTGCGCTTCGCACGGACGAGGTTGAGGGCGGCGCTGAGACCGGCCGGGCCGGCACCGACGACGACGACGTCGACCGTCAGCCGCTCGGCTGCGTCAGCCTGGCGGTCGGCCACGTCACCCCGCCGTTCGGCCACGTCAGCGGTCCGCGAGGCGACGCAGGCGCGTGACGGTGGACTCCTTGCCCAGGATCTCCATCGACTCGAACAGCGGCGGGCTGATCCGTCGACCGGACACCGCGACGCGCAGCGGACCGAACGCCACACGGGGCTTCAGGCCGAGACCGTCGATGAGCGCCGCACGGAGCGCGCCCTCGATCGAGGCCGTCGTCCAGTCGTCGAGCGGCTCGAGCGCTGCGATGCTCGCGCGGAGCACGTCACCGGCATCGGCCTTGAGGGTCCCCAGGGCGTCCTCGTCGATCTCGAGCGCGTCGTCCGACGTGAAGAGGAACGCGAGGAGCCCCGGCGCTTCGCCGAGGAGCTGCATGCGCTCCTGGACGAGCGGCGCCGCCTTCGTGAGGACCTCGAGCTGCTCCGGCGTCACCGGATCCGACACGATGCCCGACAGGTACGGCAGCAGCCGCCCGCGGAAGTCGTCGGCGTCCAGCAGGCGGATGTGGTCGCCGTTGATCGCCTCGGCCTTCTTGTGGTCGAAGCGCGCGGGGTTCGGGTTGACGTCGGAGACCTCGAACGCCCGGACCATCTCGTCGACCGTGAACACGTCGCGGTCCGGACCGATCGACCACCCGAGCAGCGCGAGGTAGTTGACGAGCCCCTCGGGGATCATCCCGGCGGCACGGTGGTGGAACAGGTTCGACTCGGGGTCGCGCTTCGAGAGCTTCTTGTTGCCCTCCCCCATGACGTACGGCAGGTGCCCGAACACCGGGATGAACTCGGCGAGGCCGACCTCGTACAGGGCCTCGTACAGGGCGATCTGGCGCGGCGTCGACGACAGGAGGTCCTCGCCGCGGAGCACGTGCGTCACGCCCATCAGCGCGTCGTCCACCGGGTTGGTGAACGTGTACAGCGGCTTGCCGTTCGGCCTGACGACCACGAAGTCCGGGAAGGTGCCCTGCTTGAAGGTGATCTCACCGCGCACGAGGTCCTGGAAGCTCAGGTCGCGGTCGGGCACGCGCAGCCGCAGTGCCGGCTCACGCCCCTGGTCGCGGAAGGCCTGACGCTCGACGTCGGTGAGGTCGCGCTCGTGGTTGTCGTAGCCCTGCTTCGGGTCACGCCCGGCGGCCTTGTTGCGAGCCTCCATCTCCTCGGGGGTGACGAAGGACTCGTAGACGTGTCCGGAGGCCTTGAGCTTCGCGATGACGTCCTCGTACACGTCCGTCCGCTCGGACTGCCGGTACGGACCGTGCGGGCCGCCGGCCTCGACGCCCTCGTCCCAGTCGAGCCGGAGCCAGCGCAGTGCCTCGAGGATCTGCTGGTACGACTCCTCGCTGTCACGGGCGGCGTCGGTGTCCTCGATGCGGAACACGAGCTTGCCGCCGGTGTGCCGCGCGTACGCCCAGTTGAACAGCGCAGTACGGATCAGTCCGACGTGCGGCGTCCCCGTCGGGCTCGGGCAGAAGCGGACACGGACATCGGAACCGGAAGCGGTGGTGAATGGCGCAGTCATGACACGACGATCCTACCGGCCCGGCACCGACCGCCACGAGAGGCTGTGGAGGACCCGCAAACGCAGAAAACCCCTGACCACGTGGTGGTCAGGGGTTCCCTGGTGTTGCAACGTTGAGTCCGGCGGCGTCCTACTCTCCCACAAGGTCCCCCTTGCAGTACCATCGGCGCT